>Ga0209554_1002687_pt1 | contig 12076 bp, 10 predicted proteins | sample MarorgKNORR_S2LV_5_FD_188221 | JGI IMG/M metagenome (GOLD analysis project Ga0209554, IMG submission 188221) | Marine microbial communities from the Southern Atlantic Ocean, analyzing organic carbon cycling - Bottom_A/KNORR_S2/LV (SPAdes) (version 2) | ecosystem: Environmental > Aquatic > Marine... | reverse complement strand
GTATGTGCAAGGTGTTGATGAAGAGCCTCCGGCACGTAATTAATTCTACGAGAGAAATTGACCCTTGTGGGTTGAAGCGGAAAAGGGGTTCAAACTCTTTGCTGACAATGCCACGCAGTCGCCCATTTAGGGGTGCTAATTTTAGAGGGGAAGTGGACGTTGGGGGATTTGAACCCCCGGCATCTTCGTTGCAAACGAAGCACTCTTCCAACTGAGCTAAACGCCCCTGTAATTCAACGGGTGAGCCCTCCCCTTTTGAGCCTTCACCTTCAATCAAGTGCTTTCAGCGCTTGTAATTATTACAATTACAACGATTAGACAAGGTCGATGGTTGCATCCCTATCTGGGCCTACTCCAACACTTGTGCATGGAACACCTATCAAGGCCTCTAACTTTGCAATATAGTTCTGGGCTGCTGCCGGAAGTGCACTGAATCCAACCCCATCAGAATTGGCCTTCTTGGCGATGTCTAACCACTCATCCAATGTCTGCCCTGGGAATCCTGGCATTGAGATGTAAATCGGCTTGCATCTTGCAATTGCACTTGCTGAAGAAGGCATCTCGAGAATCTTTTTACCATCTAACTCGTATGCAACACAGATCTTTATTTCTTCAAGTCCGCCCAAAACATCTAACTTAGTCAAGGCAATTCCTGTGAAACCATTGATTCTGTTAGCATGGCGCATTACAACCATGTCAAACCAGCCACATCGTCTCTTTCGTCCAGTAGTTGTACCAAATTCATGACCTACTGTACCCAAGTGCTCACCGACTTCATCTTCCAATTCAGTAGGCATTGCACCATGACCGACTCTAGTGATATATGCCTTGGTAATACCAATTACTTCATTGACATGGCCTGGGTGAATACCAGCACCATGGCTAGCATTTCCTCTAGATGTTACCGAGGAAGTGACGTATGGGAATGTTCCCTGGTCAATATCCAATAGACAACCTTGCGCACCTTCAAGAATGATATGCTCGCCCAATTTTAGAGCGGTATCTAGCATTAATCCAGTATTGCGAATTGAACCGTTGTATTTATCCCAAATCCAGTTAACATCCGCATTCAAAGACTCTTCAGTTACTCTATCTTCACAACCTGCTGCTTGAAGAGATGCATTCATTCTCGCCACTGTAGCAGCAGTCCATTCAGCATCATCTATGATCTCGCTGAGATCTCCGAAACGAAGTCCAATTCTGTTAATCTTATCGGCATAGGTTGGACCGATTCCCCTTCCAGTAGTTCCAATCTTGCTGTCTAGGCTGTCCATATATCGATGATATGGAAGGATAATGTGTGCCCTCTCACTGACAAATAATCTGTCTCCTCTTGGGTCTTCACCAGTTGATTGTTGCCAACCTTCCAGTTCGTCATTGAGAACCCATGGGTCAACAACCATGCCATCGCCTAGAACAAGATTACACTCTTTTCTTGTAATACCACTTGGCAATAAATGGAACTTTAGAACATTGTCACCGATAACTACGGTATGGCCTGCATTGTTTCCACCTTGAAATCGCGCTACCCAAGATGCCTGTTCTGCAAGTCGGTCGACGAGCTTTCCTTTCCCTTCATCACCCCATTGGGCACCTAAAATGACTGTTGCTGGCATGAGTCTCCTCAATATGTGGGGAATGATGGCCGCCTTTGAACTATATCCTTAAAACCTCAGGAATTTTGTGCTGTAATTATCACTAATATTCTCATATAAATATATCACTTTTACCAAATGCGGAGTGTAAATGGGCTAATAAGCCCTTACTTTATTAACAGTGGAACAAAGAAACTATTGTATTCGCTGAAATAGCAATTTTTCGTTAAAAGGGTTGATTGCACCTCCATTATGAGTGGATTGCCCACCGAGGAGTTTATATATGGCGGCGTTTACTACTTAACTAAGAGTTGAGAAGTGATGAGTAGTAAGCAAGTAAATTCAAATCCGGCCAATTCAAAGAAAAACCAAGCCCGAAAGGGCATTGGCTTTGAAAGACCAACACGAAGAACTGTAGACGGCTATACTAGGCCTTGTGAGGAGTGTTTTGCCGTCGATTGGAACATGGATGAGAAGAGAGGTGAAATCGTTTGCAACTCTTGTGGTCTTGTAGTGGAAGAGAATGTCATTGACCCTGGAGCTGAGTGGACAAATGGCGAAAGCAGCCAAGATAAGTCAAGAGTAGGCGCACCTTTGACCTATACACTAGCCGATAGAGGATTAAACACGACTATTGATATCAAAGATTTGAATTCCGGTTCAGCTGGAAGACTTGGCATGTCCAGCCAAGCAAGAAGAGATTGGAGAAGGAGAAGAGTCGTCGATGAGAGAAGCAAAACCAGAAAGAGTCGTGAGAGAAATTTGGTTAGAGCGAATCAATTCATTCGTGATAAATCGGGGTTGCCAAGACCCTTGCAAGAAGAAACCGCAAGAATTTACAGGAAATTATCAGCTGAAGGATTCGTAACAGGGAGATCTATTTCTGGTGTTACAGCGGCATGTACATACTTGGTTGCAAGACAAGAAAATCTTCCAAGACAGATTACACATATCGCTGAAACCTTTGATGTAACCGAAAAGGAACTATCTAGATTGATCAGACAGGTATCAAGAAAAATGAATATGCATAAAATTACATCTCCGGACCAATTCTTTGACAAGTTCATCTCCGATTTGCAATTGCCGGCTAAGATTCATATTCAAGTCAACGCTCTTTGGGATATTATCAAGCCGCATGATGACATTTGGCAGGGGAAGAAACCAATGGGTGTTGCTGCTGCGTTGATTTACAAAGCAGCTAACGAATCTAGCAATCCAAGAACTCAAGCAGATGTGTGTGCTGTTGCAAATATTTCTGAGGTCACATTACGTGGCTTATTGCGATTATTTGACGGTTTGTTACAACAACTTGGCCATCAATCACTGCAATGATTGATTGTTTTTAGCAAAAACCTTGATGAGTCTTAGACTAGGAGGTGTTACACATGGGATTCAAAGCCAATGCACGAAAGCATCAGAAAAGTTCTGCTGCAGAGTCAAAGAAATCGTCTTCATCGGTAAAGGAAGGAGTCATCTCATGTGGAATAAAATCCTGTGAAGGATTTGCTGACAAGAACATGGGGGGTCGTTCCCTTTCTATTGACAATGCGATAGAAACATGGGGCGATAGTGGTTATACAGAAAGAAAAGGACGTGTTCGCGTCTGTAAGTCATGCTACAAAGTGTGGAAGAAAGACAACAAATCTGAGATGGACACTTATTGAACTTAATTTCACTTTTACTTTCACCATAAGGGTGTGGGAAACGAAGTAGTACCTACGCCTTTCATTTCTGTTGTATGAATAGTAGAATTGTACTTAGAAGCCTCGTCACATCCGATGGATGTTTGACTGCAATGGATGATGGAATGATCATCTGGAGACCAACACATGGCAGGCGCCAACAGACAAAGGTGGAGTCTATGGCAACTGTATTATTGGCCTTTAAAAGTAATAATAACCGCATTAATAGTATTGTTGTGGGTGATAATCGTGGAGGAATAATTCATTTGTCAATACCTAGTCTAGAAGTGATAAATCGATTCTCTCTAGAAGGTGAATCAATACGCTCTATCTGTTCAGCAAGTGAAAGCACACACCGTTTACTGGTCGCATGTCAGAGTGGTTCAATATGGATGGTCGGTGATCAAGTGCCTAGCAGAAAGGTACACCTTTTCCACAATGATGGACCTGTTACAAGCATTCGAGTTAGCAATAAAGAAATTCATTTGCAAAGTGGATGGAAACGCCGTGTTATCGATTTTACAGGATGTGAATTATCCTACCATGATACTTCAGACAAGTTCAAGAAAAAGGATGAAATTAGAGCGATAAGAAGAGCCCGGCTATTAGAAACACAGCAACATAACTCAAGTTATCCCACCACTATTACTCATGATTCGGTCACTGCTTAAGCTGATTCCTTTTCATCTAATGGCCAAGGTGTTCTTGGAGATAACCATAGAGTAGAACGCGCGGGTCTTGCCCATGCTACGGGCGGGATTCCACCGGCATCAATACAACTTTGATAGAATTCAAGATGACGCTTTAATACCTCAGCAATATGTTGTTTCCCTTTTATCGCTGGACCTTGCATTGGCACTATTGCTGAAAGTTTCATAGCGATTATTTTCTTAATATTATCTTTCATTACCACTAGGTTAGCACCAGGTAAATCCCATCTGCAAGGTCTGTCAGCCCTGATTATCATTCCACCTGCGACCAGTAGATTCTCCTTGGAAATATAATAAGACATACCGTCAGTGCTAATTCCATCCATTGATATCGCTTCAACTTCACAATCCCCTAAAGCAAAAATTTCACCATCTTCGACCAAGGAGGTTTCAACAGATGGCATGTCGGATTCGTACCTATTAGCCCAAGTTGTGAAAAAATCTCCTGTTTGCAATGCTGCTTGCCCTTCTTTATGGATATGAACAGGTGCATTATCAAAAGATTCTGATATATATTTGACCCCTCCCGCGAATGGATAAAGCCTAGATGTGAGCAATATTCGGTCTAACTTTTCATCTCCTAATACACCAATTATTCTCTCAACTTGCAACATTTGATACCATGAAGTTCCTGCATCAATTAGGATGTTACTGGTACTTCCTTTGACCACTACAATATTGGAATCGTGGTGAATGGCTGGCAAACGGGTGATTCGCATCGCACGATGCTTGAGCCGCAAGTGCTTCAATTATGCGCAGTGAAAGTATTGATTCCAACTGATAAAAACGAGCAACTCCGTGTCGTTTCAGAGATATTATTGCGGGTTTTGATTAAATAGAGGAAGTTGGTCGCCGACAACATGGCACGATTCCCTGAGGCTGAAGCCCGCTTACTTCATCGTAGGATTTGCATGAAGTGCAATGCACGTAATGCAATGCGCGCAGTTCGCTGCAGAAAGTGTAGTTACAAGGGTCTTCGATTGAAGAACGTTGAGCGCAAAGGTATCTGATTACCTTTCATCACCTATTATTTACAACTGGCGAATGGCGTTAGCCTTGTAAATCTCACTTAGACTTTCAAAGTCCAAGCATCGGCAATAATAATGACATTGGGTCACCAACTAAGACAAGTGGTATTATCGCTGGGAATAAAAATACCAATAGTGGTAATTTGTAACTGACCCATACCGATTCGATTCCAATTTCTTGTAGCGCTGAAACATTGGCCAGCAGTTGTTCATTGGTTGGGGTTTTTGATGGCGCCCTAGTTCTGTGGTGTACTGAAGTAGTCCCATCTGGCATCTCAATAACAGAGGATAGTAACCAAACATGGGATTCAACAACTTCCTTGAGAGGCATCATTGATGCGTGCCATGCCAATCTTAAATCGGATAATTTCTTGATATTGCCGTTTGATAGGTTCTTGCCGAGCATTATGAATGGAATTACCAAGAAAATGAAGCCACCCCACATCAATAATGAAATTGCAGGTGGTAATGAAACGAGAGAATCTGTTGTTGCTGATGAGTATGTGAGTGGTACAGCAGACCAACTCGGCATCAATATTGCAACCCACATTAGGCATTTGGCATCTGCTCCACCGTGAATCATACGAACTCTCCAGGCCAAATCAATAATCAGTATTGATGCCCCTACTGCCAATGTTTTCCACCACAGGGCACCTAACGAGGTGTCATTACCGACAAGAACTTCTAATGGAATAGACTCTTGATACAAGATAGCACCACAAATAACACCCATTAGACTGACGAAATACCATAGTGCGACTGTGATATCGAGTTTTGAACCCTTTAGAATATCCTTCACACTCGGCCTACCTATTACCGACATACTCGCATAAGCAATTACTGCGGATGCTGTTAGCATTATGGTCCAATCTGCACCTTGTAGCATTAGATCTAGTGTCCAAATAAAAATTGCTGGCTTTATCCAAACAAGCCAGTGCTCATTTTTGACTCTTCTTTCTTTGTGGTCCATCCACGCAGCCCATCCCATACCGAGTAGCAAAACAAGTACTCTTGTCCAGCCGAGCACCGCATCATTGTCAATGGACATAGTGTGCGGGTGGCGGCAATCAACTTAAAGACGGCCTTCATGGAGCAACCAATACCCCCCAATGGAGGACCTCTCATGGATATTGAAACTAGACTAACACAAGTGGCTTCAGTCATTAAGCAAATCGATGACCCAAAGGTTCCTCGCAACATCCGACGTCAAGCAAAAGAGACCTGTGAGTTATGGCTTCTCAACAAAGCAAAGAAACTCGATGTTAGAATTGCAATGTCACAATCAAAATTGGAAGAACTTTACGAGGACCCAAATATTCCTCCGGAATTTGGCACACTAATTCTGATGATAAACACTGAATTAGAAAAAATACTGATTGAAGTGCTGTGAACTCATTCTTCCTCTACTAGTCCAATTAGTTGTTCTAATATGTTCCGGGACAAGGGATTTAATTTTCCTTCTGTTAACAACTTTTTCAATTCGTTGCATTGTGATGAATCCATAGTTTCTTTTGCACCTTGAAGAATTAATTTTTTCTGATCATGGGTAATTTTCCCATATTGAAGTACATGTTCTGCTGAAAATTTAGATGACTTCAAGACCATCTGTTTATCGCTCAAACCAAGAGTGGTTTGCAACTCTTTGAGCGTTTTTGTCTCGTACGGCGAGATTTTACCATCTTTTAGAGCACTTTTCCATGCTTCATCAATTGTAGGTGCTCTCTCTGACAGGAGAATTGCAATCGGGCGGGTTTCCTCAATATTCTCTAGTACTATTTTGATGATAACTGCGAATGGTACTGCCAAAATCATACCCAATATACCCCATAGCCAGAATGAAAATGCTGTTACTAACAAAAGAACCACAGGAGATAGGTCCAATGCTCTTCCAGCCCAGCGGGTTTCTATTACATTACCCCATATTTGTTGGTTGGTCAACAATAGGACAATCAGTAAAATTAGTAAGGCTGGATTAAGTAATATTAGTCCAAGAATAATTGGTGGGACCGTCGCAAATAATGATCCAATATAAGGTACATAATTCAGCAAAAAAGTCAATAGAGCCCATGTAAACCATAAATCTATTCCAAAAAATGCCATGATGATTCCAGCAATAACTGCCGTTCCTATACCAACTCCCGTTTTTACGACGATGTATGTGTTAACACCGGATTCAATTTGATCCCTCATCATCTGAACCTTTTCATTTGCTCCACCGGGCCATGCACGTTCAATTCTATCCGGTAGTAAACTTGCTTCAAAAATAATGAATATTAAAAAGAAGGTCACCGTCAAACTAGTCGTCAATATACTACCGGTACTGGACATCATTCCAACAAGTACATCAGATAACTGCTGATTATCAGATAATAATCCCATTTGGGATAAATCACTCCCTAAATTAGAATCAGGTCCACCTACTGCATCTATGATTAAGGGCCCTACGATTGGCATTTGCTTGATGTTGGTCCATTTGCTATCCAAAAGATGGTTATATTCTTGCATCTTTTCGTCATCGCTGACCAAATCATCTGCCTGTTGATATGCAAAAAAAGCAGCACTGCTGACAATCAGTAAGGCAAACATCAGCATCGTAAAGTATGATAAGATCATAGGAAATCCATTTGCTGATAATTTATCAGCACCTGGTTTCATGACAAAATAGATTCCTAATGCAATGAAAAATGGTTGCAATACACCTTCCAAATAGATCATTGCAATTGTTAGTACTGTAAAAATAACCAAAACATTCGCAGTTGCAGATAAACGCCTATCAAATAGACTTGCATCTAAAGTATCCACGCTATGCCCCATGTATCTCCATCCCCTTATCATTCTTCAATATGGCACCTAAAAAGAGGTCATTTCACTCTTCTTGGGTGAAATCTGCTCCATTCGCAGCAACGATTTTTGTCTCTGGTAATCTTAAAGAGAGCAATGCAGAACAGAGCATTAGCAATCCGCACAGATGGAAGGCTGTGTGGTAATCCCATGGATATGTTCCTTTGGAAGTCAATACCCAAACTATACCACCTGAAATTGGGCCAAGTATTCTAGCAAATGCGCCAAGTGATTCGTTTGCGCCCATCACAACACCCAATTCGTACCCCTCAGATTTTGCAAATTGGGCCAATAGTGTTGATGATGATGGCTGGAATAATCCACTGCCAATCGATAACAAGCATGTTACAGAGAGAATGTGAAGCCAAGCATACTCAGGCTGTGAATATGGTATTAGTACCAATCCAATACCTGTTAACAATGCGGCAAATGTAAGCAATCTGCGCGAGCCAAATCTCTTGGTCATTGGACCGATAAGGAATCCTTGTGTAATTATTCCAGTTACTCCTATCATGGCAAATATTCTACCATTATCTGCCACACTGAAACTAAGTCCACCATCCGCAACTGGCATGCCTGTAAAGAGAATGAAAATGGCATGCATAATAGTGAAGCCAAATGTGAATAGCATCGACACCCAAATTATCACTGCAAGGGTACCTTCACCTAGCATTCTCTTAGAATTGACATACATTTTCTTCATCTGCTGAGTCCAAGTTCTTGATGTATCGGCTTTTCTCATATCAGGAGTTAGCGACTCAGGTAAATTTTTTATTGCTATCAATAAAGAAATCGTTGATAATGCACTAGCCAAAATACATGGTAGAAGGTATGGATAGGTTTCAAAAATAGTTCCCTGGAAAGTTTCCCACCTCAATGCAGGCGCAGATAATTCTCCACCCAGAAATGGACCTATGGTAAAACCCAAACCGAATGCTGCTCCAATTAGTCCCATCCTTGTTGCTAATTGATGAGGATTACTGACATCGCCGATATATGCTCTAGCAACTGCAATATTGCCATTGAAAACCCCAGCCAAGAATCTTGCTGCAAGAGCCATCAGCAATGTATTTGAAAGTCCGAATAATACGAAAAATACTGTGTTTCCGATTAAGCCAACCATCAATACCGGCCTTCTGCCAATACGGTCACTCAATGAGCCCCAAAAGGGAGAGAATAGAAACTGTGCCGCTGAATACGAGGTCATTAGTAAACCGACCCAAAGACCGACTTCGGTTACACCCTCTGCTCCAGCGAGGTCTTCTACGAGATAGGTTAGAAATGGAATTACTATTCCAAATCCGATCATATCTATCATTGTGACGAGAAATAGTACAATCAGTGCGCCCTTACTCGCATCTTTGACTTTATCTGAGTCAACCATTTTCCCACCCTACTCTTAAGGGAAAGACTCACCCTTTTGTAATAAACGGGTAATTATCATTGTAGCTAAACATTAGCATGTAGCGAATAATTCAAACTGAAGAGATTGACGTAGTTGCTGGTGTCAATCGGTCTATTACAGCCTCTAATCGCTCTACTAAACTTGCTTTACCTGAGTGCTTAACCAACGCATGTTGCATAACTTCATCCAAAGTATCTACTGCAATGACATCAATCATTTCCTCATACTTGTCATCGAGAAGTACATCCTGCATATTGGCGCGTGGGATTATCACTGTCTTGATTCCACATCGAGCAGCCGCCTCAATCTTCGCAGTTACACCTCCGATAGGAAGTACTTCACCACGCACTGATAAAGAACCGGTCATAGCCAAATCTTGACGGATTGGAATGTTCTCCAATGCTGAAATAACCGCTGTTGCAATAGTAATAGATGCAGAGTCTCCATCTACACCATGAGTGTTTACGAATTGAATATGAATGTCATAGTCTGAAACATTTTTGCCTGTTAACTTCTTGATTACTGCGCTGACATTTGTCACGGATTCCTTAGCCAAATCGGACAGCCCACCAGTTGCAAGTATTTTTCCGCCACCACCTAGACTTGGAGTGACCAATGCTTCAACCGGTAACATGATGCCACTGAAATCTGACAACCCTGAATTAGCCCCTAGTACAGCCAATCCATTTACTCTGCCAACTCTTTCACCAGTGCTTACTATTTGTGAATAGTCTAGTCTTCTTTCAATTATTCTATCGGCAACTTGTTGCTCAAGAGGTTTTGCAATCTCTCTTGCCCTTAGAACATGATCTGCAGTAGTTAGAGGAGAATTTTCTTCCATTGCTAAATCTCCAGCAATACGTACAAGACCTCCTAATTCACGAAGGCGTAGAGATAATTTTCCACGCCGTCCTGCTCTTCTTTGTGCTTCTCTTAGAACAATACTAACTCCGCTCTTGTCAAAATGTGGAATTTCGCGAACTGTATCAATATCTCTCAATACTTCTTGAGCGATGAATCTAATCAAACGACGCCGGTTACGTGATGTATCAGGCATTTCAGAATTAACATATACTTCATAGCCATATCCTCTGATTCTACTGCGCAATGCTGGATGCATTCCTTGGATAGCATCCAAGTTACCTGCTGCAATGAGAATAAAATCACAAGGAACTGGTTCAGTTTTGGTTAAGGCACCGCTCGAGCGTTCGGAACGTCCAGAGATAGAAAATGCTCTTTCTTGCATTGCTGTTAGCAGGGCTTGTTGTTCTTCTAAGCGAAGCAAATTGACTTCATCTATGTAGAGAACTCCTTTGTTAGCCCTATGAATTGCACCTGGTTCAACCCTCTCGTGAGCAGAAGTTTCCATTCCGCCAGATTGGAAAGGATCATGTCGTACATCACCTAGTAAAGAACCTGATAGTGTCGCAGTTGCATCAATAAATGGAGGCGCCTCTCCTTGCTCATGCTTGACCAATAATTTTGGAATTCTGCTTTCATCAACTGAACCTAGACGGCTACGGATGAACATATATCCAAAGGCTAGTAGGAAGCCTCCGAATAAAAGCGTCATTATATCTTGTGATTGCAAGGCTGCGATAAATAATAGAAGGCCAATTAGTCCAAAAGCGAGTAATAATACCTTTTGAGACTTAGCCTTTTGTTGACGAATAGCTTCTTTTTGGACCTTGATGATCCTATCACCGCGACCTGCTGGGACCGAACGAACTCTAGGTTCATTCTCATCATCTTCATTTGGATAAATTAAAATATCTTCAAGTGAATCCATGGGTAGCAAGTCTGTCATCGACCTTGCCAACATTGATTTCCCAGTACCTGGGTCTCCAATCATTAGCATATGTCTGCGTTGTTCAGCCGCTTTTTTGATGACGATAGAACCTGCTTCTTGGCCAATTACTTGGTCGACTAATCTCTTTGGAATTGGGACTTCATCGGTTGAATTGAAATCAACACCTCCAATCCATTCCTCAACACTGATTTGGAGAACTTCATCTGTCCCTAAAGGCTCAGGTGCCCAAATAGTGACCTCTGTTTCATCGACATCAGCAGCATCATTCTGCTCAAGAACAATATCGGATGTTACCTCTTCCACAAGGTCATCTCCACTCTCATTGTCTTCTGCCACGATATTCCCTCACATTGCTCCCCTTTAGGGGTTTAGATTTTATCATTATTAGCGTTATTGACTAAAACGACTCACTCAAAGCCTATTATCTCAAAGTGTACCGTCTAGGTATTGTTGTCCATAATGCTGCCATTGCTCCATTGTCCATCCCACTGGGAGGCCACTTGCAGGAATTGGCGGACCCATTACAGGAGCCTGTGCAATAACTGGTTGAGGCATTGGTATTGGAGCAACTGGTTGCTGGAACAATTGTTGTGTTCCACCATACATAGAGTTTGCAACCAAATCAGATGCAGGTAATTCAGCACCCCACTTTATTTCTGCTTCCGCTGAATTGCCACCGCGCATTACCATCAAACCGATCAATAGCGCTACAATTATTACGAAGGCAACGATTCCAGTCATCATCATCATGTTGCCTAATTCGCCGCTTGTTTCAGCATTGCTTTGAACTTCTTCAACTGGACAGTCTGCACGTAGGTCTTCACAAGCAGGTCCAAGTTTAGTTTCAAGTTCAGTTAACCTAGCATCCAATTCAGCGAACCTAGCATCCAATTCAGTAGTGTCTCCAGTTGATTGTGAAATGTCTTCAGTTGACTGTGAAATTTGTAATTTCAATTCATCCTGACTTGCTAAAAGATCTGCTAAGTAATCACTAAACATGGTATC
>Ga0209554_1002685_pt1 | contig 12079 bp, 10 predicted proteins | sample MarorgKNORR_S2LV_5_FD_188221 | JGI IMG/M metagenome (GOLD analysis project Ga0209554, IMG submission 188221) | Marine microbial communities from the Southern Atlantic Ocean, analyzing organic carbon cycling - Bottom_A/KNORR_S2/LV (SPAdes) (version 2) | ecosystem: Environmental > Aquatic > Marine... | reverse complement strand
AACAGATACTCCAAATTTAGTCAAATTATTTTTAATAGACTTAAGCGAGTCGATATCAACAGTAGAAAAATCAGCAATAAAATTATTAACTTCATCCGTAATTGTAATATTTTCTAACAGATTTTTTCCACTTAAAGTAAACACTAGTGTGTGTGAGCTAATGATGTTATTTTGCATTCTTTTTTATTTTTCCGGCAAGTAAATAAAGTGTTGCCATTCGGATTGCAACTCCATTTTCTACTTGATCCAGAATAATGGCCTGCTTAGAATCTGCTACATCTGAAGTTAATTCCACCCCTCTATTAATAGGTCCTGGATGCATAATGGTAATCTCTTTATCTAAACTATTTAATATCGCTTTATTTATTCCAAAAACCATGGCATATTCTCTAAGTGATGGAAAATATTTTACATCTTGTCGCTCTAATTGAATCCTGAGTACATTGGCAATGTCGCACCAATTCAGGGCATCTTTTAAATTACTAATATGCTTTACTCCCAATGTACTTATGTATTTTGGAATTAAGGTGGAAGGCCCACAAACACAAACATCAGCTCCTAATTTTTGCAAACAATAAATATTAGAAAGTGCAACCCTTGAATGCAAAATATCTCCAATAATTACAACTTTTTTACCTTTTACTTCTCCGTATTTTTCTCTTATTGAGTAAGCATCCAGAAGGGCTTGTGTAGGATGCTCATGGGTGCCATCTCCAGCATTAATTATTTTTGCATCAATGTTTCTAGAAAGAAAAATGGAAGCGCCAGGACTTGGATGTCGAATAACAACCATATCCACCTTCATAGCAATAATATTATTAACCGTATCAATCAGGGTTTCTCCTTTTTTTACAGAAGAAGCAGAAGAAGAAAAATTAACTACATCTGCCGAAAGGCGTTTTTCGGCAAGTTCGAAAGATAGTTTTGTTCTTGTAGAATTTTCAAAGAACAGATTAGCAACTGTTATATCACGCAATGAAGGAACTTTCTTTATCGGTTGATTAATTATTTTTTTGAAATTATCTGCTGTTTTGAAAATTAAGGAGATATCCTGCTCTGTTAAATATTTAATCCCTAATAAATGTTCTACCGATAATCTGCTCATTTTTCTGAATTTAACAATATTACTTGGTCTTTTCCGTCTGTTTCCATCCATTCAACAATTACTTTTTCAGAAGTAATTGTATCTACTTTTTTCCCAACATAATTTGGCTGAATTGGTAAATGACGACTGAATCTTCTATCGATAAATACCAAAAGCTCCACAGATTTTGGTCTGCCAAAAGCCAGTAGTGCATCCAGTGCAGCACGAACAGACCTTCCAGTATAGAGCACATCATCAATCAAAACAACATTTTTCCCTTCAATTGCAAAGTCAATATCAATTGCTTGTGGTTCCAAGGGCTCTTGCCTTCTTCTGAAATCATCTCGATAAAAAGTGATATCCAAATTTCCCACTTTGATGTTGGAATTAGAAGTTATAGAAGTTAGTTTATTATGAATTCTTTTGCATAAATGTGCTCCTCTTGGTTGAATTCCAATTAAAACAGAATCCTGAAAGTCAGCATGATTCTCAATTATTTGATGAGATAATCGTTCAATAATTATATTGAATTTAGTTTTATTAATAATTATTTTTTTCAGTTTCATTTTCTATGGCAAATATAGTATTAAAAAAAAGCCCCAAAAAATTGGGGCTTTAAATTATTCATCATCACTATCTTTTTCTTTCTCTTTTTTATCAATATCATCTTTTAGATCCGAAAGCGCTTCCAAATCGCCAAGAGTGGATTTTTGCTGTGTTTGTTGAATTTTCTCAACTTCCTTTTTAGCAGTTTTAGTTGCTGTCTTTTTTGCTTTTTCCTCTGCTTGATTAAAGGTTTCAGTATGAGACAATAGAATTTTTTTGTTTTCTTTAGAAAATTCTAAAACTTTAAAATCTAGTTCTTCCCCAACTCCAGCACTATTACCATTCTCTTTTTCAAGATGTCGTTTTGGTGCAAAAGCTTCTACATCATGCTCTAAAGCAATAAGAGCTCCTTTTTCGAACATTTCGATAATTTTTCCTTTATAAACATTTCCTTCAATAAAAAGTGTCTGGTAAGTATCCCAAGGATTATCCTCTAATTGCTTGTGTCCAAGGCTAATTCTTCTGTTTTCAATATCTATATCTAACACCACAACATGTAACATTTCTCCAACAGTGGTGAACTCAGCAGGATGCTTTATCTTTTTAGTCCATGATAAATCGGAGATATGAACCAAGCCATCAATTCCTTCATCTAATTCTACAAAAATTCCAAAGTTGGTAAAGTTAATTACCTTCACTTTATGCTTGGAATCCACTGGAAATTTCTTAGTAATTACTGACCAAGGATCTTCCTGCATTTGCTTAATTCCTAAGGACATTTTTCTTTCTTCTTTATCTAAAGTGAGAATTTGTGCATCTAGCTCATCACCAACTTTAAAGAAATCGTTAGCACTTCTAAGATGTGTGGACCATGACATTTCTGACACATGCAAAAGAGCCTCAATTCCTGGTTGGATTTCAACAAACACTCCATAATCGGCAACAACTACCACTTTTCCTTTAATCTTATCCCCTACTTTTAAGTTTCCCTCTAAGGAATCCCAAGGATGCTTACTAAGTTGCTTGAGCCCTAATTGAATTCGTTTTTTTTCCTCATCAAAATCAAGAATAACAACATTAATTTTTTCATCAAGCGTTACAATTTCATCTGGGTGAGCAATTCTTCCCCATGATAAATCGGTAATATGAATCAAGCCATCCACACCACCTAAATCAATAAACACACCGTAAGAAGTGGTGTTTTTTACAACCCCTTCCAAAACCTGTCCTTTTTCCAATTTGGATATGATTTCTTTTTTCTGTTCTTCAATATCTGCTTCAATAAGTGCTTTGTGAGAAACCACAACATTTCTGAATGCTTCATTCACTTTCAGCACTTTAAATTCCATTTTCTTCCCTACATACTCATCATAATCACGAATTGGTTTTACATCAATTTGTGAGCCTGGCAAAAAGGCCTCAATTCCGAACACCTCAACAATCATCCCTCCTTTGGTTCTGCTTTGAATGGTTCCTTCCACAATTTCTCCAGTATCTTGAGCTGTATTCACTCTCTCCCAAGCTCTAAGGACTCTTGCTCTTCTGTGTGATAAGATTAATTGTCCGTTTTTATCTTCTTGTTTCTCAACTAAAACCTCAACCGTATCCCCTGCTTTTAGTTCAGGATTGTATCTAAATTCATTACGGCCAATTACACCATCCGATTTAAAATTAATATCAACAATTACCTCTTTGTCGGTGACTCTTACTACTGTTCCATCCAATACTTTTTTATCTTCAACCTCACTCAAAGTAGGTAAATATTCTTTCTCTAAATCCTCTCTTTCTTTCTCAGTATAATCAGATGAGTCCAATTTCTCCCAATCAAATTCTTCTTCCATCTGAATAGGTTTTTCTTCTTTTACTTCCTTTACTTCTTCTATTTCCTCTTGAGCAATTTCCTTAACAGAAGTTTGTTCAGCTGGTTCTGTTACGGCTTCTTCTTCAGTAGGTGTTTCTTCTAGAGTTTCTGTAGATTCTTCTGAATTAATTTCTTCTTGATTTGAATTTTCTTCCGATTCAGTTTCTTCTAATATTGCTTTATCTTCTGAATCATTAACAGGAGTAGTTGTTTCTTCCTGTTTTTGGTTGTCATTTTCTACTATTTCTTCAGTAGTTTTTTTAGCTTTTACTTCTGACATTTTTTTGTACTTTATTGTATCTCGCAATCTGATAAGGGGTTCATGTGTCCGATTTACGAGAGATGTTTTTTTTATTCTCTTGCCTTTTTAACCCTTAAACTCACATTTAAAAAGGCGCGCAAAGATACAATTTCCTCTGTAAAACTAAACTATTTTTTAGGGAAGATTAAACTGCTTGTAGTTTCAGGATGTTTTTAGCCACATTTTCCATTAGCCATCTAGGAGTAGAAGTGGCTCCGCATATACCTACCTGTGAATTTTCATTAAACCATTCTTCTTTTATCTCTTTTTCCTCAGATACAAAATAAGAATTTGGATTTTCTTTAAGGCAAGATTGAAAAAGCATTTTGCCATTTGAACTCTTTTTACCACTCACAAATACAATCACATCATTTTCTTTTGAGAATTCTTTCAGTTGAGGCTCTCTACCTGATACTTGTCTGCAAAGCGTGTCGTTCACAATAAATTTTACAGAATCTGTATTACCAGCAATTTCTTTTCTTTTTCTAATTTCCTCTTGCAAATTCGCAAAAGCTCTTGGGCTTTTTGTGGTTTGAGAATACATATAAATGGGAGCTGAGAAATCCACTTTATCTAAATCATCAGCACAGGAAACAATGATTGCTTTGCCATTTGTTTGTCCTAAAAGTCCTTGCACCTCCGCATGCCCTTCTTTACCGAAAATAATAATTTGCCCGTCAATCTTATTAATCTCTTCATAGCCTTCTTTGATATTGTGTTGTAATTTTAATACAACAGGGCAAGAGGCATCCAATAATTGAATATTATTTTTGATAGCAGTATGGTAAGTTTCTGGTGGTTCGCCATGCGCCCTTATTAGCACTTTGCAATCTTTCAACTCACTGAATTGTTGATGATTGATAATTTCTAACCCCATATCATTTAATCTGTCTACCTCCATATTGTTATGCACAATATCGCCTAAACAGTATAATTTTCCTGTTTCAGAAAGTTCCGCTTCTGCCATTTCAATGGCATAAACTACCCCAAAACAAAAACCGGAATATTTATCAATGGTAACTTTCATTAGTTATTTGTAATTTTCTTTTTTACAATCTTAAAAATAAGATTATTCTGCTCATTTTCCGTTTTTTCAGAATTATCTATTACAATAGCTTCTTTTGCTACTCTTAAAGGATTTATTTCTCTACTGCTATCCTTTTCATCTCTCTGTAAAAGATTATCTAAAACCTGTTGAAAACTAACTCCCGTTTTTTTCATTTCATCAAATCGCCTCTGTGCTCTTATTTCTGCTTTTGCCGTAATAAATAACTTTAATTCTGCAGAAGGAAAAACTTTGGTTCCAATATCTCTTCCATCCATCACCACTCCTTTTTCCTTTCCTATTTCTCTTTGCAAAACTACCAATTTATCCCTTACCTCTTTTATCTGACTGACAATACTTACAAAAGAGGACACCTCATGTTTTCTTATTTCTGATTCTACATTTTTACCATTCAAAATAGTTTCTGATTTTCCTGTTTCTATATTAAAATGAAAGGAAACTTCTATTTTATCTAAATGAAGTTTTAGCTTTTGCAAATTCACTTGCTGATCAATAATAATATTATTATTCATACAATATAATGTAATCGCCCTATACATTGCACCTGTATCAATATAGCACATTTCAAATTTTTTGGCAATTGCTTTTGCTATGGTACTTTTCCCACATGAAGAATGCCCGTCAATAGCGATATTTATTTTTACACTCATTTACAAGCCAAAAGAAGAAAGGTTAGTAGAGAAGCTAAAAATATTGGTAGAGCCCGCCAAATGATAAGTGGCTCTGGAATAATTCAAATGAAATTTGGAAATTTTAAAACCCAATCCCCAAGAAAACCCAACCATAGCAGGGCGAGTTGGAACCATCATATCTTGCCTTCTTTGAAAATTAAAACCCCCTCTTATAAACAAACTTTTTTCGAAAGGATTTAATTCGCCACCAACAATAAAATGTCTTAAAACTTTTTTACCAAAAGTTTCTTTATTTTCTACCTTTTCACCAGAAATAGGATCGGTAATCAGTGGCTCTAAATAATGGTTGCTAATATCAAATTTGTTGAGGTGGTGGGCTACAATGGAAAAGCGAAAAGGCAAGTGAGCCAACATCTTGGAAACGCCCATTTGCAACTGAAAAGGCAACATTTCTTTTTCATTTGCATAGGATTTTAATTGCCTGCCAAAATCTTTCGCCAAAACAGAAACACATAACTTTCGTTCCTTATTATAATAAGTTAAGCCTAAATTGCTTGCCAAAGAAAAAGAAGAATAATTTTCTAAGTTGGAATTGATGAAATTTAGATTCACGCCAATGATAATTTTATCGTTAAAGCGCTTACTAATTCCTGCAGTAAGTAATTGCTCATTGGCGGTGAATTCTCCTAAGACCAACCCTGTTTCATCTGTTTTAGTGAAACCCCCATAATTAAGTGCCTTTGCACCAAAAAAGATCATACCTAACTTTTTACTTTCTCTTGCGTAATTTACCGAAACTGCATTAATATCAGAGAAATAATCGACAAAACTAAAGGAGATTTGATTATCCATTTTTATATTTAGTAATGAAGGATTATTTGCAGCCATATCCACATCATTATCAAAAATTGCTATCGACTCCCCTCCCATTGCAATGGTTCTGGCAGAAGTGTTAAAATCCAAAAAAGCAAAAGCATTCTCACCACCTATTTGGGAAAATATTTTAGTTGTAAAAAAAAGGAAAAAGATAAAAAGGAATGTACGTTTCAATTTATGATTTTTGTTGCTTTTTAAACGACTTTCTGGCTGGCTTATTATATACAAATACATCATCCCCATCTATTGGAATAAAATAATCAGCCTCTGCCCTTACAATAGGTGCGGTAGTTTTTTCTACTGCAGCCACCTCTACCCTTACGCCTTCTCCTTTTAAGTGGCGAATAAGTTCAATATAATCAGCATCACCGGAAAGGATAATAATGGTATCTACCTTTTGGGCGAGTTGAGTAGCTTTAATGGTAAGTGGAATATCGGCAGATTTGTGGCAAGGCACCACTGAGCCATGATAATGTTCATGTAACCGCTCGGCCAGTTTGGACGAAATGCTTTTACCTTCTCTGAAATATATTAGACGATTCAGTCCTCTGTTATCCAATAGTTTAGGAATAAGAACATCAAAATTTATCATTGCCATTTTATCCTTCATAAGTGAATGTAGGCTCATCTCTATGTTATTGCCATCAATTAAAATAGCAACCGATTGGTTAATAAGAACAGTTTCTGAATTGGTCATTTGTTTACAAAGATTTTTTTACAAATATATTAATTAAAAGCAATTGCATGCTTCACCTTATTTTTCATTAGCGCAATATCGGTTACTTGCTTCATGTTATTCACATAATGAAATTGCAACCCTTTTAGATAGGTTTTCTTGATTTCTGAAATATCTTTTTTATTGTCTTTTGAAAGGATAATCTCCTTAATTCCAGAGCGTTTTGCAGCTAATATTTTTTCTTTTATTCCGCCAACAGGCAATACTTTTCCTCTTAATGTAATTTCACCCGTCATGGCTAATTTGTTATTTACTTTTTGCTGGGTAAAAGCTGAAGCTAATGCCGAGAACATGGTAATCCCTGCAGAAGGACCATCTTTTGGTGTAGCGCCTTCGGGCACATGAATATGCACATTCCATTTTTGAAAAATATCAGGATCAATTCCATAATCCTTAGCGTGAGAGCGTAAATATTGCAGTGCAATAGTTGCTGACTCTTTCATTACATTTCCCAAATTACCAGTTATAGTTAAGCTTCCTTTTCCTTTGCTTAAACTCGATTCAATAAAAAGAATATCACCGCCAACTCTTGTCCAAGCCAAACCTGTTGCCACGCCTGCTACATCATTATTTAATAGTCTATCTCTATCAAACCGAACAGCACCTAAAATTGCTTCTAAATCAGAAACCTTTACTTCCACATTATATTCCTGCTCCATTGCAATTGATTTGGCTACATAACGAATGGATTTACTAATTACTTTTTCCAAGCCTCTCACCCCTGATTCTCTGGTATATCCGTCCACCATTTTTTCTAGGGCTTTATTGTTTATATTCAGATGCTTTTTAGTTAATCCGTGTTCCTTTAATTGTTTTGGCAACAAATGCCGTTTTGCTATAGCTACTTTTTCTTCCACAGTATAACCACTCATTTCAATTATCTCCATTCTATCAATTAATGCAGGCTGAATGGTTGACAAAGAATTAGCAGTTGCAATAAATAACACCTTTGATAAATCGTATCCTAATTCTAAGTAATTATCATGAAAACAGTCGTTTTGTTCTGGATCAAGCACTTCCAAAAGCGCAGAAGAAGGATCGCCATGGGAATCTCTTGCTACTTTATCAATCTCATCTAGTACAAATACAGGATTTGAAGTTCCTGCCTTCTTTATTGATTTGATTATTCTGCCTGGCATTGCCCCAATATAAGTCTTTCGGTGCCCTCTTATTTCTGCCTCATCACGCAAACCACCTAAAGCTATACGCACATATTTTCTGCCCAATGCCTCTGCAACCGATTTTCCGAGAGATGTTTTGCCAACTCCAGGAGGGCCGCACAAACATAAAATAGGTGATTTCATATCTCCTTTTATTTTCAGAACTGCTAAAAATTCAATAATTCTTTCCTTCACTTTTTCCAAACCGAAATGGTCTCTGTCTAAAATTTTTCTAGCCTTTTTTAAATCAAATTTATCTTTTGTATATTCTTCCCAAGGTAGTTCGAGTATTAATTCCAGATAACTTCTATGTACCGAATAATCAGCCATACCAGGATTCATTCTTTGTAATTTTTTTAAATCATTATCAAAAGATTCCGACACCTCTTTGTTCCATTTCTTTTTGTTTGCTTGTTGGCGCATTTCTTCAATCTCTTGTTCTGAACCAGTTCCTCCTAATTCCTCTTGAATCGCCTTCATTTGCTGATGCAAAAAGTATTCCCTTTGCTGCTTATCTAAATCAGTTCGTACTTTGGATTGAATCTCATTTTTCATTTGCAACATTTGCAACTCTTTTGTCAAGAATCCTAATGCATTATTGGCTCGGATTTTTAAATCCACCTCTTCTAGCAATACTTGTTTTTCAATTAAGCTAATATTCATATTGGAAGCCACAAAATTGATAACAAAAGAAGGGCTCTCAATATTTTTGATAGCCATTGTTGCCTCTGTTGGAATGTTGGGTGACTCCTGAATTATCTGGAGTGCCAAATCCTTCACAGAATCGACCAAAGCACCAAATTCTTTATCGTTATTTTCTGGTCTTTTTTCATTCAAACGATTTACTTTTGCTCTAAAATAGGGTTCTGTTTGCACAAATTCCTCTATCTCAAATCTTTTCCTTCCTTGAATAATTGCTGTAATATTTCCATCTGGCATCCTTAACATTTTAAGAATGTGTGCAACCGTCCCTATACTGTTTAAATCCTCTTTTTCTGGAGATTCAATATTTGGATCTTTTTGGGCCAAAACACCAATAGTTCTGTTGCCTTTATAAGTATCTTTTATCAGCTTGATAGAGCGATCTCTTCCAATAGTAATTGGAATAATAACCCCTGGGAAAAGAACCGTATTCCTAAGGGGCAGAATCGGAAGTGTTTTTGGGGTTTTTTCTTTCTCTATCTTATCCTCATCTTCCTGACTTAAAAGGGGGAAAAAATCCGATTCTTCCTCAATTAATTCGGATAAGAATAGGCTATCTAATCTTAGTTTATCTTTATTCATATTTTTTGTTTTGACAATCTGTCAGTGTAATATTGTTTTCTACTATAATTCTAGTATTGCAAAGAGTGTGCCATAGGATTTTTTTGCTAGAAAGTGTCAGTTATTTTTCGTTTCGGAATGATTTTGTAAGGTTAAAAACATGGGTGAGAATCTCTTTTTCCTTCTTACTAAAAATAATCCCTCTACGCCCCATTACTATTTCAGCAACTTCAAATGCTTTTTCAGTTTTGTAAGTAGAAAAACCAGAAGCCCCTCCCCAACTAAATGAAGGAATAAAATTTCTTGGGAAACCAGCACCAAAAATATTGGCACTCACCCCAACAACCGTTCCGGTATTAAACATGGTATTTATTCCGCATTTAGAATGGTCACCCATAATAAGTCCGCAAAACTGTAAGCCCGTATTTTGAAATCTTCCACTGGCATAATCCCACAATTTTACTTCTGCATAATTATTTTTTAAGTTGGAATTGTTGCTGTCCGCTCCCAAATTACACCACTCCCCAATTACCGAATTTCCTAAAAATCCATCATGTGCTTTACTAGAAAATCCTTGAAAAACCACATTATTCACCTCTCCTCCTACTTTGCAGAAAGGCCCTAAAGTAGTATTACTATAAATTTTTGCTCCCATTTTTAACACTGTACCTTCTCCCATTGCAAATGGTCCTCTAACTATGCAGCATTCCATTATTTCTGCATTTTTTCCAATGTAAATAGGTCCTTCTTTACAATTCAGAAAAGCGCATTCTACTTTTACTCCTTTTTCAATAAATAAAGGGAAGTCGCCAACTTTTATACTTAATTCATCTAGTTTTTGAGAAGTTCGCCCTTTTGTAATTCTATCAAAATCATTTTTAATTTCCTCTCCGTTTTGGCTAAAAATCTCCCAAATGTGAGTAAGGAGTGTAAAATTACTTTTTACCTCTTTTTTATGAAAAGATTCCGTTTCAAATTTTGCAGAAACAAAAGCAATAGGTATATCACTTTTTACTAAAACTTCTCCTTTTTGTAAAGCATTTATCTCATCAACAATATCTTGATTAGGAAGAACTTGTGCGTTAATCCAAAGATTTTTATCAGTAATGGTTATTGGAAATTTAGCCGATAAATAGTCTTCTGTTTTTACGCTCACAGAAGAAAAATACTGTTCCCATTTTTCTTTAATGGTTACAATTCCAATTCTTAAATCGGAAATAGGGCGCGTAAAAGATAAAGGTAAAAATGCTTCTCTGTTATGGTCAAAAAGTATGGTATTCATCTTAAAAAAATAAAATACAAATGTAAAGAAAAACCCCACACTTTAGGTGCAGGGTTTTTTAATTATCAAAAAGCGACTTATTTCTTTAAGTGCTTGTATCTGTTTTTGAATTTATCAATTCTACCAGCCGTATCTACCAATTTCATTTTTCCAGTATAAAACGGATGTGAAGCAGAAGAAATTTCCATTTTTATTAATGGATATTCATTCCCGTCTTCCCATTTTATATTTTCCTTTGCAGGGGCGCAAGAACGCGTTAAGAATGCAAAATCATTAGAAGTATCTTTAAACACAACTAATCTGTAATCTTCTGGGTGTATTCCTTTTTTCATTTCTGTAAATTATTAGGGCTGCAAAATTAAAAAGTTTTAATGAAAAACATAATTAAATTTCTTTTTTTTTGTTTGATAAGGTAAATGAAATCTGAATTAACTAATTATCTTTGCGCGAATGAAAAAATTACAAATATTTAGTATCGCTTTTTTATTGTTGATTTGCTTATTTTCTTGCAAAAAAGAACTCGTCTTATCAGGAGGAAAAGCCACTTTACATTTTTCAAACGATACAATCATGTTTGATACGGTTTTTACCACTGTTGGCTCAATCACACATCATTTGAAAGTGTATAACAAAAATGATTTTGATGTAAAAACCAACATTAAAATTACAGGAGAGGACAGCAAGTTTTACGCCATAAATGTGGATGGAATTTCTGGAAGTGAAGCAAAAAATGTAGAGATTCCAGCAAATGATAGTATTTTTATTTTTGTAGAAGTTCGGATAGATCCGAATGATCAAGATCTTCAATTCATTGTAGAAGCAAATATTGAGTTTAATACAGGAGGAAAAATACAAAAAGTGGATTTGGTAGCATACGGCCAATACGCTAAATTCCATACTGCAAATACTTATGGAGAAATTATAGAAGGAGAGGATACTTTGCGGTTTTGGTATCATGCTTTGAATTGCAATGAGGATTGGAATAGTGACACTCCTCATGTAATTTACGGCTATGTAATTGTAGATGCTAATTGCCAGCTTACAATAAATGAAGGGTCACAAATTTATTTGCATAAGAATTCTGGAATTATTGTTGGGAATCCTTTTTCAGCTACATCTGGGGGAACTATAAAAGTAAATGGAAGTTTGGGAAATGAAGTGGTTTTTCAAGGAGACAGATTGGATTCTTGGTATGAAGATTCTCCTGGGCAATGGGACAGAATTTGGCTGATGCCAGGGAGTGTAAATAACACATTTGATTACGCCATCATA
>Ga0209554_1002681_pt1 | contig 12091 bp, 5 predicted proteins | sample MarorgKNORR_S2LV_5_FD_188221 | JGI IMG/M metagenome (GOLD analysis project Ga0209554, IMG submission 188221) | Marine microbial communities from the Southern Atlantic Ocean, analyzing organic carbon cycling - Bottom_A/KNORR_S2/LV (SPAdes) (version 2) | ecosystem: Environmental > Aquatic > Marine... | reverse complement strand
AGCAACAGTGCAATTGTCTCATTCATCGTTTAACTTAATTCCAAATCCGGATTTAGATTTGGAAAGAGCCTACCAAGGTCTACTTGTTATGGGGACAAAGATAACTACCAATTTTGAATTGACTACACAACCTGGCCATAAAGCAACATTTGCAATAAATCCACCTGCTTACGCAACTATAGACGATGTAGATTCTAATGGAACTAAAGTTGCTTATGCTGGCCCACCAGCATTTTGGGCTGGTCAATGGTCAATGGATAATCGTGCAGCGCCAATAGGTGGCTCTTCTCTTCAACAACCGATTTCAATGACATTGGCGCATAGAAATAGTGTACAAACTCCTACAGTTGACATCGGTCCAAACGAAAAGGCCCTCGATATTAAATTGATATTAGATGTCAGTGATGAATCAAGTGCGACACTTGACTTTGTTGTCGCATTGCACTATTTGGATAATCAAACACTTGAAGATTGGGGGCTTTCTATGGTTGCTACTGGCGACCACGCTGAAGTGCCAGTCATCACTTCTGATGGTATTAGACTAGCATATCATAATGGATTGGTGGACTTGAGTGGAGTCGCCGACCAATTTCCAATCGGTAGCATTGCAGATGGAATCTCAAGCGCCATTGAGGGAATGGAACCGATTCAAATGAATCAGATGTATTGGGTTTCAGATTCGGTTTCAGATGGTTTGGGAGAGCCAACTGGAGGTCTAAACTATTCTCATACTAGCGGATGTTCTGAAACAGCAGGTGCAGGTCAAACGCTGTATTATTGTATTCAAGGTGGAAACGCGATGAATGGTGACCATCCAGTATATCTGCGAACTACCTCGCAACCATTTTCAATGAAATTGTTGGATATTATCGATGCCTATGTTAGCGATCCTGACAGTCAAAGTGTACTCGATGTGGTGACGGAAAGTCATTTGCGTGCGCTGATGAATACTGGTTTCGGTATTGAGACCTCCTTATCAGCGGATTTCTTGTCCGCAGTTGTTCCAGAAGATTTGCCTCCAAGTGAATTGACGTTGGAGATTATTTTGCCAACTTGGATTCAAACTATGGATGGTGCAGACAGAATTATTTTGACTGATACCATCTCTGGAAATGACGACACTAATGTATCATTTACCGGAACAGACCCATTTGATTGGAGACATGACGTTACCAATGCAGACGGTGATGTAATTTGTACTAGTCAGCAGGCAACTTGTATTGGGACTTCTTTGTTGATAGATGCAACTCAATTTAACATACATGAATGGAAGCAAGCGATATCATTTGAGTTTGCACTTGAGGCTGAAATGTCTGTTCATCGTATTGGAATTCCTCAATCACGAATTGACGATGTTTCTGGTTCAACCAAAGTAACATTAGAAGCATTACCAAGTGATTTAATTCGTCTTGGACTAAGCATCACAGAACTAATGGATGAACCTTATACAATTCGTGACATTAGGATTTGTGATTCAAACACCACCCAATTAGATGTCTGTGCTGAATCCCTAGATTTAGTATTCACTCCTTTGGGAATAGAAGAGTTCGTTTCTTCCTATGGAGAATTGATTACACTATTTATTCGCCAGAATATTGAAAAGAGTCTGACCGATGAAGGGGCGAATTCGGTATTTGGGAAAGTAGATATGTCTGCATTTTCAATAAAAACTTCAATTTCAGGACTAGGTGGATATGATGGAGAAATGAGTGATGTTACTGGTCTTACATTCACTGTTGAAATACCAAGAGTGAAGTTTATGTTAGATTTGCAAACACCATTCAGTGAACTCATTGATGGAAACACTGAGAATGTAAAATTAGATTTGATAACATCCAGAATGAATAATCTGATAATGATGCCACTAGCAACTGCAGCAAGTTCACTGACAAAAGGCCTAGTCAACGGAATCTTTACCGCAAATGGAATTACTCTACCGGATACATCAGCAAATGCACAGGAAGTAAATACGGGTCTAGTCAATTCCACACTCAATGAAGAATTCCAATTTGCAATTACTGGTCCGATAACAGTCATTCTTCCTAAAGGATTGACTTTTGTTGATGTGACCTCAAGCGCTGGTAATTTAGTAATCTCTGAAGTAGACGGACGGCAAAAAATCGTCTATACTATTCCTCCGGGAGAATTTGAGGACACAATCTCGTTTAGATTCAATATTTCATGGTTGTATATTTTTATGCAATTTTGGGTATATCCAATGGTTTTGTTATTGGTTCTCTTTTTAGTTGGCCGTAAGATAAGAAAGCGCCGCAAGCGAAAGAAGGGTGCAAAGAAGGCAAAGAAAGCGCGTGATTCAGCAGAAATGAAGGGGCAAATTGGTGATGATGAATTTGCTGATTTGGCCGGATTCCATAGTCCAGCGATTCATGGGGAGCAGGAAATTTTCCAAACCTATGACTCTACTATTGAGGTAGATGCTGGGCCTTTATCCTATGTTGATGATGAAGGAAAATTTAGCTGAGTTGTAAAACTCGATGGATTCTCTTCGCCAATGAATTGCCAATACCTGGAACTGTTTGCAATTGTTCAACGGATGCATGAATTAATTCCTGTCTTCCGCCAAAATGTCGTAATAGTGCTTGCATTTTTTTGGCACCTAAACCATTCACTTGTGATAATGGGTCATTCAAGTGCGCTCTACCTCTTCGCTTGCGATGATATGTGTTGACAAATCTATGAGCCTCATCACGAGCGTGAACCATCACTCTTCCCATTCTATCAAGGACGAGAGGTTGATGTTCTAATCGGTGAATAGTTTCCACCTTTTTTGCCAACGCAGCAACTGGAAATAATCCTAATACCTTATTTTCTTCAAGCATTTTTGTAATAGTTGAGAGATGAGTTTTCCCACCATCAAGCAATAATAAATCCGGCCATTCATCTTGCCGTTTTAACCACCGCTTTACAACCTCTTGCATCATCCTCAAATCATCAATAGCATCACTTTTAACAATGTATTTTCGATATTCTTTCTTTGCAGGTCTACCATATCTTAGAACTACACTTACTCCAACTCTTTCATCACCTAATAATTGAGCCATATCAAAGCAAACAATATGATCAAGTCTCTCCAAGCCAAGTATTTTTGCTCCATCATCTGCTGCACGTTGTTCAAGAGAACCACTTGTTTTCGCTGCAAGGCGAGTTAATTGAATTTCTGAGTTTTGCCGAGCAAGGTTTGCCAATGTGACTAAATCACCTCTGTTTGGAATTCGGACATCCACCTTGGAACCCCTTCGCTCATCCAGCCATTGTTGTGTACCATCAAGAAGAGGAGTTGGGGTTAGCAGCAAGCGAGGAGGCCTACGGTTTTGGTAATGTTCTGATATGAATAAATCAACAGATTTACCAATGTCACCACGGAAAATAAGCGGCCATACCTCTTGTCCTTTGACCACCCCTTCATCCGCATGTAATACTACTACTGCCGCCAAATCACCTTCACTTGAGATTCCAATGGCATCACAATCTCTGTAGACTTTACTAGAAACAACATGTTGCTTGGTCGTAGCATGGACAGCACGAATTAAATCACGCTTTACAGCAGCACCTTCAAAGTCCATTTCTTCACTTTTTTTATCCATCTCGGTTGCTAACTCTTGCAGTAATGAAATAGCATCACCATCGAGAACTCGGCGAGCAGCACTCACAGAATCGGAATAACCAGATGCATCAATACAGGGCCCAGAACACAGGCCAATATGCATTGAGAGGCAGCCCTGTGGAAGTAATTCTTTACAATCTCGAATTCCAAATTGCTTTCGCAACAATTGCATTACTTGTTTTGCAGCACCAGCATTTGGTAATGGACCCCACCGTTGTCCCTTTTCCGGTGGATTTCTAGTATACATTATTCGTGGAATTTTATGGTCGGTCAGTACTAAAAATGGATAGGATTTATCATCCTTCAACATTGAATTATATCGTGGCTTATGTTGTCTTATCAATTGTCTTTCAAGAACTAAAGCCTCCTGTGGAGTATTTGTTACAATACATTCAATGTCATCAGCAGCGCCAATCAATTTTGGTATCATGGCACGGTCTGGATTGGTTGCAAAATAACTGCGGATTCGTTCACTCAATTTTGTTGCTTTTCCAACGTATAGGACTCTTCCCTCCGAACTTTTGAACAGGTATACACCTGGTTTTTTTGGGAGTTTCACGGATGCTAATTCAACCCCCATATTAGTGGGTTACAGGTGCTCACTCAAAAGCGAATCGTCAAATTATTCCGATTTTCTGTTTGGACGGGAAGGGGGATGATTATTCAACGAACTGCATCTATCCCAAGTTGGAGGGAGAGTAATGAGGTCAACTGCCGAGGTCAAACTTCTAAGATGGCTAGGACAATTTCCTCCTGCCTTAGAATCTGCATGGGACATTACAAGGGAACTTTCTCTACCCGGAATGGCAGAGGCTTTGGGCGTGGTTCGGTCATCGCTTAATATTCCGTTGAAAAGTCTTCAACAAGATAAATTGGTAACGATGAGAACAGCCCATGTAATTGGCGGAGGTTCTCGCCGTCGTTCAGTATTCCACATCACTATACCTGGTCGAGAGTTGCTTCAACAATTGATTGAAGAAGGACTGACTGAGTCACCATTAAAGAAGGCGGAAAAACGCTCAAAAGCAGGTCAAATTATGGGTGCGGCCTCGCCATTAAACCCATTGTATGGCAGGGATGAATTGGTGACAATAATCACTGAAGAATTATCTAATTCAGGTTCTCTTGTGATCAGTGGATTGCCTGGCATTGGAAAAACATCATTGGCCAGAAAAGCACTAGATGAAATGGCGCAAAAAGGCTACGACATACATTGGGCCAATTCGGGCGAATTTACCGATGTCGGTAATTTGTTATCGCAATGGGAAATTTCAGTAAATGGGGCTGAAGTAAGTGATATTGAAGCAGTAATTGCTCTTTTGAGTATGAAAAAGCGAGTATTGTTCATCGATGATATTCATATGATTCATCCAAGACATATTGATGCGATTGAAAAGGTATCACATGCTCTAGCTAATTCGGATGTAAAGATTCTCTTGGCAGGTAGGGAGCCGATGCCGTTCGGCCATCAATTATCAAAAATAAAAATACCACCTCTTTCAATTAGCGCTGCGACGAAGTTGCTTGGGGATGATGTTGAGCAGCAACAAAAAGAGGAAATTGCCAAGAGATTAGGCGGCCATCCTCTTGCCCTATTATTGTATGATGAAGAAGCCGGATTACCAGAACAGGGTGCAGATGTTCAACAATATGTCGAAGAAGTTGTTTTGGCTCATTTAGATGATAATCTACGTGATGATTTAGACCAATTGGTAATTTTACCAATGCCAATAATAGCAGAAAGCGCGCCAAATAGTGAGAGTATTGGATTATTTGATGAGTACGCTTTATTGCGTTGGACAAAAAATAATGAGAAAATGGAAGTGCAACATTTAGTAAGAAATGTGAGGCGCTCATTACTCGATGATGAGGCGCTGAGGGAATTGCATAAGAAGGCGATTTTGCATTGGCAACTAGGTGCTAGTAACGATGAAGAAAAAGTAGCATTATTGTATCATAGGGTCGCAGCAGAAGATGAAAATTTAACATATCATTTTGAAAGAGAAATCGAGGCATTGTTGACAACTCAAAGTGCAGCGATTTCAGTAGTATTGCAAGAAGCTTTGAACATCCATCAAGAAGATGTTGACTTGCATTATATGGCCGCCCATGTAGCGATTCAAAGAGGCGAAGCGGAACATGCAGAGACACATATTCAATACTTGATGGATGATTCAAGAGGTGCAGAAATTGCTCTAGCGATTTCATTACAACAGGGCAGAATTTCCGATGCAGAGGAATTGATAAAGGAAGGTTTGGAATTAGCCGAGCCAGAAGAAAAAACAAGACTTGCTCTGGCTGCTGCAAGTCGTTGTTTAGATGATAGAATTGGAACAGAACATAATCCAAACATTACTAAACAAATTAACCAGTTATTGAAAAATATCACCATGCCGAAACAACCGGAAAAGCGTACCGCGGTATTGATCTCAATGTCAATAATCAAACATTCAGTCGCATTATTGGAAGGTGATTTGAAAACGGCTGCTGAAATTAGAAAAACACTTTCACAAATAGGTGGCGTTGATAATGGGATGTTATTGGCATTGGAAATAAAATCACAATTACTCGATGTAAAAAGCAATTTGAGCGACCTTGAGAAGGTAATTGAAATGGCCAATGACGCTATCGAAAAACAACCATCAAACTTACATTCAGATGCATTGAGAATGAGTATTGTGGAATTTCTAATGGATATTGACAGCACCCACGCTCAAAATATATTCAATGAAATAACACCTCCCGAGAAGGGTCAAATAATTGCTGCTCAAAAACGTTTGAATGCACGTTGGTGGACGATGAAATCTATTATCAATCCATCGATGGCAATAGTTGCTTTGCGAGAAGCGATTTCGTTGAATAAGGCAACAGGTTGCCATAATGCAGCAAAGCAATTAACAGCGCGATTACACAAATTACTGTGATTATATTTCTGCACCGAGTAGAGTTTTTGTATCCGCAATACCATCTATTGGGCGAATCTCTTCAACGATACATTTTGTCAGTGAGAATTCATCATCTGATTGAACACGAGCGATAAGGTCATATTCACCGAATAGCATCCAACGGGAAGTAACTAATTCAATTTCATCAAGTTTATCTCGAACATGCTGCTCTCTTCCAGGTAGTGTAGTAATCAATACAAATCCAATAGCCATAATATCACCTCAGTTCTCCACTGCAATCAATGTTTGAGTCTCACGAACGCCTTTGATTTGACGGAACTCGCCAATCAACATCGAAGTAAGAGTTTTTGCAGAATCTGCACTCACACGAACTAACATGTCATACTCACCATATAAGGCATGAACTTCTGCAACATTGTCATGGTTTACAAGTGCGAGATATACTTCTCTCTCGCACGCAGGCTCGGTCTTGAACAGCACAAATGCTTCGGGCACAAACCTTCCACTAGCAACTTGTCCTTATTGATTGCTCTTGGCCAAATAGTAATATTAAGTGACATTTTGGGCTAACATCCATGCGAACCATTGATGTATCAACTTCAGTTGAGACTTACTATGTACCACTGTGTGCGACCTCAAGCGATTGTAGTTTCAGTACTGCTACTACTACTCTTGGCTCCATTTTCATCAGTTTTCGCAACGAATGATTATGCTGATTCTGATTTAGCTAACGATTCTTCAAAACTTGTTTCTGCAAGAGCGCAGACCACTTGGTCGGGAACTCAAACATTGACTTCATCTTATACAATTTCAATACAAGACGAATTGATTATCAGCGCATGCACTATAGTAAAAATGGATGAAAATATCCGTATTTACGTAGATGGACGCCTAACGATAGAAGGTACGAGTGCTTGCCCTGTTACTTTGTCTGCCAATGGTGCTGGAGACCATGAGGGTATTCAATTCAATAGCAGTTCAACTGGCAGAGGTTCTGTTATAGACAATGTGACTATTGAAGACGCGATATACGGAATCACTATGTTTGGTGGCAACCCAGTAATTCATAATTTAACAATCGTTAATCCAGACCGAGTAGCTATTGATATGTTCAACAATGCTGCTCCGCAAATATATGATTTATTTGTTGATCAAGCAGGTAGAAATATACCATGGCAAAGCGATTGGAGATTTGGATTAGGAGTTTCCGTAGGTGCCGGTTCAACACCGATAATAAACGGGGCCCATTTTAGTGATATTTTGACACGTGGCATCAATGTTTGGGGGTCTTCTGGTGGTATCTTTAGAAATCTCACTATGGATAATATTTCAGGTTCAAGTTGGGTAATGGTTGCTGGAATATGGGTTGAAGATAGTGTACCATTGTTGACCGATGTTACAATCGATAAATCAGATAATGGAATTGTCATCAGGCATGTAGACGATTCGGGCAATACTAGGGCAGTAGTGAAGAGAGCAGATATTTCAAATTCAATGTATAGGGGAGTTTATGTCGATAAGCAAAACCATACTAATTTCACAAATTATGAGACTGCTGATTTTACTGATTTAACAGTCACAGGAACCGGAGGTCCAGGTGCAAAAACCGCTAATATTGCTTATGCTGCAATAGAGGTAAATGCCACAGGTGCTTGGTTTGAGAATACATTGGTAGATAAATCAACTACAGTCGGCGTTCGTTTATATTTCGTTGATTCTTCAACAACATTCCGAGATTTGATTATTCGCGATTCAGGCGATACGGGGCAAGGCCCCCATGATTCTGGCCTAGCAATTCGTTCGTCGTATTTCGCACCCACCTTTGATGGGCTGGAAATATCCGGTTCATCGGGTTCTGCAATATATTCCAATTCAGGTGGTGCCATGCAAGGAAGTGACTGGTATTTGCACAACAATTCAAAGCAAGGTTTGTACATAGATTCTGCAACAGTGGTAGTTGAAGGAATTATCACTGAAAACAATTCATATGCAGGTGTACATGTACATGATTCTCGCTACGTCACTCTGCAGAATGTAACTAGTCAATACAATGGAATTGCTGGAAGTACAAGTAACCCTCAACAAACTGCCGGTTTAGTTTTCACCAAAGCCAATGATATTGAATCAGTTTCAGGCGATGTACGCTGTAGGAATTGTGACTCCTCTAACAATCAAGGCTCGGGAATCCATGTAGAGGATTCAGTAGACCTATGGCTAGAAAATATCAATGTCTTTGACAATAATGACTCATACACTCCAGTATTCATCGATAATGGAGGACTAACAATAGGACAGCAAGGAGGTCAATTCCACCTTCTAAATATTCAAATTGATACAGAAAGAATTGGTCCTCAAAGCGGCCCTGCTCTGTATATTGAGCAAGCGGCTGGAGAAATAGACATGCTATCTATGAGTGGAAATCACACTGGAATTTATTGGAACTCTGACCATAATGGCAATCGTCCTTCAAGTATTAGTCGCAGTTATTTCTCAGGTTCTGGTTGTTTGGATTTGAGTGACCATCCAAGTCTTTCCGGAATTGGCAATGTCATAACAAACGATTGTACAGGCTCGATAACAATGACCAATTCCCAAGTGAATTGGTCGGGATTGACAGATTCCTCCGGTTCAACAATCCTAACACTCGATGCTTCTTCAGATATGCACTTACACCAGCCAAATAATGTTGCAATAGCACAAGCGGTAATGGCTACTGGAGCAACTATTGATGAAGCATGGGACATAACCATTTGGGTATTAAACAATAATTCCAATGGCATTCCAAATGCATATGTGAATCTTACATTTGACCAATTTGAACCTTCAATCGATGAGTATACAAATGATTTGGGAACGATTTTCTTACCGGATTTCATTGGCCGCCGTTGGTCAAATAGTGGCGTTAGTGCCTCAACAGTAGTTTCAGTTGATTGCGCTTATGATAGTATAAGCAATAGTACAAGCTTCACCTTAGATAGTGACAAAGTAGCTCCATGCATACTTCCATTGGATAATCAAGCGCCATTCTTAATTTGGTCTACCCCAGTGGATAGTTCTGTTTATCCTTCACAAGGCGAGGTTTTGTTTAATGCTTCAAGTTCATGGGACCTCGATGATGATGAACTTGCTTTCTCATGGACAAGTGACCTAGATGGCGATATACTGGCATCCTGTCCCAACCCGGGCTTTGGTGACCTAACCCAAATCGATGCCTTTCCTGTAAATTCAAATGATTCATGGTCCTGCAGTCTCTCAGATGGCATCCATACTATCACGCTTGAAATCTGTGACGATGCTGGACCCGGTGGACCATCTGTGTCTTGTGTAAGTGAACAAAGAGTAATTGAATTATCTAATCAAGCACCGGTCATCATCTTTGATGTCACTCCACAACTCTCTCCATGGTCTGAACTAATAGTCCCTCGAACTGAGAATGTCAGATTCAATCTTTCTGGTGTTTACGACCCCGAAGGTGATGTATTGCATTGTTGGATTGACCGTTCATATCAATTGGCGACAGACCCTGTAACCGTTGTTGATTGTCCTTCAGAAATATGGCTTAATTTCACAATGGAAGAGACTATTCCTTCAACCTTTGATATCACAATTTATGCCGATGATAGTGTCAATTCACCTTCAACATATATCATACCAGTAGAGATCTATAATGAGGTGCCTGAGCCTATATTCACCATTGAAAGAAGTGGTAATGCTAGCGAAGATATGGTGACACTAAACGGTACGAGCACAATTGACCCCGAAGGCGATATATTGGAAGTTGAATTTTGGTCCAGCCTTGACGGACAATTGGGTTGGTCTAATCAACAAAATGCTACATTGTGGGAGGGATACTTGTCTCGAGGAGTTCATACAATTGAGATGAGAGTTGTAGATGACCGACCAGAGCATATCAATTCAACGCGTACTTCATCTGTTATTCTCACCGTTGATAATTCTCTACCGATTGCGATAATATCCACACCACTTGCTTCATTAACATATGATTCATCAGAACTGATTTGGTTTTCTGCAAACGGTTCAGGTGATTTCGATGCATGGTGTGGGACTTTCCCTGATGGAGATTGGCATTGTGCAGAAAATCAGCCTGCAGCAGGTACAGAATTCCTAGTTGTTACATGGGAGAGTGATATTGATGGCAGACTTACTCCTGAAGGTGAGGATTGGTTGATTTTCGCTGGTCGATTAAGTGAAGGAACACACAATATTACACTGAGTGTAGATGATGGGATACACAACCCGCAACTTGTGATGATAGTCGTTGAAGTCACACAGTCAGCTCCAGTATTAGGGTTGGTCTCTCCACTTGATGGAGAGGTTCTAAAGTCGTCTCAAGGAGTCAACTGGGATGCTACTCAATCAGTGGATTTTGATGGAGATGATTTTGTGATGTCCATTCGCAGTAATTTGCTAAATGACCCGATTCTAGAAGATGTAGATCCATTTGTAACCCACATGACTATGCTATCCGCTGGAGTTCATACAATAGAAATTACATTAACCGATTCTACAGGCAAAACAAGAACAGAATTTATAACATTAACAGTAGATGAATCCGACCCACAAGCCATTCTTATCAGCCCCGAAAATAGATTGTCAATATCTGCAGGGGAACTGGTAGTGTTGGAGGAAGAATCCACTGATGCAGATGATGATCTGGTGGTTCGTGAATGGAGATATTGGGCTCCCGGTGCAACTTGGCCAGAGGTCATTTCAACCAATTCATTAGACACTTACTCCTTGGCGCCAGGTGAACACCATCTCTCACTTTATGTTGAAGATTCAAGGGGTGGATGGGACGAGATTCACATCAATGTCACTATGCAGTCTAGTTTGCCAAAATTAGATGCCAATTCTTTGATAATTTCGCCGTCAACAATAACGGCAGGGGTAAAGACCGAGTTCAAGGTTTCAATCATAATGTTAGATGAAGATGGAACTACACAAGACGTTAGAGCAACGCTGACCCATGGAATACAATATTGGGAATTTAATTTATCATATACTGGAGCAGATGATATATGGAGTGGTACAATTGAACTTACAGCAAATGATGTCGGTAGGCCAAATTTGAAGATAATTGCAACAGATGGCGATGGTGAAGATGCAGCGGTGGATATAGTTTCAAAAACTCTCGTTGTAAATGCAGGAGTTGAAGATGGCAGAATAATGAAGTTTGTAATTGCAGCAATATCTTTGGTAGTTGTACTTGGATTAATCGCCTTCGTTGCTAATTCGCGTCGAAAGAAGATAGCAGAATTAGACATGATAGAATCGTGGGATGCTTTTGGACAAAATAAGAAAAAGATGTCTGCTCAATCCGATGATGGAAAAACAGTACCTGAATTGGAAAGTGGCTTGACGGATAGTGCCCAAGAAGTAGAAGAAGAAGAGGCATCAATTCCTGAAATTGAAGAAGCCATGCTCGAACAGAAACCAAAACAAAATGTTGAACTTGATTGGGATAATGTTTGATTTGAGCACTGGACCGATTACATCATTAAAAATCAAAGGGAAGTGCGAAGGTCGGTACGAGCATGAG
>Ga0209554_1002679_pt1 | contig 12096 bp, 12 predicted proteins | sample MarorgKNORR_S2LV_5_FD_188221 | JGI IMG/M metagenome (GOLD analysis project Ga0209554, IMG submission 188221) | Marine microbial communities from the Southern Atlantic Ocean, analyzing organic carbon cycling - Bottom_A/KNORR_S2/LV (SPAdes) (version 2) | ecosystem: Environmental > Aquatic > Marine... | reverse complement strand
GAGCGGCTCTCGAGCGACTGCGTGCGGCTCACGCTCTGCGCGGGGGTGCCCGCCTTCGGGGGAGAGGAGGCCCCTACGGACTTCGGGTGGGAGGGCGGCTCTTCGGCCTTGGGGCCGGGGGAAGCCCCCGTGGACTTCGGGCCAAACGCCGGTCAGGAGGAATGCTTCCGCGAGGCCACGATCTGGTCGTCGCGAATCAGCACCGAGTAGTAGAGCTTCCCCGTCGAGGTCCCGATGCCATCGGTTCCGCGGAACACCACCCGCGAAAACCAGCCGAAGGTCGGCTCCGTATCGAAGAGCCCCTTCGCCATGCCCGGAATCGGCGTGGACACCTCCAGCGACCGGACGTGGGCCAGATCGAAGAAGTCCCGCTCAATCCACTCGTTCACCGTCTCGCGGAAATCTGTGGGATACGGGCCGGCGGCTTTCGCTGAGCGCTGGGAGAGCGAGGGCCCGATCGTCGTGCACGCAAGCGTGCCAATGAGCCCCAGCGCGGCGAAGAACGCCGCGCCCCGCTGCGTTCGTCTTCCCTGTCGAAGTGAACCCCTCAAACTTCTCCCTCCTCTGCTGCGAGCCAATCGCGCGGCGTCAGAAATTCGGCCACCAGGCTCGCCTCGGGAGAACCCAGCTCGGGACGAAAGGCGTACTCCCAGCGGGCCAACGGTGGCATCGAGGCCAGGATCGATTCGGTGGGGGCCCCCGCCTGCAGACCGAAGCGCGTGCCGCGGTCGTAGAGTAGGTTGAATTCGACGTAGCGCCCGCGCCGAAGCAGCTGGAATTCGCGCTCGCGCTCCGCGTACGGGGTTGCCTTGCGTCTCGCAAGAATCGGCCGGTACGCCTCGAGAAAAGCGTCGCCGGCGGAGCGCAGCAGGGCGAAGGCGGCGTCGAAGCCACCCTCGTCGAAGTCGTCGAAGAAGATGCCGCCGATCCCGCGCGCCTCGTCCCGGTGCGGCAGACGGAAATAGTCGTCGCAGGCCTGCTTGAAGCGGGGGTAAAGGTGCTCGCCGTGGGGGTGAAGGGCGCGCCGCGCGGTGGCGTGCCAGTGAATGGCGTCCTCTTCGAAGCCGTAGAAGGGTGTGAGATCGAAGCCGCCGCCAAACCACCAGGCAGACGCTGCGCCGCCCTCGCCTTCCCCCGCACTGAAGAAGCGGAAGTTCGCGTGGCAGGTCGGGGCGTAGGGGTTGCGGGGGTGCACGATCAAGGAAATCGATGTGGCGCGATAATCGAGTCCGGCGAGTTCGGGTCGCCGTACCAAAGCGGACTCCGGGAGCTTCCCTCCGCGGGTATCGGAAAAGTTCACCGCCGCCTTCTCGATGGCCTCGCCGCCCGCAAGGACACGGGGTCGCGAGCGCCCCCGATCTCCTCGGTCGATGGCTTCATCCGAGAAGCGCGCACGGGTGTCTTCGGACTCGAGCCCGCTGCAGATCCGATCCTGAAGCCCCTCGATCCACTCCGCCACGGCAACGCGCTCGCCGTCCGCTACCCGATTCCCCGATCCCATGGAGGCCGCCGCTCCGCCTAGGACCCGGAATCGGGTTCCGACTCGATCACGAGGTCGCGTCCCAACCCCGCCTCCGGCGCCAGGCGCACCCACACCCCATCGGGCTCGAGCATGGGATCGCCTTCGCGCTCGACCGAGCGCAGGATCACGAGTTCGCCGCGATGGCCTGGACTCTTCACCAGCACCGTGTGATCCCGGTCGCTGCGCAGCTTCACCTCTTCGATGTCGCTTTCGAGAGGCTTCCCGTCGAGGTAGACCGCCGCGTTCGAAGGGTGCACGCGTACGGGAACCCACTGGTGAGGGACACACGCTGTGGTCGTGAGGCCCAGCAACCCCAACCCGGTGAGCGCCGCGATGGCTCGCATGGCGCGAGGGTAGCGCTTTCGCCCTCGAGGGCGTGGCCAGTCAACAGGGCGACCGATACCATGGCGCCGCCCGGCAGCTTCCTGCCGACGATGGGTCGCGCCGGTCGCCCGCCGATCCCGCCCGCCGCGTTGCCCCGGTGAGCGATCAATTCACTCCCCAAAATTCCGCGAGGCACCCGCACGTGAAGCCCAGCCTAAAACCCACGCGCCCCGAATTTTCGTCGGGGCCGTGCGTGAAACGACCCGGATGGACCCCGGACGCCCTTGCGGGTGCGCTGCTGGGACGCTCCCACCGCACCCCGGCCGCCGTAGAGCGGATCCAGGCGGTGCTCGACACCAGCCGTGAACTGCTCGGCATGCCCTCGGACTACCGCCTGGCCCTGGTGCCCGGTTCGGGCACGGGTGCCTTCGAGTGCGCGCTCTGGTCCCTGCTCGGATCGCGCGGCGTCGACGTCCTCGCCTGGGAGAGCTTTGGGCGCGGCTGGGCCACGGATGTCGAGAAACAACTCGCGATCCCCGGGGCCCGGACCCTCGCGGCCGACTACGGCGAACTGCCGGACCTTGGCGCGGTCGATTTTGCGCGCGACGTGGTCTTTACCTGGAACGGCACCACCTCTGGCGTCTGCGTTCCCGACGCCGACTGGATCCCCAACGACCGCGAGGGCCTGACGCTGTGCGACGCCACCTCGGCGGTGTTCGCGATGGAACTCGATTGGTCCAAGCTCGATGTCGTGACCTGGTCCTGGCAGAAGGCGCTCGGCGGCGAAGGCGCCCACGGGATGCTGGCGCTGTCGCCCCGTGCGGTCGAACGCCTGGAGGCCGAGCCGCCGCCGCGGGGGCTCCCGAAGATCTTCCGCCTGACTTCGAAGGGTCGCCTCGCCGAGGGCCCTTTCCGCGGCCAGACGATCAACACCCCCTCGATGCTCTGCGTCGAGGATTCCCTCGACGCCTTGAACTGGGCCAAGGGTATCGGCGGCCACAGCGAACTGGTCGCACGCTCCCGGCGAAATCTGGAAGCGGTGGCCGGCTGGGTCGAAGACAGCCCCTGGGTGCGCTTCCTGGCACGCGATCCCCGCACTCGCTCGTCGACCTCGATCTGTCTCGCCTTCGAGGAAGCCGGCGAAGACGCCGCCGGCCGAGCGAAGGCGATGCCCGCACGACTCGCCGAAGAAGGCGCGGCCTACGACGTCGGCCCCTATCGCGACGCACCGCCGGGGCTGCGGATCTGGGGCGGATCGACGGTCGAAACCACGGACATCGAAGCCCTGCTCCCGTGGCTCGACTGGGCCTACGAAGAGACCGCCCCGGACTGATCACCGCGCCCGGCGGCGAACCCGACGCCGGCGGCCGCATCGCGTGCCGCCTTTTGCGCTGCCAGGGCGAATCCGTTTTACTCTTCTTGCAATCGCGGGTTGGCTGGATCCCCACCGAAACGGCGGGGCCAGCGACTGCGAGGGTGACTCCGAGCCCTGGATCGACGGGGAATCGTGACTCCGCTCTTCTGGATCTGGATCGCCCCCCTGCTTTGGGCACTCGCCCGATGCGGGCACCAACTCGCTCGCGAGGGCGAACTGCGCTTGCTCCCGGGGATCGGCCTGCTCCTCGCTCTCGGCCTGACCAGCGCTTTCTGGGCGCCCACGGGTCCCCTTGACCCGCTGCTCCTCCTGGGGACCGGGCAGTTGGAAGAAGCCTTGGCGGGGCTCGCCGCAAATAGCCTCGCCGCCGTTTCGGTGGCGGCCCATGGCCGCAGCCTGCGCGAGCGCAACCGCGCCGAACGCCGCCTCGCCCGGGACCTCGACGCCCTTCGCGACCTCGCCGAGGCCACTCTCAAGCCTGGGACCCATCTCGAACGCGACCTCGAAGGCCTGCTCCGCATCGGTTGTCGCGCCCTCGCCTGCGATGTCGGGCTGCTGGCGCGAATCGACGGAGCCCACTGGGAACTGCGCGCGGCCAGTGGAACGATCGACCTCGAGCCCGGGGATCGCCTCCCCCTCGCCGCGACCTTCTGCGCGGCGGCGCTGCGCGAACCCGGCATCGCGAGTTGGAACGCGCGGCGCCCGGCACCTCCGGGAAACGATTTCGATTTCGACCGCTGCCTGTCCCTCGCAATCCGCTCGGGAGACAAAGCCGTCGGCAGCCTCTGTTTTGGGCGCCGGGGGCGCGGGGCGGCGGCCTTCTCGGCCACGGAAATGGGCAGCCTGGGCCTCGTTGCTCAGGCCATCACCACGCGCTGGCTCGGCGACGCCGAGGGCCCGAGAGTGTCTTCGCATCCCGTCGCCTCGGAGATCCCGGTCGGAATCAGCCAGCCCGAGCCGCTCGCCCCCACCCTGGTGGCCCTGGATGCCGAGGTGCGAAAACACGAGTCGACGCTGCGCGCCGAGCTTCCGAACGCATGCCACCTGAGCCTCCAACTCGATGACGAAGGCGCCATCCTGGAGATTCGCCCTGCAACCTTCGCCACCGTGCTCTTTACCATGGTGCGCCAGGCCGGCGAAAGAATGGACTGCGGGGTCCTGACGATCGAATCGTCGCAAATCGAGGCGGAGACCGAGGATGCGCCCGTCTCTCATTTCGCAACGCTCTCAGTCCACGCGCCGGCCGACGCCCCGAATGCGTTGGAACTCGAGGCGATCCTGGGTGCTCACCCCGGTCTGCACCCGGAAACTCCTTCCTTCGAAGAATTGCGCGACGCACTCAAGGCCCATGGGGGCGATCTCTCGATCCACTCCGCGAAGGGCGTCGGGGTGACCCTGACCGCCTTCTTTCCCCTGGCGCAAGACCCATTGGCAAAGCCAGACGAATCGCCGGATCGAGAGGGATGAGCCTCCGCCGGGTGCAGGCCGCCACGGCCGAGTTGCGCGATGCCGTCGACCGACTGCGCTTCGGCGCCCCCGTGAGCCACGTCTACAACCCGCTCGACTACGCGCGCCGATCGCACGCGGCCTACCTGCGCCGCTTCGCGGCCACCCCCGCCCGGGTGCTCTTCCTCGGGATGAATCCGGGGCCCTGGGGGATGGCCCAGACCGGGATCCCCTTCGGCGAGGTCGCGCTGGTACGCGATTGGATGGGAATCGAGGCGCGCGTCGACCGCCCCCAGCGCGAGCATCCCCGGCGCCCGATCGAAGGCTTCGCCTGCACCCGCAGCGAGGTCAGCGGCGCGCGACTCTGGGGGGCGATCAAGCAACAATGGAAGAGTCCCGAGGCGTTCTTCGATCGGCATTTCGTCGGAAACTATTGCCCGCTGGTCTTCATGGAAGACGGGGGTCGCAATCGCACGCCGGAGAAACTCCCGGCCTTTGAGCGAGAACCCCTCTTCGCGCACTGCGACCGCTACCTGCAGCGCCTCGTCCGCGCCCTCGAAGTCGAGTGGGTCGTCGGCATCGGGGCCTTTGCCGAGCGCCGGGCACGCGAGGCCCTTCTCGAATTCGATCTCGAGATCGGGGTCGTCCTGCACCCCAGCCCGGCCAATCCACGCGCGAATCGCGGCTGGGAGCGCGAGGCGCGCCAGCAACTCGTCGCCCTGGGCCTCTGCCGCTAGCGCCGAACCCCGAACGGAAGCAGGGACGTTGTTGCTTTGTTGTCTTTGCGCTCTGCCGGGTGGCGCTGCGGGTGCCGGGCCCGCCGCAAAGGCAACAAAGCAACAACGTCCCTGGTTCCCCCGCTGGTTCCCTGGTTCCCCCGCCCGGTTTCCCGACCGTCGCCGCTGCGCGGGAGGAGGCGGGGGGGACGCGGTCGCGTTACTCTCGGCGCCCAGAAAACGCTCTCGCCCATCCGCATTCCAGGATTGGACGGGACGCTTCCAAGGAAGTCGGCGCATGACTCAAAGAACAAAGCTCTCGAAAACCATCCTTGCGGCATTGGGCTGCCTGCTGGTGGCCACGGCCTGCGGCGCGGAAGACCCGTCGTCTGCCGGGAGCCAAAGCGACGGAGGAAAGAAACTCGTGGGAGAAGCGGCCATCGATGCGTTCATCGCGGAGCAGGGGATCGACACCAGCGCTTCCAATTGGAAGACGAACCTACCGAAGCCGCCAAAGGTTTCGTTCGAACCCGGCCAAAAGATCTACTGGATGCTCAAGACCAACAAGGGAAACATCAAGGTCGAATTGATGCCCGACGTCGCTCCCATGCACGTCACCAGCACGGTCTACCTCACGAAGCTCGGCTTCTACGACGAGACCGTCTTCCACCGCGTGATCTCGGGTTTCATGGCCCAGGGCGGCGACCCGCTGGGAAGCGGCCGCGGGGGCCCCGGCTACAAATACCGCGGCGAGTTCGACTCGAAGGTCAAGCACGACCGCCCGGGTCTGCTCAGCATGGCGAACGCGGGACCGGGCACCGACGGCAGCCAGTTCTTCCTGACCTTCGTACCGACCCCGCACCTCGATGGAAAGCACACGATCTTCGGCGCGGTCGTCGAGGGCATGGGCACGGTGAAAACCCTCGAAGCCGCCGGTTCCCGCAGCGGTCGGACCAGCGAGCCGCTTCAGATCGATTCGGCCCAGATCCTCTTCGAGTAGCGTCGCGGCCGAGTGACCTCGATGGCAGCGCGCAGACCGGCCCGCGGATACGCGTCGCTCGTGCGGGGCATCGCGGCGGGTGGACTCGCCATCGCAGTGCTGCTCGCGGGCCTTGCAGCGACTGGCGACGAGCGCGGACTCCCCGCGGACTGGCAGGGCTTCGAGTCCACGACCGGGCGCTTCCGGGCGATGTTCCCAGGGGTTCCGGTCGAATCCTCCAATTCCCACCGAACCCTGGTCGGTCGTCTCACCGGGTACCGCTATGAAGTCGATCGGGGGGAGACCTTCTTTATGATCGAAACCCGGGATCTCCCCACGATGGCGCGTTTCTTCTTGCCGAAGGCAAGCCTGGTGGAGAAAGCCGCCGATGGCCTGCTCGAACACGCCGCCGGCGCAGTCCTCGAGAACACCGCCGGCAAGCGCGGGGCCTTTGAATCCCGCGCGATTCGCTACCGCGCCCCCGGCGAGGCCACGTCGATGCGCCTCGCCCTGGTGGTGCTGGTGGAGAAAAGGCTCTACCTGGTCATCGCCGGAGGCCCCGACACGCCTGCCTTCGCCGCACTCGCGGCGGATTTCATCGGCAGCTTCGACTACTGGCAGTGAGCCCGGCTGCTAGAGGTGGATCTTCGGCCCCATCGGATCCTGGCCCGGCAGCACGATTCGGGAAGCCTCCTGGCGCTGAATCTCCCGGGCTTCTTCGATCAACTTCTCCACCGCCTGGTTGATCGCTTCGGGAAACTTCTCGATCGCCTCGGCGAGATTCACAGCCTCGATCGGCGCGGAGACCGGCAGCAGCCCGCGGGCCGACATCAGATGTGTCTCGCCCACGAAGCGAACCAGCCGCGAAACATCGTCCCCGCCATCGACGGTGACCGGCGTCAGGCGGCGCAGGGTCGCAATGCGAAGATCGCTGAAGGTTTCCTCGCGGTAGAGGTTCTCGGCGTCAACGACGATCTCGGCCATGGGTCGTTCAGCTTCGGACACGCGGACCTCCTCGCGAAAAAATCCCGGCTGGCCGCCGAGGGCCCCGGAGGATACCACGCCTCCCCGGCAGCAACCGACGCCCCGCGCGCGGGCCTTGAATAACCCCGTCGCTTTACCGGTCCCGGTCTTCGTGGGATACTTCCGCCATGACGGCTGCGAGCCCTCGCTCGGATCGCTGGCTCTGGGGTCCGGGGTGGGATCTCCTCCTCGGCTGCGGGCTTCTCTATGCCGGAATCTTCCTGCTGATGCTGGTGGCGGGCCCCCCGATTCGCGCCTACCAGGCTCTCTACGTCTTTCCGATCCTGATCCTCTTGATCAGTACCCCGCACTACGGGGCCACCCTGGTCCGGGTCTACGAGCAACGCAGCGAGCGGCGCCGCTACACCCTCTTTGCGGTCTGGGGTTCGCTGGCGGTGTTGGGGCTCTTTCTCGCAAGCCTCGCACTCCCGCTCGTCGCGTCGGCGATGGTGACCGTCTTTCTCACCTGGAGCCCCTATCACTACACGGGGCAGAACTACGGCATCGCGAGCCTCTTCCTGCGCAGACGCGACGTCACGATTCCGGATTCGCTGCGCCGGGTTTTCAAGGCCTCGTTCCTGCTCGCCTACGCCTTGACCTTCATCGGGCTCAACATCGAGGACGGCAACCCGGTATCGACTCCGCGCGGCATCTCGACCGCCGGCGTGCAATTCCTCTCGCTCGGACTTCCCTACTGGAGCTTCGCCCCGGTCCTCGCCGTCTACCTCGCAACCTCGGCGGCCGCCCTTTTGGGCCTGCGCCGGCTCGCTCCGTGGCGCGACCTGGGTCCTGCCCTCGCGCTGATGCTTTCCCAGGCGCTGTGGTTCGCACTGCCGCTCACGATGATCCACTACGGCTGGCTGCCCGGCATCGAAGCGCTGGGCATCGAGTACCGCGCCTACTACTTCATCTGGGTCGGGTTGGCCCACGGCATCCAGTACCTGTGGATCACCTCGTACTTCGCGAAATCCGCGCAGGCGTGGTCGGGCATACGGGGCTACTGGGGGAAAACGCTCCTCGCCGGCGTGTCGGTCTGGGCGCTCCCAGTGCTGCTGCTCGCCCCGATCGGGCTCGGCGGTCTCGTTTCGGTGGCGGACTACGCCCCGACTTACGCCGGGAGCTTCGGCTTGATCATCGCGTCGGGCGTCAACATCCACCACTTCATGCTCGATGGCGTGATCTGGCGCCTGCGAAACAACCGCATTGCATCGATCCTGCTTCGCCAGGAAGACCCCGAGGCGTCGCCCGAAGACCGCAACACCGCCCGCCGCCGCTGGCCCCCCCGCCTGCTCTGGGGCCTTGCCGGCCTCGTCCTGTTGGCATCCGTGACGACCCTCTATTCGAAATCTTTCGCCCTGCCCCGGGCCCTCGAAGCAGGCGACTGGCAGGCCGCCGAGTCGGCAGTTCGCACCCTCACCCGCTTCGGGTACGACAACCCGGGCCAACACACACAGGTCGCCGCCGCCGCCTACGACGCCGGCGACTACACGGACAGTGAGCGTCTCTTCGGAGCAGTCGTCGCCGCCCATCCCGGGTTGGCCATTGCGCGACACGGTCTCGCGCGTTCCCTCGAGGCGCGCGGCGACACCGAGGCGGCCATCGCGGAGTATTTCGAGGCACTGGCGAGCCAGCCGGGCTTCGCCGCCGCGCACTTCGACCTCGGCAACGCCCTGGCGAAAAAGAAACTCTACGACGCCGCGATTCTGCACTTCCGCGAGGCGATTGCCGCGGCACCCGACATGATCGCGGCTCACAACAACCTCGGCGCCGGGCTGGCCTCGTCCGGAGATCTCGAAGCCGCGCTGGTCGCCTACCAGAAAGCCCTCGAACTCGACCCGCGAAACAGCATCGCCACCCGGAACATTCGCGGCCTCAAAGGAGCGCTCCGCTGAACCGCGATCGAAAACGCTGGGGGCGGAGCAGCTCGAGGGCCGGTCGCGATCCCCGGGTCGCCGGCCTCGGGCTTGCCGCCTTGCTCCTAGCAGGGGTCGGCTGCGGCGAAGCGCCCGTGCAAAGGCCCACCAACCTCGTCCTGGTGGTGATCGACACCCTGCGCGCGGACCATCTCGCGAGCTACGGCTACGCCCGCTCGACCAGCCCGAACCTCGACCGCTTCGGCAGCGAGAACCTCACCTTCGCCGATGCGCGCAGCCAGTCCGCGTGCACCTCTCCTTCGATGAGTTCGCTCCTGACCTCGAGGAGCCCTCTTCGCCTGCTTGCGCAGCCTCGGGGCCACATGGGCATCCCCGAGGATCTGCCTTCCCTCGCCGAAGTCCTGAAGCAGAACAATTTCTGGACCGTGGCGATCTCCGCGAGCCCGATCGTGCGTCGCTCGCCCTCGAGGGCGAATCGCTTCGGCGAATTCGACCGCGGCTTTGACGTCTTCGACGAGAGCTGCTCCGGTGAACCGGGCGCCTGCCTCAACGAGGTGGCGGCTCGCACCCTCGACCTCGTGACCGAGCCCTTCTTCCTCTATCTCCACTACATGGATGTGCACGGCCCCTACAACCCTCCCGCGGATTTCGAGCGTCGCTTCTCCGAGTTCATCCACCAGCCGCAACTGCTGCGCGAAGGCCGCATGGAGCAACTCCAGGCGATGTCGAGGAAGTACGGGAAGCCCATCACCCCGGAAGAAATCGCCTATCTCATCGATCTCTACGACGACGGCATCGCCTACACCGACGAACGGATCGGCGAATTGCTCGCGGATCTCTCCCGGCGCGGCCTGCTGGAGAATTCGATCATCGCAATCGCCTCGGACCACGGCGAGGGCTTTGGCGAGCGTGGCTACCTTGGGCACTGCCGCATCCCGCTCTTCGAGGGGATGGTCGCAACGCCGCTCTTCCTGCGGATCCCGGGCGTTGCCACCCGTGGCCGCATCGAGGGCCCCGTCCAGAATCTCGACATCTTCCCCACGGTGCTCGACTACCTCGGCATCGATGCTGGTGACCTGGTACTGGAGGGCACGAGCCTGCGCGCCGCCATCGAAGGCCAGGGCGTCACACAGCCCTTTGCTTTTTCAGCCCAGGGCACCGAAGTCAGCGTCAACGACGCCGCGCATACACTCATCCTCGATCTCGACGACGGAGTGGCCCGCCTCTACGACCGCCAATTTGACCCCGAGCACAACGAGGACATCGCGGGGCGCGAGCCCGGGGCCCGCACACGGCTGCGCGCTGCGCTCGATGCCTGGCTCGAAGAGACGGCCCCCGTAGCCAGCGCCATTGTCGAAGATGCGGGGCGACTCGAGCGCGAACTCCAGGCACTCGGCTACCTCGAATCGCCCGCGGATGTGCGCCCGAAAGTCCCCGCGCCGGGCGCCCCTCGGTGATCCCTGCGCGCGTCGTTGGCGGGCTGCTGATCGCGGTCCCCGCCCTCGCCTTCTGCGCGCTGGTCGCCGCGAATGCCGTCAATGTTCCCTACCTCGACGACTACGACACCGTGCTTCTCTTCCTCGAGGGGCCCGCATCCCTCGGAGATTGGTTCGCACCCCACGTCGAACACCGACCGGTCGTGCTGCGCCTGGTGGCAGAGGCCAGCGCCGCACTTTCCGGGAGCGTCGACTTCCGTGTCCTGGCCTTCGTCGGAAACGCGGGCGTTCTGGCGCTCGCCGCCGTGCTCTACCGGGGCTTTCGACCAACCGCAGCCCTACCGGTAAAGAGTCTCGCCTTCGTGCCGGCGGCCTGGTTCCTCTTCCAACCCCAGTCATTCGATTCGATCTTCTGGGCGACCTCGTCGCTCTCGAACGGATGGGTCCTCGCCCTCTGCGGTGCCGGGTTTCTGGCGCTCGAGAAGCGCGGGCCGATCGGGGTGGCCCTCGCCGCGCTCTGCGTCACCTTTGCCGTCGGCGCGCAAGCCAACGGACTCGTCGCACTTCCCGTGGGCCTCGCGGTGCTGGTGGCCCAGCGTCGGCCCGCGGCTTCGCTCGCCTGGCTCGCCTTTGCGATCGGGCTCGCGGCCCTCTACGCCATCGGGCTGGCGCTTCCCGATGGACACCCCGGCCTGGGCGAAGCCCTTTCGCGTCCCGGCGTCTTTGCCTACGCGCTCGCCTTTCTCGGCGCCGCGGGAGGCTTCGGTCACCCGGCGACCGCGCTCGCCGTGGGCGCGGCCCTCTTGCTGAGCGCGTTGTTCCTGTCGCGCACGGGGTTTCGGCACCGGCCGGTGTTGCCCGCGCTCTTATGGGTCGTGATCGGCAGCGCTGTATTGAATGCGCTCGGCCGCGAATTCATTGCCGGCCCGGACTTCGCGGTTTCGACCGTGCGCTACCGCTCCTACGGCGCGGCCGCACTCGCCTGCGCCTACCTCGCGTGGGTGCAATCACTCGCCCCGGGGAGCCTGCGGAAGGCGTTCGTGGCGGCGGGCATCAGCGCCGGCGTCGCCTTCGGCGTCGCCTCGTTCGCGTTCGGAATCGAGCGAAGCACGCCACTCGCCGAGCGGCTGAAGATCGGCATCATGGCGTGGCCCGCCACGTCTCGGGGACTCCGCCACCCCGACCCCCAGTACGCCGCAGAGAGGCTCGAGCGAGCGGTCTCCGTGGGGCGCTACCGCCCGCCCCGAACCGACGATGACTGACCCGACCGGGCCGCGTCTTCGAATCCTGGTCACCGGCGGTGCCGGCTACATCGGCTCGCATGCGCTGGCCCGTTTGCAGCGTGCCGGCCACGAACTCGAAGTCCTCGATCACCTCGAGCAGGGACACCGCCAGGCCAAC
>Ga0209554_1002678_pt1 | contig 12102 bp, 10 predicted proteins | sample MarorgKNORR_S2LV_5_FD_188221 | JGI IMG/M metagenome (GOLD analysis project Ga0209554, IMG submission 188221) | Marine microbial communities from the Southern Atlantic Ocean, analyzing organic carbon cycling - Bottom_A/KNORR_S2/LV (SPAdes) (version 2) | ecosystem: Environmental > Aquatic > Marine... | reverse complement strand
CGCCCTCACCGTCGATCGCGCTTTGGAGCGCGTCCGCGCCGAGGTCGCCTCCATGCGCCTGAGCGACGATATCGCCAGCATCATGGGAATGGTGTTCACCGAGTTGCAGGGGCTGGGGATACAGACCGATACCGCGGTAGTCATGATACCCGATGAGGGCCGGCAAGCCTTCCGCCAGTACGCCATGGTTCCGCAAAAAACCTTCGCTGGAACGCCGATCACTCGCAACATCGCCGATGGCATCGACATGTACAGGGGAGACAGACCCTTCAGGGGAGAAGAAGACGACTTGGTGGCAATCCAGCGAACACAGCAACCAAGGCTGACCAATCACAAGCCCCTTACCGAGACAGAGACGAAACAGAAGATTGAGGAAATTGAGAGTCAGTTTGGTCTGAAGATGCCGCCAGGATGGCTTCCACAGTCATCCATGAATGTGCCCTTCTCACATGGTGTCTTGCTCTTCAACTCATCCACTCCAACCGCATTCGACGAAGATGATCTGGCCGTCGCCAGTAGCTTTGCCCGCATGGTTTCGCTGGGTTACGCCCGCTTCCTCGACTTCGAGAACCTGGATCGCCAGAACCACGCGCTGGAGGCGGCCAACCGCCAGGTTGAGCAGGCCAGCCTCAACAAGTCCCAGTTCCTGCGCCGCATGTCCCACGACCTGCGCTCGCCGATGAACGCCATCATCGGCTTCTCCCGCCTCCTGCAACGCCGCCTCGCCGACCGCATGGACGAGCGCGAGGCCCGCAACCTGGCCAACATCGAGACCTCCTCCGGCAACCTCCTCAACCTGATTAACGCCATTCTCGACCTCTCGCGGATCGAGGCGGGACACAGTGAGGTTAGTGTGCGACAGATTGATGTTCGCGGGCTTGCTGGTGAGTGCGCCGATGCGCTGGAGTCCATCGTCCAGGAGGGCGTCGAACTGCGCCGTGAGCTAGAGGATGCGGGAGAGATCCTCCGCGGTGATACCATGGCCAATTCGCTCTGCTTTCAGTGAGTGAATCGCCCCCCAGATGTTCTCCGGACCAGCGAACTCCCCTGCGTGGGGAACGCTTCGGAGCCCAGCGGCGAGTCCCAGATCGAACCATTTCTCAAATTCCTCCGGTGGCCCGTATCTGTTGTAGCCACCCAATCCAATACCAACGACTCCATCTGGACGGGCATCAATGGCAACTCGCGTCGTATAGTCGGCCCGCTCCGCAAACCGTCTGGTGTCCCGGTCCAGGGCGAATATCCAGTTGAGCTCAATCCCATGATCATCCATCACGCGGCGTCGCCCTCGTGACAGTCCGTCCATGAACGCGCGTTCGTCGACGTGCGACCCTGGCGACGTAGTGACCTCGGCATAGTGCACGTTCTGCCGAGCAAGCTCTGTGCCCAGATCAGAGACAATCAGTTCGTAGTCGTCACTTGTGTTCAAGCATTTGGTGATGGCATTGTACACTTTGTTGAAGTGATAGAAATCGCGGAATACGAACCAGTCGCGGGCCTCTTCCACGGTCTTGACCGGCAGATCGACGCGGTTGCGCTTCGCGATCTCCAATATCGTCTCGGGCCTTATTGCTCCTTCCAAGTGGACATGTAGCTCCACCTTGGGAACGGCCTCCAGGTAATTCCTCGTCGCGTCATCCATGGTCATCTCCAACAGTATCCCGGTCTTCACATGCAGGTCAGGCGCCTCGCAGGCTCCCATCCTGCCTTACTGAGTGCATCCACTACAAAGATCACCACCATTAACAGAAAGCAACAGGCGGCTAACAGTGACCAGCGTAATGACGTGCGCCTGTAATTCCGATATTGAAACACGGCGCTCAACAAGAAGACGATCGCTCCACCCAAGTATACCACGGCATGAGTATTCTCCTTCTTACCAGCATTGCCAGCAGCTGTCTGATTCAACTCCGAGCGCAGCCTCAGCCGAAGCGCAGAGGCTGGAAGAACGCGGGCTGATGGAAATTGGGCGTTTCAGTCTCGATCGGCGCCCACGTCCCCGAGTGCGGTTTGGACGTGGCGGCGCCACACTTGTAGAGGTTGCCCTTCCACTCGCTTCCCGGCGTCGGTAGCGGCAGATCGATGAAATAGCGCTGGAAGAGCGCGAAGGGGACGTGAAACTCGACGCACCACGTCGTTGGCTCGACGATTTCCGGCTCGACCTGCCCGGGCATGGTGTGGGCGATGCGGACCATGGAAGCGTCCTCCTCGGCCAGCATGGGATTCGGGCGTCCCCATTCCCTCTCCGTCGTCGATGAACAACGCCGCAGCAGCAGGATGCCCCCGCAGTTGAGCTCGAAGTTGAAATAGGCGTTGGTCGCCGCCATCGGGAAGGGGGAGAGAAAGAACTCTACACAGCTGTCGGCGCTGACCGGGTCGCCAAACTTTTCGGCCACGGCGCGCACGAAGCGATCTTCGACGCGGAAGATGGCGGCGAGATACTCGTCGTCGTATATCACCCGGGCCTGAGTCGGCGGGTGATGCCCCGAGTCTTCCCACCGATAAAGGGCGATCTCGAGGGTATCGGCTGCCGCCCACAGCGGGCGATCCCAGTCAGCCGTGGGCTCGCCAAGGGAGTCAGGGGCACGCCGGATGGTGTATTCCATGTCAATCGGCTTCCTTCTCTACAGGTAAACAGGTCGAGGGCGCGGCACGCTGGCTGAGACGGTGTTGCGCAGCGATTGAGCGCGCCATCGTCCGCGCCGCGTCCGTTGCGGCCGTTTGGTGGTGGGTAGGTGGTGGGTAGGTGGTGGGTAGGTGGTGGGTAGGTGGTGACATAATAGTAATGCGACCGCATGTTTTCGTCACCGACAGCAGGTCGTGCTGGTCGGTGGGAGGGATCTGAGCTGGGATCCGCGGCCCTCGCTGTATCAGCTGCGGAAGCGGATCCGCTGGCAGCAGATGCAGGGCGAGCCTATCTCGTCGGCACCATGCCTATCAAGGAGAGTTCCATGCCGCTCGACAACCCTATCCTCAGCGCTACCCTGAACAGCATCAGTCTGGCCGAAATCAAGAAAGAGATGGGGCCGCCGCCCTGGTCGCGCAACATCGTCCTGGCCGACCACATCGCGGGGGTGGTTATCTGCCAGCCCCCCGGTCAGAAGAACGACCGCCACGTACACGGATACGACGAGTGGTGGGTGATCATGGAAGGCGAGATCGACTGGATCATCGAGGGGCGCGAAGAGCAGCCGGTGCACGCCAAGGCAGGGGACTTCGTATTCGTGCCCGCCCTGACCTTCCACCACATCTTTCCCAAAGGGAACGGCCCGTCGGTGCGAATAGGCGTGGCCCTGCCCGGACAGGGGCACCTGCACGAGAAACCCGACCACCGATGCAAGATCGATATCGAGTACTAGCTGAAGGGCAGGCACACATGGATCAGAATTCCGGGGTCGCGGCATGCCAGCCGATGGTCCGTGTCTGCCATTGCCAATGTAGCTACTTGTGGCTACATTGCCGTCTGTGATCGACGTGACGTTCTGGACAGGAGAATTTCCGCCATGCCCCATGTGAAGGCAGTTGGCGTACGGGATCTGAAAAACCAGCTCAGCTCTCACCTGCGGGAAGTGAAGGACGGACACCGCCTGCTGGTGACCGAGAGGGGCGTCGTGATTGCGGAGTTGCGTCCGCCAGCTGCCGAGGATCTGAGTCGCGGAGTGTCGTCGGCCATCGATGAGTGGGTGAACACTGGGCGGCTCATACCTCCTAGGGTGAGCCGAGCGCCATTACCCGCCTCACCTGTCCACCTTGCCGCGGGGACAGCGAAGCGCTTGCTGGATGAGGAACGAGGCGATTAGCCGTGGCGGCTGTGTACTTCGAATCTTCGGCGGTCCTCTCCTGGCTCCTCGGCGAGGTGGATGCCGAGAAGGTACGCGAGACCGTCGGGCAGGCGGAAACGGTCATCACAGCTACGCTTACGCTGGTCGAGAGCAGGCGTGCCCTGGTCCGTGGGGAATTACAGGGGGCGATCACCGAGGCGGACCGTCGCCGCCTGGGGGGGCTGCTCAGCCGCGAATCTGCGCAGTGGGCTCTTATGGAGTTCAGCGAGACGGTCCGCGCGCGGGCATCGGACCGCTTCCCGGTTGAGCCCGTCCGCAGCCTCGATGCCATTCACCTCGCCAGTGCCCTGGAGGCGCAGGTGCTCTACAGTGACCTGCGAGTGCTCTCTCTCGATCTCCGCATTCTTGCCAATCTCGAGCCTCTCGGTCTGGTAGCCACCGACCAGGATTAGCGGAACTGATCCAGATCTCCGCGAAATCCCAACCCCAGCACCTCGCGCGCGCGCGCCACATTGCAATGTGCCTCCGCCTCCTTGGGGCCGGCCATGTGCAGAATCTCCAGCCCCAGGCCCTCCGTCTCGATACCCAGCCGGCAGGCCTCGGCCAGGTCGTGACGACAGACCCAACTTACGTTCCAGCTGCCCGGACCGACCTTGGCCCCGCCCTTTGACTCACCCATCCGGCTGTCCATGATGGAACAGGGACGCAGCACGACAATGGACCGACCTGAAGCTTCGTGGAACTGGCGACACATCTCCTCCTGGAGTCGCTTGGTGACGGCGTACTGAGAGGCGTCCGGACGGCGCACGTCGGGACCGAAGAAGATCCCCTCGGGGTGCACGGTCTGACAGGAACCTATGTGCACGATGCGCTCGATGCCGCGCTGGCGCGTCGCCTCCAGCACGTTCCACAGGCCCTTCAAGTTCACCAGAAACGGGCCATCGTCGTTGTGTCCGGTAGCGCCCGAGTGAACGGCGGCGTGGATGACGGCGTCGATACCTTCCAGGGCCTCGCTAACCGCGTCGAAATCGGTGATGTCACTATGGACGATCTCGCCTCCGAGCCACTTTCCGGCCACCTCGTCACCTTTCGCCCATGCCTCCGGGCTCCGGTCGCAGGCGCGCAGCTCGTGGCGTCCCGTCAGATTGTCCAGAATCGCGCGCCCGACCCAGCCGGCGGCGCCAAACACGGCAACTTTCACAGGTTCTGTCTCCTCAAAGACAAAGGGAAAGGCTCAATGCAGCTTCCGTGCGTACAAAGCCGCTCATCGAGTGGATTGTCAAGCCTCAGAGGATGAGGATCGCCCCGCATGACTACAATGCTCAAATCTCTTAGCCTTTATGCGGAAGGCCTTGGAGAAGACGGGCAAATAGTAGCCTTTGTAGCGCAAGGCCTGCAAGGAGTAAGGGGGCAGAAGCGACCTGCCCGAACAACCATTTACAGAGGGAAATAGCGAGTGGACAACGATACAAAACAGCCATCAGCCCCACGACCGCGGCGGGACGAGCTCCATACCAACGTCGAGTTCATCGCCGACTTCGATTTGATTCAGGCGCAGGGGATCGACCTGTCAGAGGGAGGCGTCAGTTTCGGGACCTCCGAAGGGCTTCCATTCGAGATGCGGTTTGAGCTCGACGGACAGGTGCATCAGCAGAGGGCCCGGCTCATCTGGATGAAACAGCAGGAGGATGGTACCTTTAATACGGTCTCAAATTCATTCCCTCTCTGCCAGTGCCCAAGATCGCCTGACCGTGCCGACAGAACCCATGCTCTATTTCGATTGCCACGCCAGGATCGGCCAGCGGCCGGCCAAGCACCGGCGCACTCGCTGGTCCACCGGGCACCTGCTCGAAGACATGGAGCTGGCCGAGATCTCTGGAGCACTGGTCAGCCACGCAGTGGCGCACTCGTACGATCCAACCTACGGCAATGCGCGTCTGCAGCAGGAGCTGGACAAGGCGCCCGACAAATTGTTCGGCGTCTGGTGCCTGCTGCCTCTGGGCTCGCCGGATTTCTACGCCTCCGGCGACGAACTGCTGAGCGCAATGGCGGAGGCAGACGTGCGCGCGGTGCGCGCGGTAGCGGGAAACTACTCGCTGCACCACGCGGCGATGGGCGAGACCTTCGAGGCTCTCCAGGAGGCACAGGTGCTCACCTTCCTGGAAGCCGGCTGGGCGAGCGGCGGCGCGGACCTATTCGCCTTCTTCCACGACGTGCTGACTCGCTATCCACGGTTGCCGGTCCTGCTGACGGACTGTGTCTGGAGTCAGCAGCGATTCGTCCACCGCCTGATGCAGCTGCACGAGAACCTGCACATCGAGTTCTCCAGCTACCAGATCAACCGCGGCCTGGAACGCTACGCGGCCGCGTTCGGAGATGAGCGCCTGCTCTTCGGAACAGGGGGCACCGAGAAATCACCCGGAGCGGCGCGCACCTACATCGACTACGCGCAGCTGCCGGCGGAGTCGAGGAGGCGGATCGCCGGCCAGAATCTGCGCCGCCTGCTCAAGGGACAGGGCCCAACTCGAGAGGCGCCTGCCGGTAGAGCGGACGATTCGTGCGTAGCCGACGCCAGGGCGGGACGCCCACAGACGGTGTACGTGATCGACGCCCACGCCCACGTCCTGCACGAAGGCGGCCAGGGCGCCGGGGTCAACTACATCATGTACGACGGCGATGCCGACGGCATGCTGGAGGTGAACGCCTGGTGCGGCATCGATCGAATCGCCATGATGAGCTGGCACGGCCCGGTGTGCACGGACGCCCACGACGGCAATGAGATCGTCTGGAGGGCCATGCAGAAACACGGCGACCAGATCATCGGAGTGGCGGTGATCGACCCCACCCATATGGATCGGGAGGAGATGGATGCCCAGATCCGTCTGCGCTACGAGCAGCAGGGATTTATCGGGCTAAAACCGTATGTGCGGATGAACATGTCCTACGAGGATGAGGCGTTCACGCCCTGGTGGAAATTCGGCAACGAGCACCGGTTATATGGATTGATGCACGTGGCCTCGCATACCGGTGGGGTGCCGGCGATCGGCCGACTGGCAGAGCGCTACCCGGAGATGAGCTGGTTGATCGCGCATTCCGGAGGCAGCTATGGGTTTGCCGAAGAAGTGGCTGAGTGTATTGTGGCGCATCCGAATGTATACGCGGAGATTACGCTGACGCCGGTGACAAATCGCGTGGTGGAGTATCTGGTGGGGGCGACGGATGATGAGCATGTGCTGTTCGGCACCGATGCTCCCATGAGGGATCCGCGGCAGCAGCTGGGGTGGGTGCTGTGGGCGGATCTGCCGATGGAGGGCAAGCGGCGGGTTCTGGGAGGAAATTTCGAGGGGATAGTGGAGCGGGCGAGGGTGGGGGGGAGATAAGGCCGGGGGGAAACGGCGCTTCCCGGGAGCTGCACCTAACTGGCTCTCGTTTGAATACACTGTGCAGATACGTCTCCTCGACGATCACCGGGCTCTGACAGAACTCTAGATAGCTAAGCTATCTAGACGGTGCCGGATTTCGAGTGTCCCTCCCTCACCCCTCCCCCAGCTCGATCGACTCCAACAACCCCTCCAGATCCGTCAAATCCGCCGGCAACAACACGCTCGTCCCCTCCTGAGCCAGCGTCCTGAGCTGCTTCAGATATTTCTCCGCAAGCTGCAGCCGCACTGACGCCCTACCCCCAGGCACGCTGATAGCCGAAGCAATCTGCTCAATCGACTGCGCCGTAGCTTGGCCGATAGCGCGAATTTCCTCCGCTCTCCCCTGCGCCTCGTTAATCGTGCGCTGCATCTCTCCCTCAGATCGATTGATCAGCTCGAGCCTCCGGCCCTCCGAGGTATTGATACGGCTCTGCTTGTCCCCTTCCGCCTGGGCCACGATGGCGCGGCGGTTGCGCTCGGCGGTGACCTGCTTTTCCATCGCCTCCTTCACCGTGGGCGGGGGAGCGAGGTTCTTGATCTCGTAGCGGTGCACGCGGATACCCCAGATCTCTCCTGCCTTCTCGAGCACTTCGACCACCTTGGCGGAGATCACGTCGCGTTCCTCGAAGGTTCGGTCCAGGTCCAGGGTGCCGATCACCGAGCGCGTCGTGGTCTGAGCGAGCTGCATCGCGGCGAAGGAGTAGTCGGTCACCCCATAGCTGGCCTTGACCGGATCGGTCACCGACATGTAGAGAACGCCGTCCACCTCCACCTGCACCTCGTCGCGGGTGAAGCACTCCTGGGGCGGCACGTCGACGGTCTCCTCCTTGAGATCCCGGATGAAAGCCACGGAGTCGAGGAAGGGGACGAGGGCGTGGAATCCAGGTCCAAGGGTCTTGGAGTATTTGCCCAACCGCTCCACTACGTAGGCTGATTTGGTGGGCACGAGTCGAATCGATCGGAAGAATTTGACGATCAGCACAAGGAACAGGATTCCCCAGACAACGAGGTTGAATATGTCCGACGGAGAGTTATTCATGACTCATCCTCCTCCTCGCGTGGTCGCTCTGGGGGTGGGTACACCATCGGTTACTTCCGAGATTCCGTTGAAGAATCCTTTGATCTTTGCCAGCTCGATGGGGACCACGGAGATGTTGGCTTTGGCGGTGATCTGGCCAAAGGTTTCGATGAACTCTTCCACAAGCTGCATTTTCAGCGCCGCAGAGCCGCCTTCTTGTTCAACGGCGGCGGCGATGAGTCTCGTGGCCTCAGCCGTGGCTACCGCCAGCGTGGAGATCGCCTCGGCGCGGCCCTTAGCCACATTGATGCGGCGCTGTTTCTCCCCTTCGGACAGGTTGATCTCTTCCTGACGCTCTCCCTGCGAGACGCAGATGGTCGCCTCCTTCTCAGCCGAAGCTCTTACGATCTCGGCGCGCTTCTCTCGCTCAGCTTCCATCTGTTTCTCGAGAGTGTGCACCACATTGGCGGACGGGGTGATGTTCCTCAACTCGTAGCGCAACACCTTGATGCCCCACGAATCGGAGGCTTTGTCGATCTCTTTCACAATGGTCTCGTTCAGCTGCTCGCGCTCGTAGAATGACTGACCGAGGGAGAGCTTGCCGATCTCGGAGCGCATGGTGGTCTGCGCCAGGTTGACGCTCGCCCTCCGATAGTTTTCGATGCCGTAGCTGGCTTTGTGGGGGTCCAGTACCTGAAGGTAGACGAGGCCGTCCACGGTCACCTGAATGTTGTCGCGGGTGATGCAGGCCTGGCTGGGAATGTCGATGACCTGCTCTCGCGTCTCGTGGCGGTAGGCGACGCGATCGGCGAAGGGGATGATGAAATGGAATCCGGGGGGCAGCACAACCCGGAATTTGCCCAGGCGCTCAATCACGACAGCCTCGCGCATATGGACGACAATGAAGGTCTTCCACAGCACGAAGAGTGCCAGCAGAACAAGAATCGTAAATGCGGTCAGCATGTTCTCTTCCTCCCTATTCGGAGACGTCTGTATCGAGCGGGTTCGCAGGCTCTACGGTCCAGATGAGATTCTCGCGACAGATGATCTGGGCTTTTGTCCCGACCTCCAGCGTGTGATCGTAACAGACAGCCTGCCAGGTGGTTCCCCGGAACCGGATGCGGCCTTCCTCGCCCGGCGCGATGGTCTCCGCTACCTCCACGACCTCGCCGTAGGCATCCAGGTCCTCGTCGGTGGACTGTCGCTCGGTATCACCGGACACAAATCGCTGGAACAGGCTGCGCAGTACCAGAAGAAGAAGCAGAGAGACGATGAACCAGGCTGTTATCGACGTCACCCAGGTCTGGATCAGTCCGAGCCAGATGAGCAGGGCGACCAGCAGAGCGCCCGCGCCCAGGAAGACGAGCACCGCGCCGGGGACGACGAGCTCGAGTACAAGGAGGACAACACCTGCGACGATCCATGTGGTCAGCATGGTGTTACCTGTCCAGTTGCCCTATGGGGGAGGGGCTCCTTGCGGTGGAGGCGGGGCCCCAACATGCATCGAGCGAAATCCGGAGGCACCTATCGGCGCGGGGCGAGATCGCCACTCAATGTGCGAAACCCCAATATACGAGGTCTGGCGGCAGCGCATGGGGCGTACAAAGGGAAATATCGCGGACCTTGTCAATGGGGGCCATGGGGTATGGCGCCCGTGACAGACCCAGGCAACAGACGGCAAAGGACCGATACGTCACTGCCGTCCGTCATCTTGGACCGCCGCTGTCATAGCAAGTCCGGGCAACAGACGGGGATGACGGCTTCACCGCCAGCACGTCCAGCCACCAAGGATAGGGTTCGACTCGAAATGACCTGCCACCCCTACAAGTCAGCGTCCGGCTTCATGCCCGTAATCCCTTCGGATCTCCGACAACGCCGAGATCGTCGCGGTCGGGTTGGCCCCGACGGCGGTGGGGCAGAGAGATCCGTCCGACGTTGGGCGTGTGGGTGAGCCTAGCCTTTCACGACCTCCAGATCCAGTGCCGATCTGGCCTTCTCAAATTTGGTTCGATCGTGTTTTCTCTCCTCCAAAGGGATGACGCGTGCGTTGGCCTTCAGATCTTCGCTCAGCAAGTCCACGGACGTATATCCGCCGGGTGCGTCGCCTCAACGACCAGAAGACCGTTTCCCTTCCGGGCAATTCCCGAAACCTCACCGGTTGCGCTGCTCAATCTGATCTCCTTGCACTGCGGGAATAACGGGCAGCCGTAACGCTGAACCGCCGGTCCATGACACCTGGATTTTCTAACATAGTTCAAGGAGTATTGCCGAACCAAGCAGATGGCTTCCGCTGGCCTGCACTTTTTTCGCCCAACCGAAGAGGAGTGACGGGGTGGTGGGCGAAAAGTGGCTTAACGGGTGGGGATCAGGCGGAAAGTGCGAGAGCTTCGGCGGGCGAGCCTGCTGTGATGGGATGCATCGGCGGCCGAATGCCGCCGAACTTGCGCCGCGCTGCACTAGGCGTTTCCCCGCGTAAACCGGGCCAGCAACCTCCGCAACGCCCGGGCTTGAGGATTGTGGGCCACACCGGTTTCGAGTGTTTTGATGGCGTCACCGGTTTGGCCGCTCTGCCAGTGGGCGGCAGCGAGATTCTGATACGCCTCAGAACAGTAGGGGTGCTCGCGGATAATCTCGCGATACGCCGCTATCGCCGCGTCGGTCCTGCCGCCGAGAAAGAACGCGTTGCCCAGATGAAACCGCGCCTTGAGGTAGGTGGGCTCCAGAGCAAGGGCGCGATTGAACAGCAGGACAGCTTGTTCCGAGTTTTTGCTATGGTTGAGATAGAACGCGCCAATGTTGTGGTAGGCGGTCGCCGCAGTGGCGCGGACCTCGTCGTCGGCCTGTATAGCTCGCCTGACCAGACCCACTCCTCTACTGCGGACATCGCCATCGCCACTGAGGAATGAATCCGCGCCCAGGAGAGCCAGCACCTCGGGTGACCCGCGACCGTCGTCGATGGCGCGCTGCAGGTCCAGCCGGGGGGACGTGCCGTGCTGGAATGCGACCAGGCTCAAGCGCCAGAAGACGTCGTCTGGTAGCAAGCTGGAGTCGCGAGCTAGGCCCCGCTGCAGCTGGACGATGCCGATCTCGGACAATCCCCGGGCGATGTAGGATCGTCCCGAGTGGTAGAATTCGAGCGCCTCGGCTCGCCGCACCGAGATCGTGCTGATGCTGGCGATGGAGGTCAGGGCACCGGCATACAGGAGCCGTCGGGCGTTCATCCCGAGCCAGCCTCTCATCGCGGCAATAGCCGCACGCAGCGACCAGGCGATGATCAGAGACGAACCGGCCGAGGCGAAGTACAGGTATCGCGATCCTTGCTCCTGCTCGTTCTGGACCGCGAAGGGCAGCGCCATGACGGCGGTCCACACGGCGAGTCTGGCCACCGGCCGTGGGCCGCGCCACACACAGGCGATAAGCGCGGCGGCTACCAGGATGCCCACCATTCGATCGGCGGCGCCCCCCGGGGGCCATGCGGTATGGCCGAAGACATGTTGCGGCAACCAGTGGGCGTGCGATAGCAGTTGTCCCAGATACCCGGCGAACAGGGCGAGCGGCTCAACCAGGTCGGATATGTTGGTCAGATCATGGGTCTGCGGCGCAGCCGGGTAGAGGAACCAGATGCCCCCTGCCCCTGCGGTGGCGACGGCCACGATCCACCAGGACGAGCGCAGTGCCTGTCGCCAGGCTGGACTCTTCCAGGCCAGGTACACACAGAAAACACCGACCATGCAGCTGGCCGGGTGGGTGAGGACGGCGAGCGCGGCGGCACCCAGCCAGCGGCGCTTGTATGTTTTCGCGTGTCGCGCGAAGCGGATGACCGAAGCTGATGACAGCGCCAGCGCTAGCGGATAGGCCAGGCATGAGATCCACTGGACTG
>Ga0209554_1002676_pt1 | contig 12107 bp, 12 predicted proteins | sample MarorgKNORR_S2LV_5_FD_188221 | JGI IMG/M metagenome (GOLD analysis project Ga0209554, IMG submission 188221) | Marine microbial communities from the Southern Atlantic Ocean, analyzing organic carbon cycling - Bottom_A/KNORR_S2/LV (SPAdes) (version 2) | ecosystem: Environmental > Aquatic > Marine... | reverse complement strand
ATAATAAAAAAAGGATTTTGGTTTCTTATAATAGCATGTTTGATAAAAATTTACCTGAATTAAGAAAAAAAGGTTGGGTAACTATTCAAAATATAGATGGAAAAAATGATAAAAAATTTGCTAAATTGCACAACTGTAAATTTATTTTTAAAAATAATAAAATAAAGTCATTAAAATGAAGAATCTTACAATAGTTGGTGCGCAATGGGGAGATGAAGGCAAAGGTAAAATTGTAGATTACTTATCTAGCAAATTTGATGTAGTTTTAAGATTTCAAGGAGGACATAACGCTGGTCATACAATCGTTGTAGGTAAAGAAAAATTTATATTGAGTATTCTTCCATCAGGCTTAATTAGAAATAAATTATGTATAATTGGAAGTAATGCAGTCATAGACCCTATACATTTTTTGAAAGAAGTAGATTTATTAAAAAAAAAAAAAATTAAAATATCAAAAAAAAATTTAAAAATAGCTAATAATGCATCAATCTTATTACCTATCCATTCTATAATTGATCAAGTAAGAGAAAAAGAATTATCAAAAAAAAAAATTGGTACAACTGGAAAAGGAATAGGCCCTTGTTATGAAGATAAAGTTGCTAGAAGGGGTTTAAAAATTTATGATTTAGAGGATTTAAATACTCTTAGAGTTAGACTAAAAAATTTAATAAATTTTCATAATATTTTTTTAAAAAATTTTTCACAAAAAAGAGTTTCATTTGATGAAACTTTTAAATTATTAAAATCTATAAGAAAAAAAGTTTTACCTTTCTCCATAGATGTAAGTGAATTTATAAATACTAAATATTTCTTAAAAAAAAAATTTCTTTTTGAAGGTGCTCAGGGTTTAATGTTAGATATAGATCATGGTACTTTTCCATTTGTAACTTCAAGCAATACAGTTCCTGCTATTGCAGCAGTGAGTATTGGTATTAAACCATCTAAAATTGGTCATATATTAGGTGTTGTAAAAGCTTATACAACTAGAGTTGGAGAAGGTCCTTTTCCAACTGAAATTAAAACTAATATAGGATTAGAACTTGCAAAAAATGGCCATGAATTTGGAAGTGTCACCGGTCGCCCAAGAAGATGTGGATGGTTCGATGCAGTGCAATGCAAGAAAGCTATTAATATCGCTGGAATTGATTCAATTGCATTAACAAAAATTGATGTCCTAGACAATTTTAAAAAAATAAAAATTTGTTATCAATATAAATTTGGTAAAAAAATAATTCACTCTATGCCTAGTTCTAATAAAATTTTAAATAATATAAAACCTATATATTTAACATTGGAAGGTTGGTATACCAATACTTCTGGTATAAAAAAAAAAAAATTACTGCCTCAAAAAGCACAGCAATTTATTAAAGTTATTGAAAAACTTCTTAATATTCCAATAGTTTTTCTTTCCAACGGCCCTGATAGAAATGATATTATTAATTTAAAAAAATTAAATTAATTTAAAGAGTTAGAAATTTCTTCTCTTTCAAGATTTTTTTTGATTAATAAATTTTTTACAGATTTTTTTAATTTTTCCATTGCTCTAACTTCAATCTGTCTAACTCTTTCTCTTGAAATTTTGAAGTGAATACTTAAATCATCAAGAGTTTTTGTTTTATCTTTCAATCTTCTTTCAACCATTATATATTTTTCTCTAGGGTTCAAGATATTTATGGCTTTTGAAAGCAAATCTTTTCTTTGATCTAGTTCTTGAGAATTTGATATTATATATTCTTGTGTTGGTGACCCATCAACTAACCAATCTTGCCACTCTCCCTCACCATCTTCTTTAAGTGGAGCGTTTAATGAATGATCTGGTCCTGCTAACCTTCTATTCATATTCGTTACTTCTTTCTTTGAGACATTTAAACCTTTTGCTATTTTATTTACATTTTCCGGTAACATGTCTCCTTCTTCATAAGCTCTTAAAGTTGATTTAATTTTTCTTAAATTAAAAAATAATTTTTTTTGTGCAGCAGTTGTACCCATTTTAACTAAAGACCAACTATGCAATATATATTCTTGAATAGATGCTCTTATCCACCACATTGCATAAGTAGCTAATCTAAACCCTCTTTTATAATCAAATCTCTTTATTGATTCAAGCATTCCTATATTTCCTTCAGATATTAGCTCATTTATCGGTAACCCATATCCTTTAAAACCCATTGCAATTTTTGCTACTAACCTCAAGTGGCTTGTAACTAAAATATGAGCAGATTCAATATCTTTTTTTTTTGCCCACTTCATCGCCAAGTCTCTTTCATATTTAGGCTCTAGAAGGGGGTACTTTCTTATTTCTTGCAAATATCTAGTTAAACCATTTTCTGAAGTGATTCTTGGCAAGTATTTAAAAATTGCTGTCATAATTATTATCTTTAAAAAATTAATAAAATCCGATAGTTATATAACGATTCTATTAAATAATATTTATTTTATTACTTATCCACAGTTTCTCATAATTATATGATATTTGTCAAGTGATTATATTAATTTTAATTTTTCTATTAACTTATTGAAATCACTAGGTAATTTTGAATTTAACTGTATTTTTTTTCTATTTATTGGATGAACGAAGCTTAAAAAATAGGCATGTAAAGCCTGTCTTTTAAATGTAATTATGTAATTTATTAAAGACTTGTCCACATTTTTTAGTAGTTTTGATTTGTTTTTCCCATATTTTTTGTCACCTATTATAGAATTTCCTGAACTCGATAGATGCACTCTTATTTGATGGGTTCTTCCTGTCAATAATTTACATTCAATTAACGATGCCACATTAGAAAAATTTTTTTTTACTTTATACTTTGTAATTGCATTTCTTCCTCCATCTTTAAAAGTAGAGAACTTTTTTCTATTTTTCGGGTTTCTTCCTATATTCATTGTGAAACTTCCACTATTTTTTTTTAGTAGCCCCCAAACAACTGCTAAATACAAACGATTTATCTCTCTTTTTTTAAATTTTTCTTGAAGTAATTTATGAGTTTTATTATTTTTAGCAATTAATAACAAACCACTTGTGTCTTTATCTAGTCTATGAACTATCCCAGGTCTATCTATTCCAGATAAATTTGATAAATTTTTCCCGTATTTTTTTATTAAAAAATCTACTAATGTATAATTTTTTTGACCAGCACCGGGATGAACAGTTAAACCACTAGGTTTATCTAATACAATTAACTCTTTATCTTCGTATAAAATTTCTATATTTTTAAAACACATTTAAAAAAAATGTATATGAAATATTTAAAATTTATAGTAATTCCTATGTCATTGTTAATTTTTTTTAGCACATTAGCTATTATTTATATTGTGTTCGATAGATTGTTTTCAAAACAAACAATGATTTTTCCTGAAAAAGACGTATTAAAAAAATTACGAATAAGTGAAAATAGTGAAATAGTAAATGCTAATATTTCAGATGACAAATTAATATTAACTATTAAATTAAACCAAGGTTATCAAATAATTATTTATGATTTAAAAAGCGGAGAACAATTATATTTTTTTGAGACAAATTAATAATGAAATTAAATTTTAAAATATATTTTTTATCTATTTTTTTTATTCTAAATAATTGTTCAATGTCTTTAAAAAGTTTTTTTGATGCTTTGAATTATTCAAAATACAGCGCAGATTTTCTTTCATATGTAACTACAGATAAAACAACCACTGATCATGCTTTATCATATTTGTTTAAGAAAGATTGTTCATTAGCAAGATCATTAAAATTAAAGCAAATTTGCGAAGAAATAAATAAAGAAAATTTAGTTATAGATAGTGGATATTTAAATTTAAATAAAACAAAAAAAATTTATAAAAAAAGAGTTGTAAAAATAAAAAAAATAAATGTTCCATCTATGGCTTATTAAACTAAATATATAATAAAGATGATTTCTCTCTCAAATATAACAAAAAAATTTGATGATTTTATAGCTGTTGACAATCTAAGTATTAATGTAAAGAGAGGAGAGGTCCTAGGTTTTTTGGGTCCAAACGGAGCTGGTAAATCAACTACTATGAAAATGATTACGGGCTTTATAAAGCCTACTGAGGGAATAATAAAAATTAAAGGCATGAATGTTGAAACAAAATCAATAGAATGTAAAAAATTAATAGGATATTTGCCCGAGGGCTCTCCTTTGTATGGAGATATGACACCAATAAATATGTTAAAATTTGTCTCATATATTCGAGGAATGACTTCACAGGAATTTAAAAAAGCATTAGATAGTGTTGTTATAAAAACTGAAATAACAGATGTAATTAATCAACCAATTGATACTTTATCTAAAGGTTATAAAAGAAGAGTTGGTTTAGCGCAAGCATTGATACATGATCCTAAAATTCTAATTTTAGATGAGCCCACAGATGGGCTAGATCCTAATCAAAAACATCATATTAGAAATTTAATAAATGAAATGGGTAAAGAAAAAGCAATAATAATTTCCACACATATTTTGGAGGAGGTAGATTCTGTTTGCACACGCGCGTGTATCATTGCAAAAGGAAAAAAACTTATTGATAAAAAACCTAGTGAATTAAAAAAATTATTTAAAAACAAGGACTTAGATAGTATATTTAGAGAAATTACTTTAAAAAAATAATTATATTTATGAGCGTACTTTTAAATATAGTAAAAAGAGAATTAGCAAGTTATTTTTCCACACCCCTTGCGTATGTTTTTATTGTAATTTTTTTAACACTTATAGGCTCTTTTACTTTTTATCTAGGAAATTTTTTTGTTAGAGGACAGGCAGACTTAAATCCATTTTTTACTTTTCATCCATGGGTATATATTTTATTAATACCAGCGGTTACGATGAGATTATGGGCAGAAGAAAGAAAGTCAGGAACAATAGAATTGCTGATGACTTTACCTTTGACAACAACACAAGCAGTTTTAGGAAAATTTTTTGCTGCCTGGTTTTTTATATTTATTGCATTAATTTTAACTTTCCCGATTTGGATTACAGTAAATTACTTAGGCCAACCAGATAACGGGGTTATTCTTGCTGGATATGTGGGAAGCTTGTTTATGTCAGGTGCTTATTTATCTATAGGTTCGTGTATTTCAGCTATTACCAAGAATCAAGTTATAGCTTTTGTTGTAGCTACAACAGTTTGTTTTATTTTTACTATGACCGGTGTAGATATAGTATTAAATTTTTTTAAAGTCTGGGCGCCTGAATTTTTAGTTAATACAATTTCTTCTATGAGCTTTCTTACTCATTTTGAATCTACAACAAAAGGGGTTATAGAAATAAGAGATTTTCTTTTTTATTTGAGTGTTGTCATATTTTGGCTTTTTTTAAATATTGTTGTAGTTGAATTTAAAAAATTTAATTAAATTTTTATGTTAAAAAAAATAATATATAAAAAAAATAAACTTCCTTTGATTGTTTTATTAGCAATTATTTCTTTTTTTTCATTTAATGTTTTAAATAAAAATTTTTTTAAAAATTTAAGATTTGATCTAACAGAATTTAATATATATACGTTATCTGATGGAACGAAATCAATTTTACAATCTATTAACGAACCTCTTAATTTTAAATTATTTTATACAAAACAAATCGGTGATATTAATCCCGTTTATCAAAATTATTACGATAGAGTAAAAGAGATACTTGGGCAATACGTACTGTTATCTAACAACAAAATTAAGTTAAAAATTTTTAACCCAAAACCTTTTTCAAATGAAGAAGATAAGGCAGTTGAATATGGATTACAAGGAGTTGAGATTATAGCTGGTGTTTATGGATATTTTGGATTAATTGCAACTAATAGTACTGATGATGAAGAAAAGATTATTTTTTTTCAACCTGATCGTACTCCATTCCTAGAATATGATTTAAGTAAAATTGTTACAAACTTAGCAAATCCAAATAGAAGAATAGTCGGCTTATATACTGACTTACCTATGTTTGGAACATTCAATCCTTTAGCAAAGACACGAGACGCTGCCGAAGCGCCTCCTTGGGCAGTCTACAATCAAATGAAAGAGTTTTTTGAAGTTAAAAGAATTCATGAAAAAACAAGTTCTATACCAGAAGGTCTCGAATTATTAATGTTAGTTCATCCAAAAAAAATTCCAGAAAGATTGTTATACATGATTGATCAATTTGTATTGAAAGGGGGGAAACTTCTTGTTTTTATTGATCCTAATTCTGAAACAGAAAGCTTTTCTCCTAATACAAATCAAGTAAAAGAAGGTGATAATAATTCTGATTTAAAAGAACTTCTTGATAAATGGGGTGTAGAATTGGTAGAAAATAAAGTTGTTGGTGATTTACTTTCGGCTAGAAGAGTACAAATAGGAGCATCAGACCAACCATCTGTTACAGACTATATTGCATGGCTGGATATAAAAAAAGATCATATGGATGATACACATCAAGCTACTTCTAAAGTTCAAAGATTAACCTTCGCAACATCTGGATTTCTTAAAAATAATGAGAAAAATAACAATATTAGTTTTAGAAGATTAGTATGGAGTACAACGCAGTCAATGCAAATTGATGTAGCTGATGTTAAATTTACTCCAAATCCAACTAATTTATTAAGAAATTTTGTTCCATCAAACGAAGAACTTACTTTGGCAGCTGAAATAAAGGGAAATTTTTCATCTAATTTTCCTGATGGGCCACCTGATACAAATATAAAGAATGATTTTGATAAAAATAAACATATTAATGAATCAATTAAGCCAACTACCTTAGTTATTCTTGCTGATACCGATATGTTATATGATGAATATTGGCTCAAATATGAACAATCTGGTGAAGTTATTCCTATAGCAAATAACGCAGATTTTACAGTTAATTTGCTTGAATATTTAAATGGTACTGAAGATTTAATAGGATTAAGAGGAAAAGGTGTTTCTTCATTACCATTTATTAAAGTTGAAAAAATCCAAAAAGAAGCTGAACAAAAATTTAGATCAAAAGAACAAGAACTTCTTGAAAAGTTAAACAACTATCAAAGTAAATTAGAAAATATACAAAAAGGTTCAGTAGAAGATGGGGGAAAAACTCTTTTAACCGAAAAAGAAACTTTAGAAATTGATAAATTTAGAGAAGAAATGATTTTTGTTAGATCTGAGCTTAGAAAAGTACAAAATGCATTGAGAAAAGATATAGAGAAACTAGATAGCATATTAAAATTTTTTAATATTTTTTTTGTACCAATCTTATTAATTATTATTTCTCTAGTGCTTGGTTTTATTGGAAGAAGAAAAAGATATCAAAAACACATTGTAAGAGAAACAAATTAAAAAAAAATGTCAAATAAACATTTTACATATTTAGTTTTAATAACAATTTCATTATTTGTTTTAGCATTGTTATCTTTTTTAATTCAACCAAGATATGAAACATCTTTAAAAAGGGGAGAGGCAGCTTTTAAAAATATTAAAAATCAATTAAATGATATTAAAGAAATAAATATTGATAATAGTAAAAAAAAAATATTAATTATAAAAGATCAAGATAATTGGTATATGACATCAAAGTCAGGTTATAAAGTTAAGAATGAAGTAGTAAGAAAAAATTTGATTCAAATCTCAGAGTTAAGATTTTCTGAAAAAAAAACAAATGAAGAATCTTTATATTCTAGATTAGATCTTGATTATCCAAACGATGAAGATGGTGACTCTAAACTTATATCTATAATTAATAATGATAAACAAATATTAGTTGAATTTATTTTAGGAAAGAAAAAAAAAGATGGGGTTTATATAAAAAAAATAAAAGATAAAGAAAGCTGGTTAACATCGGGAACTTTAGATATGTCATCAGTTGAGATGGATTGGTTAGAGACAAAAATTTTAGATATAGATTATCAAGATGTAAAAAAAGCATCAATAAATCATTTAAATAAAAGCGAATCCTTTTCTTTAACTAAAGATGATGAAAATGAAAACTTTTTGATTGACAACTTAACTAAAGAACAAATTCCAAAAAGCGATTTAATTGCAAATTTTATAGGTTATTTTTTTACTAATCTAATTTTTGAAGATGTTGTTAAACGTAAAGATATCATTGACAACAAATCTCTTACAAAAATAAATTTTGAATTATTCGATGGCACAAATATTTTTGCAATTATTTTTAATAAAGATAAAGATAAATGGATTAGTTTTGATATTGAAACTCAATCAGTATTAAAACTTAAAAATAATGAAAAAATTTTTGTTAATAATATTGAGAATTGGTCTTATAAACTATCTTCAACAAAAAAAAATATCAGTGATACGAAGTTTGAAGATCTTCTTGTTGAAGACTGATTTTATTTGCGATATTTATCAAGGCCTGAGAATAATCAAAGCCTAATTCCATAGTTTTTATAGTATTTAGTGAATTTTCAATATCTCCACTAATTGCTTGAGCATAAGCTATTTTTCCAATAAATTTGTTATCAATAATTTTACCTCCATGCTCAAGCATTTTTAACGCTAGTTTTTTTGCTCCAGCTTTATCTTTATGCGATTGGATTATAATAACTTCGGAAATGCCTTCTTTATAAAATCTATCACTTTCTATTAATCCTAGTAATTTATGAGATTTTTCGAAATTTTCAGCTAAAGCATATGTTGTAGCAACTTCCATAAAAACCCTACCTTTTGTTGAGAAACTTGGTAAACCATGAGCATACTTTCCTCCAACCAAATTAGGAACTGTTTTTAAAGCTTCATTTAAAAAATATTCCATTACTGAGATGTTTTTTTTAGCAGCAAGTTCCTTTCCAATGAGTGACAAGGCCATTGCTTTTTCGTAACCAGGTTTCATTAAATTTAACAATTCTTTGGCTTGATCTAAATTGTTTATTTTTGCAAAGGCATTAATTAATTCAATAAAAATCCTTTCATCTAAGTTTTTAAGAACATATTTTTTAGCATCCATCAAAGTTTCATTACTTTTTTCGTTTAGTTGAATTGTGTTTTCGAATATAGCTATATTAATTAATTCTCTTATAATCCAAAATTCTTGATCTTTTGATTTTGCCGCAATTTTTGCTTTATTTAGAAATAATTTACATTGGTCTATATCATCAATTTTATATGAAATTTTTGCAATTTCTAAATAAGTATTTGATTTTTCAGCAAGTTTTGATGATTTTTTTAAATCAATTTTTACTTTATTTATATTTTCTAATAATAAATTAGTTTCTGCAATTTCTAAAAGAGCGATAGCTTTATTATCATTATTTGAGATTTCATTATTTATTATTAGATATATTTTTTCTTCTATTTCTTTTTTTTTATTTTCTTTCTTTAGTTGATGAAGTATTTCATAAACTTTTGATAAATTTTTGATTTTCTTTGGTAGGTCACTATACATTTCATTAATGTATTTTTCAGAACTTAATACATTTTTAAATGCATTTTCTTCGTCATTTAAAAGTATTCTTAATTTACTAATTTCATTTGACAACCTGGATTTTGTTCTGTTATCTCCTATTTGTTTTATTGATAATTCTGCCGCGTTAAGTAAATTTAATGAACTTTTCAGTTTATTACCATTTCTAAATTCTACATTAGCCAAATCAATATTTTTTTTAATTTCATTAATATTTGCATTTTTTTCTTTTTGAATTTTATGTTTACTTGATATTATTTTTAATTTATCTATACGAGAATTAATATTATTAATTTTATCTTTTTTTCTATATAATCTTGCAACCTTAGTTTTTGGGTATCTACTTTGAATTTTTTCAATTTTTATTAATGCATTTAATAAAAGTTTAATTTTTTCATCTGTATTACTTACTATCTCTGATCTCTCAATAAGTTCTTCTGCTTTTTTATCTAATTTATTTGCTTCAAAATTATAAAATTCCTCACATCCAGCTAATGAAAGAACTAAAATTATTAAATAATTTGATAGAATTTTTCTTAACATTTAATTATAATTAAGATAGTTACATATTATGAAAAAAATAATTTATTTGAATATTTTTTTGTTTTGTTTTCTTTATATACCAATTTCAGTTAATGCAAAAAAAATTCCAAATCTTATTGGCAAGTGGCAAGGTGAAAACATTCAATCGACATTAAAACATGGTTTTATAAAAAGTAAGAATACTGTAGAAATTACCGAACAAAGAAATAGACTTTTTAGGGGCTATGTTGTCCATAAAGGTGGAAAAGAAGCATTTGTCGGCGTTATTAAATCAGATTATAAAAATTTTTATTGGGCAGATAGTAGCAACGATGATGGTAAAGTTATAGGAACAATTCTAAACAAAAATAAGATTGAAACTTGTTATTTAGATAGTGGCAAAGATGCTATTGCAGGATGTTCAATTTTGTTAAGAGAAAATTAATCACTTAAATTCTTCATTTCTTTTTTATTTTATAAAAGATTTCATCTATAGCTTTTAAAACATTGGATTTAATATTAGGTTCAGACATTGAATGACCACTATTTTCAATTATTTTAAGCTCACAATTAGACATATTTTTTGCTAGTAAAAAAGCAGATTTTGGTGGACATATCAAATCATATCTTCCTTGAATGATAATTGTTGGTATGTTTTTTATTATTTTAATATTTGATGTAATTTCATTTTTTTTTAAAAAAAAATTATTTTTTATATAATGCCATTCTAGAAAGGGACTGTTTGGCAATTCTTTCTTCTTTTTAATTTTTTTTATTTCATTTAAATTAATTTTTCCAGGATTCAAAACTGATAACATTCTTTCATATTTTTCCCATATTATAGATGAGATTGATCTGATACTTATTTTCTTACTTTCTAACATTTTTCCCAACTTCAAAAATATTTTTTTGTTTTTTTGTTTTAATTTATTTTCAATTGCATCTATAATTTCCGGATAAAAATATTTAGAAGAATAATGAAAAGCCCAGTATGCTTCATCTTTATTTCCAAGGAAAACACCTCTAAGAACCATACCTAAAACTTTACTACTATTCTTTATCGCATATATAAGAGCTAAAGTTGATCCCCAAGATCCTCCAACAATAATCCATTTTTTTATTTGTAAAATATTTCTAATTTTTTCCATATCATTAACTAAATCTTTTGTTGTATTTTTGGTTATAGAACCTCTAGGCTTACTTTTTCCTGAACCTCTTTGGTCAAATAAGATAATTCTGTATTTTTTAGGATTAAAATACCTTCTGTTTTTTGGATCTATCGATCCACCGGGACCACCATGAAGATATATTATCGGAATGCCATTTTTATTACCACACTCTTCAACATATATAGAATGTAATTTATCCTCAGTTTCTAAAAAAAACGTGTTAAAAGGTTTAATAGGAGGATGCATCTATGAATTAAAAAAAAAAATTTTTTTTTAGATTAAATTCCTTTTAAAATCTCATTTCTTTTTTTTTGATATTCTTCTTCAGATAAAATCCCTTTTTTGTATAAATTTTCAATCATTTTTAGACGTTGTTCTGTAACACGAGAATTATCATTATTATTTATTTGTTTCTTTGATATCACTGGCTCTTTTTTTCTTTTTTGTATTTGTTGTTGTGGAGAAGGCGAGGGAACGTATCTTTGTTGTTTAGGTTGATTTAGTTGTCTTTGCAAAGTATCTATTTGTTGCTGTAATGTTTTGTATTGTTCTTTAGACATTTTCTTAGCATTTATATTTTCCTTTGCTTTTTTATAAGCAGTATTTGTAAAAATGAACCAATCTTTTCTTTCATTAGATTTCCTATATATGCCTTTGTTATTTTGATTATAAACAACAATTAATCCTTCATATTTAGTCTCTTTTCTTCTATGTCCAATATCGTAGATTATTTTAGCTGTTTCCCAAACATTTCCTTGATATCTTTCATCTAATGTTGGTTGTAACCTTGCTTGTATAGTGCCTAAAATCAAATTTAATTGATTATTAGCTACAAATAATCTTCCAGCAGTTAACCTATCTTCTGAAAATGACCATCTTGCACTACTATGAGGTCCTTTTATAACAAAAGTAATATCTTCATTAGGTTTGGCAGTCATTAAAGCTATAGGCACATATTCTGATAGTAAAATAAGTTCTTTATTTGAAAATAAAGGAATCTCTGGGTGGTCACGGTCATATTTAAAAGAAAGTTGTTTAAGCATTTTTCTTAAAATTA
>Ga0209554_1002673_pt1 | contig 12114 bp, 13 predicted proteins | sample MarorgKNORR_S2LV_5_FD_188221 | JGI IMG/M metagenome (GOLD analysis project Ga0209554, IMG submission 188221) | Marine microbial communities from the Southern Atlantic Ocean, analyzing organic carbon cycling - Bottom_A/KNORR_S2/LV (SPAdes) (version 2) | ecosystem: Environmental > Aquatic > Marine... | reverse complement strand
GACCACCTACTCGGTCCCGGCAGGCCGCTGCGCCAACTCATCGAATCGGATCGCCTCTCGTCGGTGATCCTGTGGGGTCCACCCGGAACTGGCAAGACCTCGGTGGCCCGCCTGATCGCACGCGTAACAGCCCAGGAGTTCTCCGAACTCTCGGCCGTGAACGCCACCGTCAAGGACGTCCGGGAGTTGATTGCCAAGGCTGAGGCCCGCCTCGGCGAGCGTGATGTCGGCACCATCCTCTTCCTCGACGAGGTCCACCGGTTCAACAAGGCCCAGCAGGATGCCCTCCTCCCGTCGGTGGAGTCCGGCCTGCTGGTCCTCATCGGTGCGACCACCGAGAACCCCTTCTTCGAGGTGAACCCGCCACTGCTGTCGCGCTCCACCCTCTTCCGCCTCGAGCTCCTGGATTCGGATGCGGTCAGGTGCCTCCTGGAGCGGGGTCTGGAGGCCGAGGAGGTGACCGCCGACGAGGACGCCATGGAGCTCCTGGTGGACAGGGCCGGTGGGGACGGACGCCATGCCCTGACCAGCCTCGAGGTGGCGGCCGCCCTCACCATCGGAAGGGGGGAGAGTCGGATCACCCTCGGTGATGCGGAGGCGGCGCTGGGCACCAAGGCGCTGCGCTACGGCCGTGATGACCACTTCGACGTGATCAGTGCCTTCATCAAGAGCATTCGGGGATCAGACGTCGACGCCGGGCTCTACTGGTTGGCCCGGATGCTGGCCGCCGGGGAGGACGCCCGGTTCATTGCCCGCCGCCTGGTGATCCTGGCCAGCGAGGACGTGGGAATGGCGGATCCGATGGGGTTGGTCGTGGCCAACGCAGCGGCACGTGCCGTCGAGTTCGTGGGGCTTCCCGAGGCGAGGTTGAACCTGGCCCAGGCGGTCGTCCACCTGGCGACGGCACCCAAGTCCAACCGGGTGACGGTGGCCCTGGGCAGGGCGGAGGCCGACGCTGCTGCAGCGGGTACCGGCGAGGTGCCCATGCACCTCAGGGATGCCCACTACCGGGGCGCTGCCCAGCTGGGCCACGGCACCGGCTACGACTACCCCCACGACCACGCCGATGGATGGGTGGACCAGCGTTACCGGCCCGACGAGGTGGAGGGCAACGTCTACTACGATCCGTCGGCACACGGCTTTGAGGACGAGGTCGCAGGCCGGATGGCCGGACGACGCTCGGCTGATGGAGGAGCACGACACGATGGAGGCAGGTGACCTGGCTGCGGTCCTGGTGGCGGTCGTCTGCCTTGCTGCCATCGCCATCCTGATGGTCGCTGTGTCGTCCCTGGTGAGGACGCTGCGAACGCTGCGTGAGACCGTCGACATGCTCCGGGAGGAGGCCGTGCCCATGGTGGCGGACCTGCGCCGGGCGGTGGACCACGCCACAGCCGGCCTCGTGAGGGTCGACGACCTGCTGGACACGGCCGAAGACATCTCCACGACCGTGGATGCGACATCCCGCCTGGCCTACCGGGCGCTGTCACCACCACTTATCGGGGCTGCCTCCCTGGCGGCAGGTCTCGGCCGGTTCGCCCGACGACTCCGGGGCGCGACACCTGCTCAGAACGTCGATGACCAGGCGGTCGATACCTCTGCCATCCAACTCAGGCCTAAACGCCGACGGAAGGGTGTGGCCTGATGCGCAAGCGCCTCACATGGCTGCTGGGAGGCTGGCTGATCGGTACGGCTTCGTCTCTCTGGTTGCGTCGCCGCGTCCGCCGTGGCGTTGAGCGGTACACGCCGGAGCACCTCCGCCGTGAGCTTGCAGACCAGGGCACGGCCATGGTGCGAAGCGTCCGGCGGATAGCCGGTGAGGTCACGGAGGCCACCCGCGATGGCCGGGCCGAGGTGGGCCGCACACGTGGCGCGCTGAACCAGGAGTACGGCGACCGCCGTAGGCACCGGCCCCTCCGCTCGCTGCGCTGATCCCGGCCCCAGAGACCCCCTGCCGGCTGCTTCGCTGATCCTGTTCGACAGCGTCTTCGGCATCACGCCGGGCGATCCCTAGGCTGGGCCGATCATGGATTCACGCCAGGTTCCCGAAGAGCTCCTCACCGCCAGAGGCCTGCGACGTGCCTTCGTCGACTTCTTCGTCGCCAACGGACACCACCATGAGGCGTCCGGCAACCTGCTGCCGCATGACCCCACGCTGCTGTTCACGGTGGCCGGCATGGTGCCGTTCAAGCCCTACTTCGTAGGCGAGCAGCCAGCCCCCTGGCCGCGGGCCGTCACGGTGCAGAAGTGCCTTCGCGCAGGCGGCAAGCACAACGACCTGGACGAGGTGGGCCGGACCCTGCGCCACCTCACGTTCTTCGAGATGATGGGCAACTTCAGCTTCGGCGACTACTTCAAGTCCCAGGCGTGCGCCTACGCCTGGGAGTTCGTCACGGACCGCCTGGGCCTCGACCCCGAACGCCTCTGGATCACTGTCCACGTCAGCGACGACGAGGCGGAGGCGATCTGGCGTGACGAGGTGGGCGTATCCGCCGAGCGCATCCAGCGTCTGGACGAGGACAACTACTGGAGGATGGGGGACACGGGTCCGTGTGGTCCATGTTCGGAGATCTTCTGGGACAAGGGTCCCGCCTTCGGCGACGGTGGTGGCCCCGCCCACGGAGGCGACGAGCGGTTCATCGAGATCTGGAACCTCGTCTTCATGCAGTTCGAGCAGCACGCTGACGGATCCATGACCGAGCTACCGGCGCCGTCGATCGACACCGGGGCTGGTCTGGAGCGCATCCTGAGCGTGCTCGGGGGCGTGGATTCCGTCTGGGAGACGGACGAGTTCTCGCGCCTGCTGGCTCGCATCGGCGAGATCAGCGGCATTCCCCACGGTTCGGGCGATCGCACCGATGTGTCGCAGCGGATTCTGGCCGACCACGCCAGGTCGTCCACCTTCCTGATCAGCGACGGTGCGTTCCCCAGCAACGAGGACCGTGGCTACGTGCTGAGGCGCATAGTCAGGCGGGCCGTTCGCCACGCCTGGCTGCTCGGCGTCGAGGACCAGATCATGCCCCTGCTGGTGGATGCCGTGGTCGAGATCATGGGCCCGGACTATCCGGAACTGGAACGCAACCATTCCTTCATCCGCGACGTACTGGACCGTGAGGAGAGCCGCTTCCGCGAGACCCTCCGCGTCGGACTGTCCATCCTCGACGATGCGCTCGGGGAGCTCGGTGAGGACGGGAGGCTGGCCGGCGACGTGGCGTTCAAGCTCCACGACACATACGGCTTCCCGTTGGAGCTGACCGAGGAGATAACGGCCGAGCGCGACCTGGAGGTGGACCTGGAGGGCTTCCGGGCTGCCATGGCCGACCAGCAGCAGAGGGCCCGGTCGGCCCGTAAGGATGTCACTACCGGTGCCGTTGCCGGTGACCTGAGGGCCGTGCTGGATGCCAACGGGGTGACCGACTTCGTCGGACGTGATCTGGACGAGGTGGAGGCGACGGTCCTGTTCGCCCTGGATGATGTCGTGATCCTGGATCGCACGCCGTTCTACGCCGAGTCCGGTGGCCAGGTCGGGGACACCGGCAGCCTCGTCCATGCGGGGGGTTCCACGACGGTGTTGGACACCACGCTTGTGCTCGGTGGCCTCCACCAGCACCGCGTTGACACCTCCGACGGGTTGCCCGAGGTAGGCCAGACGGTCCGGGCGGTCATCGACGTCGACCGTCGGTCCGCCATCCGACGCAACCACACCGGCACCCATCTCCTCCATTCGGCTCTCCGCCGGGTGCTGGGAGACCACGTGAAGCAGCAGGGTTCCCACGTGGGCCCTGACCGCCTCCGGTTCGACTTCAGCCACTTCGAGGCCATGACACCTGAGCAGGTCATCGCCGTCGAGGACCTCGCCAACGCAGACATCCTCGCCAACCCGGGATGTCGTCACTACGAGACGACGAAGGACGAGGCGGAGGCCGCAGGCGCCATTGCGTTCTTCGGCGACAAGTACGGCGATCTGGTCAGGGTGCTCGAGGCAGGCCCCAACTCGACCGAGCTCTGTGGCGGCACCCACGTGGCCGCTCTGGGAGACATCGGGCCCATCAAGATCGTGGCGGAGGGTTCCATCGGTTCGAACATCCGACGGCTGGAGGCCATCACCGGTACGGCACCCATTGACCGTCTCCGTGGTGCCGAGGCCACCCTCGGCCGGGCAGCCGAACTGGTCGGGGTGCCGGTTGACGAGGTACTGGATGGCATCCAGAAGCGGTTGGACGAGGTCAGGGCGCTGCGTCGGGAGCTCGAGTCCTGGAAGCGACAGGCGGCCCTGGGCCGTGCAGACGAGCTGGCGGCGTCGGCCTCTGATGGCATCGTGGCAGCCCTCGTGGACGGCATCGACCGTGACGGCCTGCGTGATCTGGCGGTGGCAATCCGGGACAGCGACGGCATCAGGGCTGTAGTGCTGGGAACGGCACCCGAGGGTGGCGGAGCGATCCTGGTGGCGGCGGTCTCCACCGACAGCGGGCTGGACGCCGGAGCCATAGTGGCCGAGGCGGCGCGGACCATCGGCGGGGGCGGTCGCCCCAATCCCGAGGTGACCCTCGTAGGTGGCAAGGCGCCCGAAAACCTTCCTGAGGCGCTGGAGCAGGCACGGGCAGCAGCCCACGCCGGCTGATCGAACTGTGAGGGCTCTGGGCTTCGACCTCGGCTCAAGGCGGATCGGCGTGGCGATCAGCGACAGCGACGGCCTCGTGGCGACACCGATCGAGGTGGTGCTGCGTAGCGGTGACCGTCGTGGCGACCACCGCCGGTTGGCCGCTCTTGTCGACGAGTGGGAGGCCGAGGTCGTAGTCGTGGGGATTCCGTACTCCCTTGACGGTTCGGTCGGTCCCATGGCCAGGAAGATGGGTGCGGAGGCCGACGAGATCGCTGCCCACCTGGCTGTTCCGGTCGAGACCTACGATGAGCGCCTGACCACCGTCACCGCTGAGCGGTCCCTCATGGAACAGGACCTACGTGGCCCCAGACGGCGACAGCTCGTCGACATGGTGGCTGCCGCGGTGATGCTCCAGGCATGGCTGGACAGCCGTCGTGCCGGTGGGGGCGAACCGGAAGCCGAGGACGGATGAACAACGACGGGGCCCGGCCGGACGTGCGATGGGTACGACATCGGCCCTCCATGGGACCGCTGCCACGGTGGGGGATCGTCCTGGTCCTCGTGCTGTTCAGCCTGCTGGTCGGCTACCGGCTCTTCATGGACTGGGTCAGTGACCAGATGACCCCGCTGGACCTGCCGGGAGCCGATGTGGAGTTCGTCATCGTGGAGGGGTGGACCACCAACGATGTGGTCGCCGCTCTGGGCGATGCGGGTGTCATAGACAACCCGGCGATGTTCCGTCAGTGGTTGCGCTGCCCGAGGGCGATCCGGTGGTTGATCGACTGTGATGCGGGCATCGACTATTCGTTCCAGGCTGGCGACTACGTGCTGCGTGAGCACCTTTCGTTCGCGGTGGCCGTAACCGAGTTGGACCTCGGCCCACTACCCGAGGAGATCATCCGGGTGACCGTGCCGGAGGGTCTCACCATCGACCAGATGGTCGCCCGTCTCCTGCGCGATATGCCCCTCTTCGAGGTCGACGAGCTGAGGGCGGCCCTCATCAGCGATCGTCTGGCGTGGGAGCACTACCCGACCGACCTTCCGTTCCGCCTGCTGGAGGGCCTGTTGTTTCCCGACACCTACCAGTTGGACGAGGCGAGCGTCGGCGACGAGCTGGGCCTGCTGCTCCGGATGCACCGGCAGTTTCTGAAAGTGGTCGACGAGCTGGACCTGGTGGAGCGTGCCGCCTCTGTCGGGTTGACGCCGTACGAGGCGGTGGTGGTGGCTTCGCTGATCGAGGAGGAGGCCCTACTGGAGGTGGATCGACCCCGGATCAGCCGTGTCATCCACAACCGTCTGGCCGCGGGCTGGCGCCTGGGTATCGACGCCTCCACCCGCTACGCGGTCGGCAAGACGGCCGGCGAGCCGCTCGACGAGGTGGATCTGGGCACCGTTTCGCTGTGGAACACCAGGGTGATCGTCGGGCTTCCCCCGACGCCGATAGCCGCACCGGGTAGGGCCTCCCTGCAGGCGGCGCTGGACCCGGAGCCGGGGGCGTGGATGTATTACGTGCGAACCGACGAGGGTGGTGTCATGGGCGCCCACACCTTCGCTGTCAGCGCCGCCGAATTCGAGGCGGCCAGAATGGTCTGCGTGCGGAAGGATCTCGGCTGTGGATGAATCGAACGTGGACGGGCGACCCCCGGTCAGCGGGGAGACGCGGCTCGTTGCGGTGATCGGTGACCCGGTGCGCCACTCGTTGTCGCCGTGCCTCATGAACGCCGCCTTCGCCGAGACCGGCCTGGACTGGACCTGCGTGGCCATGGAGGTTCCGGAGGGGCGGGCCGACGGAGCCCTGGAAGGGATGCGGGCAATGGGACTCGGCGGGCTGTCCGTCACGATGCCGCACAAGGCTGCGGTGGTTTCCTGCCTGGACGACCTCACGCCGGGGGCCGGGGCCCTCGGGGCCGTCAACTGCATCGTGCCCGACGGCGACAATCTGGTGGGGCACAACACGGATGGGGCCGGATTCCTGGCCGGTCTGCGACACGACGCCGGCTTCGACGTGGCGGGTCGACGTGCCGTTGTCCTCGGGGCCGGGGGAGCGGCACGCGCCGTCGTGCAGGCCCTGGCCCAGGCTGGAGCCGCAGAGGTGGCTGTGGCCAACCGAACCATCGGACGCGCCGTGGAGGCCGCCGAGCTGGCCGGTCCCACCGGTCGGGTACTGGAGCCGTCAATGGTCGGAGAGGCGGTCGCCGGAGCGGACCTGGTCATCAACGCCACATCGGTGGGTATGGCCGGTGCCGGCGATGGACATCCGGTTGATCCCGGTTTGGTGGCGGCCGGAGCCGTGGCCGTCGACCTGATCTACCACCCGGCGGAGACCATCTGGTTGGCAGCACTGCGCGGCCGTGGCGTCGAGGCCCACAACGGCCTCTCGATGCTCGTGCACCAGGCGGCGCACGCCTTCACCCTCTGGACGGGTCTTGAGGCGCCGGTGGCGGCAATGGACGCCGCTGCACGCGCTGCCCTGGCTCGTCGCTGAACCCGGCCGGCCCGGGCTGTGCCCGACAGGCCGAGAATGCGCTCGTGGACGCCATGACCGTTGACCTGGTGACGGGCTGGTTGGCCCTTGCGTGGCTGGTTGCATGGACGGTGCCGCTTTCGATCATCGACTTGCGGACCCGCCGACTGCCCGCTCCGATGGTGAACCGTCTGCTGGCCGGACTCGTGGTGCTGACGGTGGTGGGAGGTCTGGCATCCGGTTCCATGCGCCCGGCCATGTGGTCTCTCGTCGGTGCGGTGGCTTTCGGCGGTCTGCTTCTCGGGGTGCGTTGCCTGGCCGGCGATGGAGTGGGTGGAGGCGACGTCCGTCTGGCGGTCCCGCTGGGATGGTTTCTGGGTGCCTCGGCGGTTGGCTGGACCGACATCGTGAACGGGGTTGCCACCGCCCTGCTGGTCTCGGCTGTGGGTGCACTGGCAGTTACCGCGGTCCGCCGGCGCTGGCGGGAGCCCCTGGCGTTCGGGCCATGGCTCTGCCTCGGGGCCCTCCTGGCCGGCGTGACCTGATTGTCCGGCGGGCTCCGACGGGAATCGACCCAAGCGTCGGGACGGGTGTCAGTAGCCTGTCCGGATGGAATCGACCTCGGGGCTGCCACCCCATCGGCATGTGGCGCTGGTCGGTCTCATGGGAGTCGGAAAGACGTCGGTGGGTGCAGCGGTAGCGACCCGGTCGGGTCGTCGCCATGTGGACCTGGATCGTGCCGTCACGCAGTTGGCCGGGCGCTCCATCGGCGTGATCTTCCACGAGGGCGGCGAGGCGGCGTTTCGTGCCTACGAGCTCGAGGCTCTGGCCATCCAGCTGGCTGCCCAGGACCCGGTGGTCATCTCCACCGGTGGTGGGGTCCTGATTAATGAGTCCAATCGGGGCGTGCTAGCCAGTTCGGCCACGGTCGTCTGGTTGAGGGCCACTCCCGAGACGCTCGCTGAACGGGTGGGGGATCCGTCCGGTCGTCCCCTGCTGGCTGATGGTGAGCCACTCGAGGTGCTCAGGCGTCTGGCCGACGAGCGCGGCCCCGCCTATGAGATGGCAGCAGATGTCGTGTTGGACACGGACGGGCTGACGGTCGACGAGGTCGGCGACATGGTGATCGACGCGGTTGCTGCGACCAGTGGGGTGTCGCCGTGATCCGGGTCACGGTTGACCTGCCCGGGGGTCGCTCCTATCCGGTCCTGGTCGGGCCCGGAGTCGTTGGCGAGTTGGCTTCGGTCCTGCCGGCCGGTGTTCGCCGGGTGGCTGTGGTCACCCAGGAGTCGATCCCGGTGGAGGTGGACCCCGGGGTCGAGCACCGGGTGTTCAGGATCGGTGACGGCGAGACGGCCAAGAGCCTGTCCACCGTCGAGGAACTCTGCAGTGCGTTCGCCAGCTGGGGCCTCACCCGGGCCGACGCGGTGGTCGGCGTAGGCGGCGGTGTGGTCACTGATGTGGCCGGCTTCGCAGCAGCCTCCTACCACCGGGGTCTCCCGGTGGTGCACGTGGCGACCACGCTTCTGGCCCAGATCGACGCTGCGATAGGTGGCAAGACCGGGGTGAACCTCCCAGAGGGCAAGAACCTGGTCGGCGCCTTCTGGCAGCCGGCTGCGGTGCTCTGCGACACGACGGTCCTTGAGACCCTGCCCGACAGGGAGATGGCATGTGGCCTTGGCGAGATGGCCAAGTACCACTTCCTGGGCGGAGATGACCTGGGTGGAGACGATCTGGGTGGAGCCGACCGGCCCGACCTGACCATGGAGCAGCGGGTAGCGCGGTGCGTCCAGATCAAGGCCGAGGTGGTGGCCGACGATGAACGCGAAGCCGGGCGACGGGCGATCCTGAACTACGGGCACACCCTGGGTCATGCCCTGGAGACAACTGGGCGCTACGACCTGAGGCACGGCGAGGCCGTAGCCGTCGGCCTGGTGTACGCAGCCGAACTGGCACGCTCCCTCGGCCGGATCGACGATGAGCGGGTGGCCGAGCATCGCAGGGTCGTGGACGGCTATGGCCTGTCGGGTTGCCTGCCGGCAGGCGCCGATGCCGACGAGCTGATGGTCGCTATGGGCCGTGACAAGAAGGCCATTAGCGGACTGACGTTCGTGCTGGATGGCCCCGCTGGTGTCGAGGTGGTGCCCGGCGTCGATGCCGACATCGTGCGCACGACGATCGAAGCGGTCCGATGACCCTTATTGCCGGGTCGCCGGGGTGGTGCGCCGTGGAAGGATGTCGACCATGAGTGATCCGATCCTGCTGCTCCTGTCGGGCCCGAACCTGAACCTGCTCGGGGAGCGCCAGCCCGAGATCTATGGAACGGAATCGCTGGATGACCACGTCGAGTCCGCCCGGGTCGCCGCCGCTGCACGTGGCCTCGAACTGGAGCACTTCCAGTCCAACCACGAGGGCGAGTTGGTTGACGCCATCCACGCGGCACGTGGTCGGTGTGTCGGCATCGTGGTGAACCCCGGGGCCTTCACCCACTATGCGTGGGCGATACACGACGCCCTGGCTGCATTCGAGGGGCCGGTGGTGGAGCTGCACCTCTCCAATCCGGCGGCCCGTGAGCCGTGGCGACACACGTCTGTGGTCGCACCGGTGGCTTCGGGCACCATCTCCGGTTTCGGTGGTGCCGGCTACCCGATGGCGGTCGAGGCCGTGGCCGACCTCCTGAACGGGTGAGCCTCCCTCAGGCCGGGTCGGCGCCCCTGCGGGTGGCTGACCGTCTGGATCGCCTCAGGGAGCTACTGGACCCGGCGGGCGTGGATGCACTGCTGGTCACCTCCAGCACCAACATCAGGTACCTGACGGGCTTCACCGGTTCTGCGGGAAGCCTCTGGGTGGACCTGGACCGGGCGGTTCTCGTCACCGATGGCCGGTACCGGGACCAGGCTCCCGACCAGACATCTGCTGCCGGGGCGGTGGTTGACGTGGTCGTGGTCGGTGGTGGCGACCGCTCTCCGATCGCCTCGCTGTCTTCCGGAACGGGTCGTGTGGGCCTTGAGGCCGGGTCGATCACGTGGTCCGAGCAGATTCGCCTGTGCGATCTCATGTCTGCTCCGCCGGTGGCCACGGACGGCCTCGTGGAGGGTCTCCGCGAGCTGAAGGACGAAGGGGAGGTCGACCGAATTGCCGAGGCGGCGGCTATAGCCGACAGGGCCTTCGCCCGGGTCCTGCCGTCCATCCTGGCTGGCGCCGTGGAGTCCGAGATAGCCATGTCCCTCGACCACGCGGTGCGGTCCGGCGGGGCGTCGGATAGGGCGTTCGAGACGATTGTCGCCGCTGGCCCCAACAGCGCCCTGCCCCATGCCCGCCCCGGACCCAGGCCAATGCTGGATGGTGACCTGGTGGTGTGCGACTTCGGCGCCATGGTCGACGGCTACCGATCCGACATGACCCGATCCCTACGGGTCGGTGGCACCGGTACCGGACGGGCCGCCGAGCTCCTGGAGGCGGTCCTGGTTGCCCAGCTGGCTGGGCTGGCGGTGGTGGCCGACGGCGTGCCGATCGCCGAGGTGGACGCCGCCTGCCGGTCCTCCCTTGAGGCAGCCGGGCTGGGTGATGCCTTCTCCCACGGCACCGGCCACGGCGTCGGTCTGGACATCCATGAGGGACCGGCTGTCTCCTCCACGTCCACTGGTACCCTGCGGACCGGTCAGGTTGTCACCGTGGAACCGGGGGCCTACCTCGCTGGTTTCGGCGGTGTCCGTTGGGAGGACACCGTTCTCGTAACCGCTGGCGGCCATCGTCGACTCACCCTCGCACCGAAGGACCTGTGAGCCGACGGACCATCCTCCAGACGCCCGATCACCACAACCCAGTCACCCGAGTCGAACCCCGCCGGAGTCGAGATGCCCACCATCACCACCAATGACCTGAAGAACGGGATGACCCTGGAGTTGGATCGTGATCTGGTCCAGGTTGTCGACTTCCAGCACGTCAAGCCCGGCAAGGGCCACGCCTTCGTCAGGACCACGCTGCGCAACGTACGCACCGGCTCGGTTGTGGACCGGACCTTCCGGGCGGGTGAGAAGGTCGAGCGGGCCATCGTCGACAAGCGCTCCATGCAGTTCGTGTACCGCGAGGGTGCCGACTACGTGCTGATGGACGACCAGACGTACGACCAGATCCAGGTCACGACTACGACCCTGGGTGACGCCACGAACTACATGGTCGAGCAGGGCACGACCATGATCCTCATGTACGGCGACGAGGTGATCGGCGTGGAGCTGCCTGCCTCCGTCGAACTGAATATCACCGAGACGGAACCCGGCCTGCAGGGCGACAGGGTCTCAGGGGCACGCAAGCCCGCCACGTTGGAGACGGGCCTGGTCGTCCAGGTTCCGCTGTTCATCCAGCTCGGCGAGCGGATCAAGGTGGATACCCGCTCCGGCGAGTACCTCAGCCGGGCCTGAGGCGATATTCCATGGCCCGGCCCGTAGATCCGATCGGTTCGAGGCGTGAGGCTCGGGAGTCGGCGCTCGCCATCCTCTATGCGGCCGAGTCCCGCGGTGTGGGCCTCCTCGAGGCGCTCGCCGACCAGACCGTTCCCCCCGGTGACTACGCAGTCGAACTCGTCGAAGGCGTGGCCGGCGTCATCGACGAGATGGACGTACTCATCGACCGGTTCGCTGAAGGCTGGCGTACCGACCGGATGCCGGCTGTGGACCGGGCACTGTTGCGCCTCGCGGTCTACGAGCTCTCCTACCGGAGCGACGTCCCGACGTCAGCGGTGCTGTCCGAGGTGGTGGAACTTGCCGGTGACTACTCGACGGAGCGCTCGGCCCGGTTCGTCAACGGGGTGGTCTCGGGGATAGCCGAAGAGGTCCGACCGTCGGAGACCGACCCGGCGTGATGCGCCTGCCGTTGCCCGAGCCGACACTGGCCGGGGTGCGGTGCTTTCTGAGACCCTGGGAGGTGCGGGACGCCTCCACCCTCGTGGCGGCCTGGTCCGACCCTGAGGTCCGACGTTGGCTGCCGGTACCGGAGCCTTCCGATCATGCTGCTGCGATCGCCTGGATTACGGGCGAAGTCGAGAGGCGAC
>Ga0209554_1002670_pt1 | contig 12126 bp, 9 predicted proteins | sample MarorgKNORR_S2LV_5_FD_188221 | JGI IMG/M metagenome (GOLD analysis project Ga0209554, IMG submission 188221) | Marine microbial communities from the Southern Atlantic Ocean, analyzing organic carbon cycling - Bottom_A/KNORR_S2/LV (SPAdes) (version 2) | ecosystem: Environmental > Aquatic > Marine... | reverse complement strand
ATATTGCATCTATGGGTGGAGGTATTGTTTCCACCGTAGAAGCAACCCGTAAATCATCGCGAGTTGAGTTAGTTGAATTAGGCTATAAGAGACTAAGAGGTGCATTTAGAAATGGTTCCACCCACTTGGAAATAAAAAGCGGCTATGGATTATCCACCGAATCGGAATTGAAGATACTCGCAGCAGGAGATGACCTTTCCAAGATGCAACACCTCCCTAGCATCGACCAAACTTGGTTGGGAGCACATGCTACACCAGAGGGAAATACTCGGGAAGGATATGTGGAGGAAATATTGAGTGAACAATTACCCGCAGTATTAGAACAAGGTATTGCACGTTCTGCTGATGTGTTTTGTGAACCTGGTTGGTTCACAGTTGAGGAGAGTGAAGATATTTTAAAACAGTCTAAGAAGGGCGGATTAGATCTCAGAATACATATTGATGAATTCACAGATGGTGGTGGAGGAGATTTGGCTGCAGACTTGAAAGTTACCAGTGCCGACCATTCGCACCACACTTCTAACAATGCTAGAATGAGGATGGAAGAGGCGGGTGTTAACTGCGGATTTTTACCCGGAACACCATACACTATGGGGGAGCAATGGCCTGATTTCAACAATATTACTGAGCAGCAATTTACTTGGTCAGTAGCAACAGATTTCAACCCGAATTGCCGAATATTAAGTCTTCCTTTCATCGCCTCAATCCTAGTACAGCGGTGCGCAGTATCACCTTTAGCAGCACTAATTGCTTGTTCACGCAACCCTGCCCAAACAACACCACACCCCTCAGGTGCCAATCATGGAGTAATCGAACAGGGAGCAGTTGCAAATTTGAATATTGTAGATGGTCCATGGTGGCAGGCTTGGTGCCAGCAACCAGGTGATTCTCCATTCCACGCGACAATGCTTGAGGGAGAATTAATCTTCCACTAACTCTTTATGATTTGTCATCAATACTCTTTTAAAAAGCAATTAATATTAAACAGTTAAAAATAACATTTAGGTGAAAATCATGGTTGAGGCGATAATAGAAACTGTAGTTTGCTCACCTGCCAAAGGCAAAGATGCCAGGTTGCTGAGAATGTTGAATACGCGTCAGGAATTCAAACGACAAAAAGACGGATGTCTTGCTGCATGGTATGCAAGGTCAAGTGATGGGGAGTCCTTACTACTTGTCCAAAGTGTATTTGCTTCTCGACAGGACTGGGTTGATATTTCAAATTCAATAGTTGAAACTCTTGATTCCAGAGATGGTGGATTAGAATCCTGTTTACTAGGGCCACCATTGGTAGGAGTTTTTACTGTAGATACTGATGATTTACAGTTGAAACTCAACTGATCTACAAAATCACTCAAAATATGTGTGGCATATTGTCGTATAAGGTATGTTATACGACATTGATATTGTCTTGCGGTTATTATTGATGGCGCCGTCAAGCATTAGAGGCTCGCAGTAACTCGTTTACGCCCTAATCTAAATCAACCGTCTGCAAAGAATTGTAAAAAACACCCTCCGAGCCTACCCTCTAAGAGTCAACCTTTCTATAAAACCCGATAATTCAATTATTGATTGACAATAGTAGGGTTCAAGTCAAGGATAGGCTTGGAACATACTGATTGAGATGGAAGTTGTTGAAGGATTTTGTTTGAAGTGCAAAACATATGGGCCGATTAAGGATGGACAATTAATCAAAATGGCCAATGGCCGTACCAGAATGGGCGGACATTGTTCTCAATCAGGTTGTACTGGAAAAATTTCTAAGATCGTTAGCTGATTAGAACATAGTAAACCGAATCCGTTTAATATAGAGCCTAAGTGGCTCACTTTACCTAGGGGCTTGTGGTCTAGGGGTTATGACGTCGCCTTGACATGGCGAAGATCGAGAGTTCAATTCTCTCCGAGCCCACCAAAAATATTTTCTTCGACAATCCCCAATATTGATTTACAAATACATACGCACTAAATAATATTAATATTAATTGCCATTGGAGAAATAAATATAATTAAATCATTAGGCGCTGTTACTAGTTAGTTCCTCAGGATCTGGCAATACCAATTCATCGGGGGAGACTCTACTCATTGGTTTCTCTTCCTCTTCTTCCATAGTGAAATCGGTGGAACCGCCCTCCCAATTAGTCACTGAATCGGATTCTTCGAAAGTTTCTATCGGTATTTGTTCACCGCCTGGTGCTAAAGAATAGGATGCTGGATCTCCGATTGGAGCTGGTTTTTGCATAGACGCTGGTGGCGCATCCCTTTCCTCTAAATGTGCATTTGAATGGAACGTTCCACACTCTGCACATCTTACACTACCGGACTTCTCAATGCAGCCACATACAGGGCAAAAGGTAGTTCCGCGTAGTGCATTTATGGGGTCTGTTGACATACATTTACTCCAAGAACATTTCATCTTGGTATCCAGTAATTTCGTCACCAGAACCATCTTCTTTGATTGTAACGAGTTTATCTTCATCATCAAACTCGATGATTACTCCGAAGAAATCCTCATCCTCTACTGTGAGTCCAATATGTGAACCAATGTCAATATCATCCTCTTCATCGGAATCCTCTTCATCGGAATCCTCTTCATCGTCGGAGTCAGAATCTCCATCGGATTCCTCTTTGACTTGTTCTTCATCGTCGTCAGAATCCCCCTCATCATCAGAATCAGAATCATCTTCATCGTCGCCTTCAGAAGCTTCCTTTGCATCCTCAGTGTCACTTTCAACTTCCTTCATTGCCTTGACACGTGCCCTCCATCCCTTTGCTAGGACAAGGTGTGTAAACATTGAACCACCCATTCCAATTATTCCGAGAATAATAAAGAATATTCCATCAGCATAGAATCCTTTAGGCATTGAAGATGCTCCGTTTTCACCGGAGAATGGAGTCAATGAATTGGCACACTTATCTGCCTGAACATCACTGTCACAAGAGTAAATCTCTCCGTCACTCACTCCTTCAAAACCCATTCCATACTTACTATCCAGTTCTACCGGACCTCCAGAGCCATCTACTAGGCCAATCGACCCGTTGACTACCCAAGCAAGAATAAAGATAAAGAATGCTGCATGGATTAGTGGCCACCAAATATCGCTCCATTTCTTCGACATCATAGACGATTGTATTGCTGAAGGGAATTCCTTAGGGATTTTTTCTTCTTCATCATCATCCACTGAATCTATTCCAATTTCACCCTCAATTGCTGAAATGAATTCAATGATGTCAATGTTACCATCGGAGTCTGTGTCTAGAGTTGCAACGAAATTAGATATACTATCTTCAGAAATTTCATCTTCTTCAAGGACATCATTGATTGTATTTGTTAGTTCCTCAACACTGATGAATTTATCTCCATCTTCATCTAATGCATGGAAGATAGTTGCTGGGTTGCTATCATTGCGGTCCATTGCATCGATCATTAGTTTGAGAATATCATCAGGAAGGATCTCATTAGATTCATCTCCCTGCTCAGGTGTGTGATCTACTGTAAGATCCATGTCCAAAGATTCCAATGCTTTCACGAGTTCCATAGGATCAAGTGTCCCATCCCCATCCTCGTCCATAGTTCCAAGAATTGCGACTACTTCAAATGCCGATAATTCATCACCAGCAAGTGCCTTGAGGCCAGCTTGTAACTCTGGCCCATTGATTCGACCATCACCGTCTTTGTCAATACTCTCAAAAGCTTCTCGTATGGTCATACCATTAGAAATAATTGCATTGCACAGATTAATCATCGCTTTTTCAGCGTCGGCTTCGTCTTCTTTGGCCGCAACTGAATCATCCTCTTCAGCCTCATCCTCTTCAACTTCGTCAGAATCTTCTTCAGTTTTTTCGTCGACCTCATCCTCTTCAACTTTGTCAGAATCTTCTTCTGTTTCTTCGTCAGCCTCATCCTCTTCAACTTTGTCAGAATCTTCTTCAGTTTCATCCTTTGAAGCAACATAATCTGAACCTGTGACTGATTTTTCCAATTCTGCTAAGTCAATTTTACCATCGCCGTCAATATCGATTTGTTCAATCAATCTTTCAACTTGAGATGGCGGTAGGTCTGCTAAATTGAGGCTAAGTAAGCCCTTTCTCAATTCGTCGGAGTCAATTATTCCATCTCCATTAGTATCAAATTTATCAAATAGTGATTTAATATTTAGCCCAGTATTGGAAAGCCACTTTCGTAAAACATCCATCACATCATCAGCAACAAATATGACACCACAACTGCTGCAACTGGTGGACTCCAGTGGAACTAAAAATCCACAAGCACCACATTCTCCGAGATCTTCTTCGGACATTCCGGAAAACTTGATATTACATTCCGGGCATTCGGTGGAATCACTCGGAATCACTGCACGGCAATTGCCACATTCCGCCATCATGGAATCATCATTATCTGTCTTAGACATTGTCACACCTATATATGCCAAACAAACAATAGATATAATGCTTGATGGAGTTTAGATTGACACATAGTAAATAGAGCAGTTCTTTCATAGTCTCAAATAAGGGAGGCATTGTAATGGAGCAAGGACGACTATATACTGCAGAATTGTTAGATAATAACTCCTTATATTCATGGATAGACAAACAATTGGAAGATGAGTTGCAACATATTTTGCTATTCAGTCGCCAACCACATAAGAGGTTATTAGAACATATTGACGTGACTAAAATTGAATCATACTGGTTATCTGAGCGCATCACAGCAGGAGCTTTAGAACCTAGTCTTGAAAAAATAGCCCATCTTATCACCAGTAGATTGCATAATCATCATGGGTTAATCGTTGTTGAGGGACTTGAATGGTTGGTTTCTCTACACGGTGATGATGCAGTATTGTCATTTATTCGTCAAATTAGGGATGAAGTTCACCGAACATCTTGGAAAATATTATTCCCAATTAACTGCTTGGTCTTTGATTCGGTTTGGCTTGCGCGACTGAGGCGCGAGGCGCCGAATGCTGATATTTTTGCTACAATAAAAGACGAAAATATCAAAATCCATGAAGATAATATTGATTTAGAACAAGAAAATAATGAGTCGATAAAAATTCATAATTTCCAACAAACACCCGGAGAGGAGATTGAACTAGATACTCGGGATGATGGCACTCCGAAGTTGGTAATGTTGACTAGATTGCCCCTCAATGGCTTTAGTAAGTCAATTCTAACAAGAAGAATATTGCAGTGGCGGAGAATGGGTCTAGATGTTTCAGAAGTTGAACCAGCCCTCTCGATACAGGAAGAAAAGGCTGCTCATCAACTATATTCATCGGTCGAAGAGAAGGTGAGAAGGGCTGTTGAATTGGAAAATCATTTGGAAGCAATTTCAGAAAGTATTTCGGCAACTGAATTGGCAACTACCAGATTCAGAATTAGACAACTAACAGGTCTAGATGAAATTGAGAAATGGTTATTTGAGTTGTGATCATCTTGGTAGTCTACCACACTCTGCCTCAATTCTTGCCAGCCAACCACCTTGCCACAATTGATTGGCGATATTCTTCAATTCTTTACTTGTGCTTCTATCTCCGTCTAGTGGAGGAGAAATCGACCTAACCCTTTGCTTCAGTGACCTAACATGTTCCGCAGGTTGTGTTTCCTCAAATTCTAATGCTTCGCAGGCAACAAATAATTCACAGGCCAATACCTCGGATAATCTTTCTGTGGCAACCAATAGATTCCAGCAGGCAGTAGCACCCATGCTGACATGGTCTTCTTGCCCCGCTGAGGTAGTGGTTGAGAATGCAGAACGCGGCATTGCATGGCCGTGTAATTCAGCCAAAGATGCCCCTGCAACATATTGTACTATCATCAATCCCGATTCAAGGCCCGAATTTTTAGCTAAAAACGCAGGTAAATTACTTCTCGCAGGGTCGAGTATCTGATCAATTCTTCTTTCGCTAATAGATGCCAATTCAAACAGTGCATGTGACATTGAATCTGCACATAATGCCAATATTTCACCATGGAAATTTCCTTGCGAGATAACTTCATGAGGACCTGGATTAGCAGGGTCTGGGAAAACCAATGGATTATCAGTGGCGCTATTCAGTTCAATCTCTAGTGTTTCTTGCAATTGCATAAAACGTTGCAGGACAGCACCATGAACTTGGGGGGCACATCTAAACGAATAAGCATCTTGGACTTGCTCACAATCAGTATGAGATTCTAGTATCGGTGAGTCTTTCATTATCCTTCGCAGACGTGATGCTGTAGTTAGTTGACCAATATGCGGGCGTGCTAAATGAACTCGCTCATCAGCCGGCATAATGCTTCCTTTTCTTGCTTCTAAAGAAGTACACATTATGATATCCGCCAGAGGCAGCAATTGACTAAGTCTTTGTTCTGCAGCAACCAATAATGATAGCATTTGACTTGTGCCATTAATGAGAGATAAACCATCCTTCGCCTTCAATTGAATTCCAATTAAACCGTTGGCAATTAACGCATCTCGCGTAGGACCAACTCCCGTTTCAGTAAGTACTTCACCTTCTCCAATTAATGAAAGAGCCATATGAGACAACGGTGCTAAATCTCCACTTGCGCCTAAACTTCCAATACGAGGAATCGCTGGACAAATATCTTTATTGATGAATGCAAGTAATTGGTTAAGGACATCTGGATGTACTCCTGAGCAACCCTTTGCAAGTGAATTAGCCCTAGTGACCATCATAGCCCGAACCAATTCTTTTGACATAAAATCGCCTAGACCTGTAGCATGTGAACGAATAAGGTTTATTTGCAGTTCAGACAAATCGTCAATGGAAATTCTTTCACTCACCAATGCACCGAAACCGGTATTGATACCATATACTGTTTCACCTCTTTCCAGAATACCATCCACGACAGATCTAGCGGCATTGATTTTAACCCATGAGTCCTGAGAAATGGCCACAGAAGCCTTTCCCTCAGCGACCATTTGTACTTCTGATGAAGACAGAGTTTCCCCGTCGAGATAGATTGTATTGTCCCCTTGCATAGTATCACCACATCATAATGAGTTAATTATATCATCATCAACAATAGTTGGCAAAGTCACTTGCAAATTAGGCTGTGATTCCATTGCCCTTCGTGCTGCAAATATAGCCCCATCATTGCGTGCCCAAGCTCTTCTAGCCACTCCATTATTTACATCCCAGTGCAACATTGATTGCAATCTGTATTCTGAATCATCTGAACCATCCAACATTAGGCCAAAACCGCCGTTGATAACTTCGCCCCATCCAACGCCGCCGCCATTATGCAAACTAACCCACGTAGCACCTCTAAATGAGTCCCCAACGAAGTTATGGACAGCCATATCAGCAGTAAACATAGAACCATCGGAAATATTTGCTGTTTCTCTATATGGGGAATCCGTTCCAGAAACATCGTGATGATCTCTCCCTAATACGATAGGTCCGGAAATTCTCCCTGATGCAATTGCCTTATTCATTGCTGAAGCAATTCTTCTCCTCCCTTCATCATCCGCATAAAGAATACGCGCTTGGGAACCAACGACCATCTTATTTGAGCCAGCCTGCTCAATCCAACGAATGTTATCCTTCATTTGCTGCTGAATTTCGATTGGAGATTGTTTAATCATTTCACTAAGTACTTCACAAGCAATAGCATCAGATTCAACCAAATCGCGAGGATTTCCTGAACAGCAAACCCATCTATATGGGCCAAATCCATAATCAAAGCACATTGGGCCCATTATATCTTCAACGTATGATGGGTATCTAAAACTGCCATCATCATTCATTACATCTGCGCCAGCCCTACTTGCCTCAAGGAGGAATGCATTGCCATAATCCCAAAAATACATTCCTCTTTTTGATAGTTGGTTAATGGCTATTGCTTGCCTTATGAGGCTCTTTTTCACTTCATCACAAAATTTCTGTGGCTGCTCTGACATCATCAAGGAGGCACTGTCATAGTCATATCCAACGGGGAAGTATCCACCTTGCCATGGATTGTGAAGAGAGGTTTGGTCACTTCCCAAGTCAACTTGGACATTTCTTTCAGCCAACCTTTCCCACAATGTCACTATATTTCCAACATAGCCAATAGAAATCGCCTCCTTATTGTTAGCAGAAAGGAGCATCTTGTCTATTGCATCATCAACACTATCAGCGATAGTACTCAGCCAACCTTGCTGCTGTCTTTTCTTCACAGCATGAGGGTTTACTTCAGCGATAATACATGAAGCACCTGCAATAACGGCAGCCTTGGCCTGTGCGCCAGACATGCCGCCTAAACCAGAAGTTACGAAAGTAATACCTTCAAGCCCTTCATCGCCCGTTAATCCCAGTTTTAGCCTAGCTGCGTTGAGCAGAGTAATTGTAGTCCCGTGGACTATCCCTTGCGGTCCAATATACATGTAAGAACCAGCGGTCATTTGCCCGTATTGACTTACTCCCAATGCATTCATTTTTTCGTAATCTTCAGGAGAGGAATGATTAGGAATTACCATGCCATTGGTAACAATAACTCTTGGTGCACTTGGACTCGAAGGAAATAAGCCAAGGGGATGACCAGAATATATGACCAATGTCTGCTGTTCAGTCATCTGTGACAGATATTTCATTACGATTCGATATTGAGCCCAGTTTTGGAATACAGCACCATTTCCTCCATAGGTTATCAATTCATGTGGAAATTGTGCTACTTGTTTGTCCAAATTATTTTGAATCATTAACATTATCGCAGCTGCTTGCTTGCATTTTGCTGGATAGGTGTCAATTGGGTATGCTTTCATCTCATATTCGGTTGGACGATAACGCCACATAATCACTCTTCCAAATGAATTCAATTCTTTAATAAATTCCTTCGCAAGTATTTCGTGTAAGTGTTTTGGAAAATATCTCAACGCATTTCTAATTGCTAATTGTTTCTCCTGTTGAGTCAATACTTGCCTTCTTGCTGGTGCGTGATCTACATTATCATCCCATTGAGGCATTTCGGGTAGTTCGTCGGGAATGCCGGAGACTAGGCAAGTGGCAAGGATAGAGGCGGCCTCTCCCGACATAACACAGGGTCATCTCAGCCTGTCTTTGAGCATTGTTGCTCTTATGGCAGCGTGGCGCTTTTCGAATTACTAGGATTCCATAATGTGAACATTATTCCAGATAACACCATCAATGAACCAAAGAATAGTATTCCATCAGCAATTCCAAGGTTGTGATGTTCCACTAAATATCCTGCGATTGAGGTGGAAATAGAAAATGCAATAGACATAAACAGCATATCAATCGAAAACACTCTGCCTCTCATTTCATCCTCTACCCAACGCTGAGTCAAAATGGTTGAAAGAACCCAATTAGCACCACTGGCCGCATGTGCGAGGAGAATGAGAACTATAGTCAGTAACAAACTAATATCCAAAGTCAATGAAACTAATATGTAAAAAGTTCCGCTAACAATAACCAATTTACCAATTAAACCAGGCCATTTAGATTCATCCTTCAATATATTTCTAGCAATAATAGGTCCAAGGCCAGTGCCAACTCCTCTTGCGAAAAAGAATATTCCGAAACCCATTGCAACCCCATATCCATCTGTCTCTGCACCCAATAATACCAAAAACACTCCCGCTAACGCACCTCCGGCAATGTTCCAAGAGGATTTGGCAAAAACAATTCTCAACAATCGAGAGTCAGTATATACTCTCAACCAACCACGTTTGATATTTGCAAATGCAGTTTTGAATAAAGGTGTCTTCATCTCCTCCTCAACATTTTGCTCAATCTTAACAGGAATTAGTAGAAGAGCCCCTATTGCAAATGTCGCTGAATCAATAATAAACGCTGCATCGGTACCCCAATAAGAAACTACAACCCCACCTAATAATGCACCAATACACAATGCTGTAGACCATGAGGCCGCATCTAGAGCATTTGCTGTAGTCAAATGTTCTGGACTAACAACATTGGGTATTGCGGCCCTTTCAGCAGTCATATATGTTCCATGCAATAACATCATCAATCCAGATAATGCTATCATCCACAACACATCAGATGCGCTGTCTACAAGAATAAATCCAAGCGCTAAAAATACCTGAGCAATATTTGTCACCACCATCATTATTTTTCGGTTATATCTATCGGCAAGCAATCCGATAAATGGTTGGAAGATTGCAAATGAGATCATTCTAACAGTGAATAAGAATCCCAGCAAAAATTCTGAACCAGTATATTCCAGAATTAAGAAAAATAATGCGATGGTATTGAACCATTCACCCAACATCGAAATTACCGAAGCAAGCCACAGGCTGCGATAATTTCTATTGATGCGAAGTAATTGCCAATAACCTATGTCAGCCATATTTACTCCTCCATAGCCAAGGCACGACTCTCAATTAATGATGCCACATTATTCGCAGTCGAGTTTTTTGAAAAATATAGGGAAATAGGAGGGACTACTTGTCGACGCATCCCCTCACCTCTAAACTGACGCGCTCGCACTTTACTTCTCAATGTTTGTTCATTTAAGACGACTTGACTGCCCGATTAACACACCTTTGTCTGAACGGACAAAGGAAAATATGGTGATGTTTGATTGGCGCGCAGACTCAATTGCTAAAGTTGAAGAAGCGCCAATGCTAGCAATTAATTGGCAATTCATTCTTGCCGATTTAGCAACGATATCCCAGCCACAGCGTCCGGATAATAATAATGCGTGCTGATTGATGTCAATTCCATTCCTAAGAGCGTGGCCAAATATTTTGTCAACTGCATTATGACGGCCAATATCCTCTCTAACAACCACCAAATTACCATCGCCATCCATCAATCCTGCTGCGTGAATGCCTCCTGTTATGGAAAAGCCAATTTGGCGTTGTTTCATCTTTGAGATGGCATCATTTACTGCAACTGCTGAGAATTTGATCGGAGAAGTAGTTACTATTGGGACAGTGGTCATGAGAGTTTCCACACCATCTCTATCACAAGCGCCACAACTGCTAGTAATTATTCTCTCATCGGGCTTCAATAAGCCTATATCGTCAGAGGTAATAATGTCCAAGAAATGCGTCCCAGTACCATCTATTGATATCTTGAAATCATCGATACTGATTTCGCCAGTTTTTGCTTCTGCAATACAATGGCCTATTGCTAAATCCTGTAAGTCAGTAGGTGATGCCAACAGATTTGCAACAATATTATTATTGATTCTAACCGTCACTAATGCTTCAATTGCTATACAATCTTGGTCTACGACAAAATTAATCCCATCCCAACGTAAAATGCCTATTTTTCTATGCAAATCACCCATCTTGCCACCACATTAGTTAGATTCAACTAACGACTTATCAATATCAAAGAATTCAAATTGTAATGAAACTAATTCGGCACTTGATTTTGCAGCAGCATAAGCCTCAAGCGGTTCCTTGTTCAATTCAAAAAATCGTTCTCCCCATCTAAAAGCGCCCAATACTTGTCTGGCTTGTTGTTCTCTTCCGATTAGAAAAAGAATTGTTGCTAACGCTTCCGCAGTAGTTAATCTACTAGGTTTTCCCCAATTGACCGGATTTGCAGCTAATAGTAGCGGTAGCATTCGCGGTTGCAATTTAGTTCGCTTCATCACTTGTGCCACACTCTCTTCTATGTGAGCCCAACTACAGTCTAAACCGACGATTGCGCCTCCTTTGTTTAGTAGTATGTCGTGATCTTCGGGGCCAAACACTTTTCCGCATAATGGTTCCAAAATGAATCCTTTTCTAGGCACAGTGTTGATACGCTTATGCATTACAATATCGCCCCTTTTTGATGCCCTGACCACGGTGTTCTTCTTGGGGTCATCCTGTGCTAGCCAAATAGCATGGACTGGAATTTGCTGCAAACAATCACCTCTCTTTGGTAAAGTAATCTCCAAGAGTTCTTCCCCTGCGAGATGGACTGTCGTCCAATACTCGCGTATCAATGGATTTATGCTCAACCATCAATGTAATTCCTAAGATACGTTCAAACTTTCTAATAACTGAGTCGGTCGGGCGCTTCCCTGCCTCTGCAGATTTGATAACATTGATCGTCTCAGCCATCCTCTTCCCCAATTGTGCCTGATTCCAACTCTTTTGTTTGCGGGCAGAAGAAATTCGCAGAGAAAAATCATCTGCAAGGTCCTTTTCAGAACGCGCCATAA
>Ga0209554_1002659_pt1 | contig 12149 bp, 8 predicted proteins | sample MarorgKNORR_S2LV_5_FD_188221 | JGI IMG/M metagenome (GOLD analysis project Ga0209554, IMG submission 188221) | Marine microbial communities from the Southern Atlantic Ocean, analyzing organic carbon cycling - Bottom_A/KNORR_S2/LV (SPAdes) (version 2) | ecosystem: Environmental > Aquatic > Marine... | reverse complement strand
TTATTGAGAGGAAAACCAAATGTGGGTAATTGAATTTTTTCATGTAATTATCGGAATTTTATGGATCGGGTTGCTGTACTTCTTCAATCTGGTTCAGGTCCAGTCCATGCCTAAAATGGTGGAGGAAGGTGCCGCCAAACAATACACCCAGATCATTCTGCCCCGCGCCCTGTTCTTGTTCCGGCACGCGGCGTTGTGGACGGTCATCACCGGCATCGCCTATTACATGGCCGGTCGTGGAACGGTTCAAGGAATTCCTAGTGGGGAAATCATGATCGGCATGTTGCTCGGCATCATCATGGCAGGGAACGTCTGGTTCATCATTTGGCCCAACCAGAAAAAGATCATCGCCGGTGAACTCGAAGGCGATGCCCTGGCTAAAGCGAAAAGATCAGCTTTTCTCGCCAGCAGAACCAACGCCTGGCTTTCCATACCCATGTTGATCGGCATGATCGCCGCAAACCACGGCGGCATAATGTTCTAGCCCGCGCCACTAGGCGTGGGGCCAGAGTGCAATAACTCTTTACTGCGTTCAAACCGTGTCGCGGCTATTTGATTGTTTTATCTAGTCTTTTACTCACAACACAAAAGGGTTCGTCCACTGTCAAGGGGGCGAACCCCTTTTTTTGTGCCCAGGCCAGCATTAAGCGGGTCTACTCAATAGTCAAGGCTTCCATGGGGTCGAGTTTGGAGGCTTTGATGGCGGGGAACACGCCGAAAAAAATACCGAGTCCGGCGCAGGCCCAACTTGCTATCCAAATGGAATTCGGATCAAGAATCAAAGTCCAGTGACCCCAGTGAGTCAGACCCAGCGTCAACCCCACACCCAGAACAATTCCCAGTCCACCGCCCAGAAACCCGATAATCAAAGACTCATAAAGAAACTGGTGAATGATATCCCTGCGGGTCGCACCCACGGCTCTTCTTATTCCTATTTCGCGTGTGCGTTCCTTGACCGATATCAACATCACCGCCAGAATACCGATGCCGCCTACCAGTAAAGATATAGCGGCAACTCCCACAATCAGTTTGGTAAACATTTCTGTGGTTTCTTTTTTCAGTTCTTCCAGATCCAATTGGCTGATGAGGGTGAAGTCGTCGTTTCGATCATCGGTGAGTTTATGACTTTCTCTGAGAAGTTCGTGGATTTTTTCTGAAGCTTTGACGATGTTTTCCCGCGATGAAACGCGGACAAAAATTCGAGTGATATGAGTCTGGTTGACGATCCGGCGCATATAGGTTGAAATGGGGATCAGAATCAGGTCATCCTGATCCAGCCCATTGGTGTCCACGCCTTTCGGTTCGAACACGCCGATAATTTTAAATGGCATGAAGTGCACCTTGATAACCTGACCCAGCGGGTCTTCTTCGCCAAAAAGATTTTTGACCGCCGTCATTCCTATAATGGCAACACGGTTAGCTGTTTTTGCATCCCTCTCAGAAAAATACTCACCACTTTGCAGGCTATAGTCACGAATAACCGGGAAATCGAGAGTGGAACCGGCAATGCGAGTTTCTGCGGAATTATTGCCAAACTTGGCCACCATACTTTTTTCTTCAAAAGGTGCCGCCCCTTCCACCTCGCCAATTTCTTCCATGATCCGGTTCGCATCCCGAACGGTCAAGGTAGTCACGTTGCCTGTAAGCCGAAGACGCCCTCCGCGCCGTTTCATTTCCCCGGCGTTGATGGTGATAAGGTTTTCTCCCATCCCGGCGATGACATCCATCACCTCCTTCTGCGAACCTTTGCCAATGGCCACCATGACGATCACCGAGCCGATACCGATCAAAACGCCCAGGGACGCCAGAAAGGTGCGGGTCTTGTGCGAAAGCAACGCCTTAACCGCTATGCCGAGTGAGGAAAAAACTTTCATCATTATTTTCCTTAATTAGGATCGTATGGATTCTTCAGGACTCAAAAAGGCCGCCTTGCGGGCAGGGTGAATCCCGAATATCAAACCGATTAGCGTACAAAACACAAACGACAGAATAAAAGGCTCCACCGTTATATGAGTTGGAAGAACATCAAACCGTTTTAAACCAAATGAAATAGCCAGTCCCAATCCAACTCCCATGATCCCGCCCAACAGGGAAACCAGAACAGACTCGAACAAAAACTGAAAAGTGATATCGGATCGGCGCGCACCAAAACAACGGCGTATGCCAATTTCGCGAACCCTTTCCCGGATTGATACCAAAAGAATATTCATGATAACGATTCCGCCAACCAGAAGTGAAACCGTTGAGATCAGGATCAACATGCGGTTCAGGGCCTGCTCCGATTCGGTCACCCATTGCATGATGCCTTCGGGAGTGATGAAACGGAAATCATCTGCGGCGAGAACCGAAAGATTATGGTTGCGGCGCAAAACCTGGCGTACGGTTTCCATGGTTTCCGGCACTTGCGAAGGGTTCAGGGTAACGACCTTGATACTGTGAAGGTGAGTCTCATGCGTCAGGCGCGACATGGAGGTGGTCAGCGGAATCAGGGCACGGTCGTCCGGATCGTATCCGCTTTCGGTCAATCCCTTTTCTTCCAGCAGGCCGATCACTTCATAGAACTGATTTTGCAGACGCACCATTTTACCAATGGGGTCTTCGCCTTTGAACAGTTTCCGCGCCGGGGTTGCACCCAGCACGACTGCCCGTCTTTTACGATCCAGATCGCTGTCGGACAAAAAATCGCCATCCACCATTTTCCAGCCGCGAGCCAACTGCCAATCCGGGGTCACCCCATAAACCCGGGTGCTGGTGAACTCCTTTTTATTGATGATCTGCAGGCGTTTTCTCTGGCGGGGCACCACCAAGCGGACGGTGGGAAGTGCAAGCAGGTCTTCGGCATCCTCAAGAGTCATGCTGACGGTATTCTTCGAACGGGCAAAAAACATTCTTCCCGCACCGGCGATCACCGAGAAAGATTCCGGACCAAACCCCATATTGGCAATGCGGTCGAGAACCTTGACCTTGATGCCATCGCCAATAGCCACGATCACCGTCAAAGAGGCGATGCCGATCATCACGCCCAGGGTCATAAGAAATGTGTTGCCCCGGTTCAATCGTAATCCTCTCAGGGCCTGTCCAAAATTTTTAAAAATTCGCATACGCAGTCTCGGTGGACTTACAGAGAGAAAGTTTTTTCCTCATGGTCTGAAGCAATCTGCCCGTCACGGATGGAGACGATACGCCCGGCATGTTTTGCCACCTCCAAATCATGGGTAATGAGCACAATGGTCTTGCCCTCCTTAACAAGGTTGTCAAAGGTCTTCATGGTTTCTCTGCCGTTTTTTGAATCGAGGTTTCCTGTGGGTTCGTCTGCGAGAATAATTCGAGGATTATTGATGAGGGATCGCGCGATGGTGACCCGCTGTTGCTCACCGCCAGAAAGTTGCCCCGGTGTGTGATGCAGCCGGTGTTCCATCCCCACCTTGGCAAGTAGCTCCCGGGCTTTTTCCTTGATGTTGCCCGGAGGCCGTTTTGCATAAACCAATGGCAGGATAACGTTTTCCAGCGCCGTGACTCCCGGCAGAAGATGAAAGGCTTGAAACACAAAACCGATTTTCTCGTTACGGACGCGGGAAAGTTTTCGGTCGTTCAATTGACCGACCTCCTCCCCATCCAGGATGTATTCCCCGCTGGTGGGCTGGGACAAGCATCCCATAATTGCCATGAGTGTGCTTTTCCCCGCACCGGAAGGACCCATGATGCTGACGTAATCCCCCTCCTTGATATGAAGCGTCACATCCTCAAGGACGCGGGTTTCAAAACCAATATTCCGGTAGCTCTTGCAGATGGAGTTCATTTCAATAAGATTCACGGCCTTCTACCTTTGCGTCTTTTCTTTAAGAGTTTGTTGGGAATGCCAATCAGGGCTCCTTCATTGAGACCCGAGACCACTTCGATTTGGCCGCTATCGCGCCAGCCCAACTCAACAGGTTTGTCTTCCAATTCGCCGTTAACTTGCATGACAACGAAAGTTTTTTTACCTTCCCGTTTGACCGCTCCTTTCGGCAGAGTCAGAACATTTTTTCGGGTTCCGGTAGTGATCACGACATTGGTGGTCATCTCGGGTCTCAGTTTTGCGACCTTCTTCTTTTTAATATCCAGGATCACTTCATAGTTCACCACGTTATCCTTGATCACCGCCTTCGGATGAATTTCCCGGACCTTACCATTGAAGAACTTGTTGGCATAGGTGTCCACGGTAAACTTGGCATTTTGCCCGACCTCGATTCGCCCGATATCCGTTTCATCGACAAAAACCGTGACCTCCAGTTTGCGAAGGTCAATCAGCGTGACAAATGTCGGAGCATTGAGGCTGGCCACCACCGTTTCCCCTTCCTGAGTCGAGACAAACGCGATAATACCATCGATGGGAACGGTGATGGTTGCATAAGAGAGTTGAATCTCTTCTACATTTAGGTTCGCCTCGGCCTTGTCGACCATGGCCTGCGCCAGTCGGCTGTCATTTTGCAACTGGCTGTGCTTGAGTTTCAATTCCTCATTCGCCAGATTGATCCGGGCCTTCAACACTTGAAGTTTTTCTTCCGCCTCATCCAAAATGGTGGTGGAGACAAAACCTTTCTGGTTCAGTTCCTGATTGCGCTCCAGCATTTTCTGCGCCAGGCTGATCTGAACCAGCAGTTCCTCGCGCTCTGCCACGGCCTTGTTGATTTCCAGCGGACCCTCGGCGAGTACTTTCAGCAGCCGGGCTTTTTCCGCGTCCAGATCAGCCTGGAAACGTGCCACCCGGGAGAGCAGGTCTTCATGCTCAATGATGGCAACGATTTCTCCGGCGCGAATGAAGTCGCCGATTTTGACCAGAAGGCTCTTGACCTGTCCCGATATGCGGGCGCCGATTTTAACTTCCGCGCCCGTCTTGAGCGTCACGGTTCCCGTAGCTAAAACCTTTTGATGAATGTCCTGCCGGGTCACCGGCTGAAACTTGAAGTCCTTTACTGTAGGCTTTTGTGGCGGCTTTCCGAAAACTATTTCCCGGCCTGTTTTAATGACCGGGTCCATCTTCCCCGCTTGCCAAGCCCAAACCAAACCGGCCGCAAGAATCCCCCATAACAAAAAACTCCGCAATTTTTCCGAAATCTTCACGCTAGAACCTTTGAATTATTTTTCCACTCGGCGTGGGGCCAATGTGCCGTCACTTTTGCTGGCGAGCAAACGTTATCTCGGCTCAACGAGCTCTTGCCCAGTTGCCACCGGCGGCTCGCCGGTGCCTAACTCGCTAGAGTGTAAGTATGCTAAAATAAAGGAATTAACCTCTATTCTGGGATCGGCATATCACCATATAACTTGAGCCTTATCGTGACCGCTACGCCCTCAAAAAAAAATAGTCCCCCGGCCCGGAAACGGTTCTCTCTAAAACTGTGGATTGGGGTGCCTTGCGCCCTGATTCTGGCTCTTGTGATCATTCTTTCACAGATTGACCTGGAAACCGTGAAAGAAAATTTTGTGCAACGGATTTCCCAGGAAACGGGCCTCAAAGTAGCAATGGAATCTATTGGATTCAGCTTCTCCCATGGTCTGGGACTCCAATTGAAGGGCGTAAAAGTGAGGTCGCCAGAGGGCAATCATTTTTCCGTAGAGCGACTGCATTTGCTGGCAGAATGGAGCCCTCTTCTAAAAGGGGAGTTCAAAATAAAATCGGTCACTCTGGAACATCCCGAAGCAACACTGGAAATTCCAGCCCCTCTGCCAAAAGTAGAGGAAAAGCAAAAGTCCCAGCCAGAAACTAAACTCATTGACCCTGAAACAATCCAATCCGTCGCCAGCAAGATAAAAAGCACACGCCTGTCAATAAAAAAACTCATCGTTTCCGATGGAAAGATCACGCTGATTCGAGCTGGTACCGCAAAACAAGTTTCCCTAAGTGTCGATGGAACTTTTGTTCTGAATCGATCTTCGGGGGAACATCTGGATATTTCGGCCAATGCCGTCAAAGTGCAGACCGGCGCAATAATTTTTGCAGGCGACGGAATAGCATCCAACTTGACAGCAGACGATGGCAAAATCTCACTGAACCTGAAATCTAATAGTTTTTCCTGGGAAGAAATACAATCCGTTCTCGACTTTTTAGAACACAAAGAAACTTTGACTGTGCTGGCGGCTGTTAATATCGATCAACTTGCGATAAAAGCGGAAATACCTGTTAGCTCTCTGGGCCAAATCGAAACCTTGCAGAAACAGATGATCGCTCAGGTTAAATTAAAAACCAGCAATATCGTCTTGAACATGGGAGAAAAAAGTTACCCTATTGAAACGTTAGCAGGAGAAGCAAGCCTGGAAAAACAGGTTCTCGCTCACAACTTTTCTGCAACCGTTTTGGGCAACGATTTTGACATCAAAGGAAAATTGCAACTGGGCCAGAAGCCTATGCTGAACTCACGCATAAACTGGCACGGGTTGGATGTATCACAACTACCACTACCACCCACCGCAGGGTGGCAGGCAAGCAAAGGAAAACTGTCTGGAACTTTAACGCTCATCGGTCCCGTTCCGGGTGCGGGAGAGAAATTTCCCGGCCAACTCAAAACCTCCTTACAGTTTGACGCAGAAAATTTAAAACTGCAAAACGCGAATTCACCGGCCCTCCTGCTGAACCGGTTAGAAGGAACCGGTGAGTTTGCAAACCATCAGGTGAACTACAATATAAAAGGTGGCACGTTCAACGGAACTTTTCAGTCAGATGGAACCATTACCCTTTCTGCTTCCGGGTCACGCCCCCCTGTGCTCAACAACCGCGTCGAATTCGCCAATCTCGATTTGAGTCAATTGCCCCTACCTATGCCAGCAACTGCGGGCAATATCTCCGGGCATATTAAACTGAATGGCCCGTTACCGGATACGGGAGATCTTTTGACCGGCAATTTGAAAATAGACACAAACTTTAAAGTAACCGGCCTGAACCTGTCGACAGACACCCTTCCAATAAACATCCAGCAACTTGAAGGGAAAGCCACATTAGACCGAGGCAGGTTGAAACATGACCTGAACGGAACCGTGTTTGGCGGAAAAGTAAAAACAAAAGGTGCTCTCCTATTTCAAAAAATTAAAGAAGAAACCCTCATCATCGCAAACTCGGACCTGGTGCTGGATCAGGTCAGTCTGGATTGGCTTCCCCTGATCCATAAAAGCGCGCCTTCTGCCGGAACCGTTACGGGAAACCTGAAAATTAAAGGGCCTCTTCCCACCAACGGTAAAATTTCTCCGGCGCTGAAACTTAACGGAATTCTTAATGCAAACAAGCTTGTTTTAGGAAACAAACAAATAGGAAAAGTAAAACTGGACTTCAAGGAAAGTTCTTCAACCTTGACCCAGGTTCAGATCGAACTGGAAAAAATCAAATTGGGAGATCGCGGATTTAAAAAATTCGTAGGACTGTTGCAAATCACCCCGGAAAAAATTGCTCTCACCAAAGGCCAGGTCTGGCCGATGAACGGATTGATAAAGCTTGCCGGCGATTTTAAACCCGAGTCCAAAAACTATCGTTTGAAGTTTAAGGGGGATAAATTAAAAGTGGAAGAATTTATTCCGCCCGATCTTATGGGCCCCCTGCAATTCTCCGGTGCGGTAATAGGAACACTGCCACAAAACACCGACACGCCAAGCCTCGCCGATTATTCCCGGGACCTTTCCGGCAACATAAAAATTAAACTCGTTGATGGAACCCTGCCCGAACTCGGTGTGCTTAAAAACCTGCTTACCCTGCTCAATCCGACTTCGGTGTTAAACGCCGGTAAAACCGGGTTGAGTTACGACCTTCTGGCAGGGGATTTTAAAATCGTGAAAGGCGTGGTACATACCAGCAACCTGGAAATGAAAGGTCCCGAGATCATGCTGGCCGCCAAGGGGCAGGCCAATCTCGTACAAGACACCATCAACGCCCAGGTCAAGGCCATGCCGCTACAGATGCTGGATAAAGCCCTCAAAGCGATTCCGTTGTTGGGTCAGATTTTAACAGGAGGGAAGAAAGGCGGTGTCATCGAAACTTATTTCAAAGTGCATGGCAAACTCAGCAAACCAAAATTTACCCTACAACCGCACAAAACACTGCTCGAAAAACCGGGCAGTATCCTGAAAGAACTCTTCAAACTGCGGTAAAACCTGACAGGCGGAAAATATAAAGAAAGGCTGATAACCTTCACTTCCACAATATATAGTCACTTGTGGACTCGTTATATTATTCATTGGCTCTTACCCTTTCAGGGCATGAAGGCAAATGAAGAGGACATCACGCGTGTCCCAGAGGGGTAGACCCCTATTTCAAGCAAAAAACCGCGAATTTTTACTAAAGTACCAAAAAAAATATACCGTTCAGAACTATAGGTGGAGGATATAACAAGGTTTCTCCCCTCCTCAGGAATCACCTGAATACATTGACTGAGTCTATTTTATCAATCAAGGACGGTTGCCATGGATTCCATTTATGAAATAACACTATTGGGCTTCATGTTTTTGGAGCTGGCGCTGGCTTTCATCTATTTCCCCTATGATACGGGAAGGAATTTTTACAAATTGAAGATGGGCCAGGTGGAAACCGCTTTTTCATTCGATCCCGTTCTGGGGTATTCCTTCAAACCCAACATCACTTATAGTAAACCGACGACCGCTCCACAGTTCGCACCCAGAAGGATCATGTTCGTGGATGTCCGGACCGATACGAACGGGTTTCTCTTTACCGAGGATTTGTCCACGACTCAGCAAAGTCACCAGTTAATCTTTTGCTTGGGTGGAAGTTCTACGGCGGGAACCGAGTCCCGCCACGATAAACATTATCCCGCAGTCATCGATTCTATGATCGAGAAGGATGGTTTTCGGTGCGTCAACGCTGGGGTCGGGGGTTACCGATCCATCCATGAACTGTTGATGTTTAAAAATAGAATCCTCAAATTCAAACCGGCGGCGGTGACAATCTTTAGCGGCTACAACGACTGGGAGGATTACAAGTCTGGAACCTATGGTAAAAATAATCAATTCATACACTGCCTCAGTCATGTCCTGCCCACCAACCAATTGGAGCGGGTTTTCGATTACAGTGCCCTAGCCCACACGGCAAAAAAGGCAGTATATAAATTCAGGGATAAAAATAAATTGGTGAACAAAGATATACCGGGCATCACAAAAGGCTGGACGGAGCAATGGAAAAAAAATATCGGCGAGATCATTGAGCTCTGCAATGAAAACGGCATTCAGTGTTTTGTTATCGGCCAGTTTGCTCCGGTTTACCACAACGCGTCAAGGGAGGCCAAGTTAAAGGCTGCTATAGATTTAAATTTCCAGGATGGCTTCGACGGGTATCTCGAATTCGTCAAGTTGATGAACAGGACCTGCGCAGAATTATGCGAAGAAAAGGGGGCTGTGTTTGTCAATGTAGCACGGGATTTCGAAGATTACTATCCGGTGTATCTGACGGACAGAAATTCCATGGAAAGATATTCCCTGTTCACCGATTGCATCCATTTCTCCGAGATGGGGAACCTGATCATGGGCTTACTCATTTTTAATACCCTATCGAATCATTTACAATGTCAACATTGATTATATATTTCATTGCGATTTTCGCTCTCACTCTTGTCCTTGTAGTGGGAAATTATTTTGCCCGGCGAAAATTTAGCACAAGAAAAGCCAAGCCACAAGAAGACGTCTATCCCCTGTATTGAAGAGTAGCAGCTAATATTTGACACCCATAAGGCAGAACCCTTGTTGCGGAGCGTCACCTACAGGATAGGGGCACCGGAAACCGCTGGGATCGGACTCAGATTTCGCGGTTGAGGAATTTTTGCATTTAATTATTGATGCGGGATAAAAACCTCAAAGCGATTCCGTTGTTGGGTCAGATTTTAACAGGGGGAAGACAGACCGCGAAATCCTTCGTCGCCTTCGTCTCCTCAAGGATGACAAACTGGCGTTTCTTGTCATTCTGAGCGTAAGCGAAGAATCTCGGGGCTCATTGCCACCGGCGGCTAGACGGATTTAACGGTCAGTTTGGGGTGCAACTGCTGGCGAATCTGGGTCTGGATGTATTGCAGGGTACCGCTGGTAGAAGTCGGGCAACTTCCGCAGGCGCCCTGATAGTGGATGCTGACTTCGTTGCCTTCTATACCTTTCAGTTCCACGCCGCCGCCGTCCTGGGCGAGGTTGGTGCGGATCGAACGGTTGAGCACCATTTCGATTCCCTGAAGTTTCTTATCATTACTGAGTTCGGCAAAGTTGATGACATCTACCTCGCTCAACTGCACTTTTTCTTCGGCCTGATACAGGGACACAGTGTCTTCAATGGTTTTCCAAACCCGGTCTTTTAACGGAACCCAACTGGTCTCTTCGTCTTTGGTCACGGTGACAAAATTATCCATGACAAACACGCTCATAACACCGGACCGCTCGAACAGGGCTGTTGCCATTTTATCGTTTTCCGCTTCTTTTTTGCTGGCAAAGGAAATATTGCCGTTATCGAGAAGCACCGCGTTGATGACGAACTGCAAAGCATTGGGATTCGGGGTTTCCTTCGTGCGTACCACTTTCAAGGCTTTTTTTGTACTAGGAAGCGCTTTCGGCTTGGTCTTCTTTGCCGGTCCGGCTTTTCCCTTCATTTTTTCCTGGATAGCCAGGACCTCGCTGATCTTCACAACAAAAGAACTCCCAATTTTTGATGAATAGGCATCATTTTAAACTATTCAAATGCGTGAGCCAAACATTATCTCGATCACTCGGCGCGGGAAGGGATTTCTGCATCCTGAATCACGATCACCCTGCGTCCCCTGAGGGACTGCATGGCTTCGTATCCGACAAAAACAGCCAGTCCGATGAGCACCACCGCCACCGTCCCGAGAAACACATTGGGGTCCGGCGCGGTAAAAAACTGCTGAGCCTGCCAACCTAATGCCGCTATCGTGGTCACAACCATGAACAGGGCAGGATAAAGCACATATTGCGTCGGGCGTTTGACTGCCATCAACCAGGTTGCCACCACAAACAGCGCCACCGCCGCGATGAGCTGGTTGGTGGCCCCAAAAATGGGCCAGATTTTCTGCCAGCCATCGGTCGCACCAATCAGGTAAGCGGCCACCACCACTAAAACCGTCACCGCATATTTATTACGAAAAACGGGCACTTGTTTGCCCAAGGATTCCTGAACCAGAAAACGTGTGATGCGCACGGCGGTGTCGAGAGTGGTCAGCACAAACGTGTTCAAAGCCAGTACGGCAATCATGGAGGCGATAGTAAAACTCATAACCGGCAACATCTGGTGCACCACGTTACCGTATCCATTGCCAAACGCCAGAATCCATCCGCCGGATTGCAGGGTCTCCCGAAAACCCAGCCGGGCCATATCGACTCCGCCGCCTTCCGGGGCTATCCAGTACAAGCCACCAGCCACCATGAGGACGGTGACAACCGCGACCAACCCTTCGGTGAGCATACCGCCATAGGCAATGGCCTTGCCCTGGGTTTCATTGGTCAACTGTTTTGAGGTGGTACCGCCAGCAACAAGAGAGTGGAAACCGGACACCGCACCACAGGCCACCAGCACAAACAACATCGGCCAGACCGGCCCCTGCACATCAGACATCGCGCCCCTCCAGGCCGGAGTGTTCAGTCCCGGTGCCACCCATAACAGGGCGATAATGCCCAATGACATGGAACCAAACAGTATAAATGTAGAAAGATAATCGCGCGGTTGCAAAAGTATTTGCACCGGCATGATCGAGGCCACCCCGGCATAAACCATCAACATCACAAACCAGAACAAAAGTGGGGAGAAGCCCAGCACGCCTTCTTGTGGCAAAGGCAGGGGAATTTTGAATCCGATATAAATACTCAGTATAACCACCAGCACCGCAATGGTGGAGACGATCTTAAGGCTGTAATTCTTTTTATAAATGCACCAACCGAGGACCATCGAAACGGGAATGATGGCGAAAGTGGGGAACACCATTTCCGGTTGGGCGATGAGGGTTTTTGCCGCCACCACACCGAACACGGCGATCACCAACAGCATGGCCAGAATGAGGAAAATCGCGAACACGGCTTTGGCCCTGTAGCCCATGGTGATTTCTGCGATATCGGCGATCGATTTTCCGCGATTGCGCACCGAGACCATCAGGGTCAGGTAATCGTGAACCGCACCGATGAACACA
>Ga0209554_1002658_pt1 | contig 12150 bp, 8 predicted proteins | sample MarorgKNORR_S2LV_5_FD_188221 | JGI IMG/M metagenome (GOLD analysis project Ga0209554, IMG submission 188221) | Marine microbial communities from the Southern Atlantic Ocean, analyzing organic carbon cycling - Bottom_A/KNORR_S2/LV (SPAdes) (version 2) | ecosystem: Environmental > Aquatic > Marine... | reverse complement strand
GGAATGTCTATAACCGCCGGATATCATCGTTTATTCTCGCATCGCAGTTATAGTGCATCACGGCCGGTTGTGTTGTTCTATTCTCTATTCGGCGCCGGTGCTTTCCAAAATTCGATCATCGAGTGGTGCAGTGACCATCGTAACCATCACAAATTCACCGATTTGGACAACGACCCTTACAATGCAACGCGTGGATTCTTTTGGTCACATATGGGCTGGGTGATAATGCAGAAAGAAGGCAATGACAATGATTTTTCCAATGTCCGAGATTTGCAGGCTGACCCGATTCTCGCCTGGCAACACCGCCACATTTTCCTAATCGGCTTCATTGTCGGGATGGTATTGCCCGGCGCCATCGGCTTTGCTATCGGCGGGCTTGGTACCGGAATCGGATGTTTCATCTGGGGCGGTCTATTGCGCACAGTATTCGTCCATCATGGAACTTTCCTCATCAACTCTGCAGCACATATCTGGGGTACTCAACCATATATGACCACGAATACCAGTAAGGACTCTGCCTTTTTATCCCTATTCACCTTTGGTGAGGGTTACCATAATTTCCACCATGCCTTCCAAGCTGATTATCGCAATGGCTACAAGTGGTATCACTGGGACCTGTCAAAATGGTTGATTTTAGTGCTCAGCATCCTGCGACTGAGCAGTGGTCTCAAGCGCACCCCAAAGGCTTCGATCGAGATTGCCAAGTTGGATGTCAAATATGCTAAAGAAGCACAAAACTTGTTGCGCAGCAACGACAAGGTGGACATGACTTCATTTGAGAAACGTGTCGGTACTTACCGGAATTCATTACGAGATTCCTTCCGCAAACTCGCCGGTGTGAAGAAGGAGAACAAGTCGTCCTCATTCGATAAGAGTAAGGATATGTTCCCTCGCCAACTAACGGAATTGAAGCGTGATATCAAAGCCATCAAAGAAGAAATATCGGCTCTATTCTCCGATATGAGAATCGCTGCCAGTGCGGTTTAGGTCTCACTGGATTATGCCATCGTCGAATCGGACGACCCCGACCTTGTAGGTGCGTTTATCAACCCCTTATAGGTCGCCGCGTTTACCAAGGGTGTCAGCCATGGGCCGCAAAGAAGACAATATCAAACGAGCAACTGTGGTAATGCATCTATTGCCGCAGATTCGCAACCTATGTATCGCCGCCCATATCGACCACGGTAAGACCACTCTCTCCGACAATCTCATCGCCGGTGCGGGAATGATGTCCGAGGAACTGGCCGGCAAGAGCCGGGTTCTGGATTTCGATGACCAGGAAAGTGCTCGAGGAATCACCATCAACGCCGCAAGTGCCTCGATGGTACACTCGGTGGAGGGCACCGATTATCTCATCAATCTGATCGATACCCCTGGGCACGTCGACTTCGGCGGCGACGTGACCCGTGCAATGCGGGCGGTGGACGGCTGTTTCATCTTGGCATGTGCTGTCGAAGGCCCGATGCCGCAGACCGAGACGGTTGTTCGTCAAGCATTGAAGGAGAAGGTCAAGCCGGTACTCTTCATCAACAAGGTAGACCGCCTCATCAATGAACTCCAGATTACCCCTGAGGATATGATGGAGCGATTCAAGATCACCATCACCAAGATCAACCAGTTGATTCGCCAGTTCGCTCCTGAGGATAAGAAGAAGGAATGGCAGGTCAGTGTCGCTGATGGTACCGTTGCCTTTGGCTCAGCATATCATAACTGGGGAATCACCGTACCCTATATGAAGAAATCAAAAATCTCCTTCACCGATATTTTTTCGTATTGTCACAACGAAGACCAGAAGACCCTTTCCAAGAAAGCGCCGGTACACGAAGTACTACTCGATATGGCGGTCAATAAGTTACCTGGTCCGGTCGAAGCGCAGAAGTACCGCATCCCCAATATCTGGACCGGTGACCTGGAAGGGGAACTCGGTCAAGCGATGTTGAGTTGCGACCCAAAGGCAGAACTTGCGATGATGATCACCAAGATATGGATGGACCCGCACGCTGGAGAAGTTGCAGTCGGCCGTATCTACTCGGGAACAATCAATCATGGAGAGTCGGTTTGGGCAATCGGAGGAGCCAAGGCTGAGCGGGTTCAGCAGGTCAATATGATGGTAGGTGCCGATAGAATTCCAGTACCTTGTGTGGTTGCCGGAAATATTGCCGCCATCACCGGTATCCGCTCCGCTGCCGCTGGGGTCACCATATCTAATAACAAGGACATGGTTCCGTTTGAACCGATTCGCCACTATTCCGAGCCTGTCGTCACCGTCGCGGTGGAACCGAAGTCGATGAAGGACTTACCGAAGTTCATCGATGCACTGCGCTCGCTGGCAAAGGCCGATGCCAGCCTGCAGGTCTCTACCAATCAGGAAACCGGAGAGGCACTTCTGGCCGGAATGGGTGAATTACACCTGGAAATCACCACCTATCGTATCGAGGAGGAACAGGGAATCAAGGTCAATGTGAGTGAACCTATCGTGGTCTATCGTGAAAGTGTCTCGTCAAATAATATCGGGCATCCCTTCGAGGGGAAATCCCCCAATCGCCACAATCGCTTCTATGTCGAGGTCGAGAAGTTGTCACCCGAGGTCATCACCGCCTTGCAAGAAGGTGTGTTCGGCGATGGGCCGGTGCGCAACAAGGACGCCAAGGAAATAGGTAACCGTTTCTCTGAATATGGCATGGACAAAGATATGATGCGCAAGATTTACGCCATCAATAGTACCAATGTTCTGATCAACGATACCAAGGGTATCCAGGCCCTCCACGAGACCCGTGAACTGATTATCGAGGCTTTCAACTCGGTGTGCAAGGGGGGACCTCTGGCCGAGGAGCCGACGATGGGTCTCCTCGTCAGGCTGGTCGATGCCAAACTGCACGAGGATGCGATCCACCGTGGCCCAGCCCAGACCATTCCAGCGGTGCGAAATGCCATCAAGGGTGCGATAATCAGAGCCCGTCCTTCGATCTTGGAACCGATGCAGAAATTATTCGTCAGCGTTCCTAACGCTTGGCTGGGTGGTGTGACTCGTGAGGTCACCCAGCGCCGTGGCATCATCGAGGATATGCCTGCAGATGGCGAAGTCACCACCGTCATCGGTACGGTCCCAGTCGGCGAGTCATTCGGGTTCTCCAATGATATTCGCGCCGCCAGTCAAGGCCGAGCCATATGGAATACGGAAAACTCTGGTTTTGAGGAATTGCCACAACATCTCTACGATGACGTTATCGGTGATATTCGCACCCGTAAGGGGTTGAAGGCCGAAAGGCCGACCGAAGAAAACTATTCCGACTGATCAAATCCCTCATCCCCTCAGACTTGATGAGAGACCTCTATCTTTGAGGTTCTTGAGTGGTGAATCAACTGATTCGTGATAACTGGAAATCTGTCAACTCTCGGAGGGTATCGACTCCGGGATTTTGTTCAAGGAAATCCAAATAGGCATGAGCCTTGGCGTGGTATGACTCAGCCAACGCACGGGCGTGCGCTATTGAGCCCAATTCATCAAGCGCGGCGATAGCCGCCCCAATCGATTCAATACTGGCTTCCTCGCCTTTTCCCAGCACCGCGAGAATAGCCTGTTTCGTTGGCTGGTCTTCTTGTGATAGCGCATGAATCACCATGAGGGTACGCTTGCCTTGAGCGAGATCACTGCCGGATGGCTTTCCTAAGGTGGCGGAGTCCGAACATACATCAATCAAATCATCCATCAACTGGAAACACATCCCTACCGCAAGGCCCCAGTTGGTCATTATTTCGACAATTTCCGGAGTGGCCCCTGATAATAGCGCCCCTACCCGGCCACAAGTTTCGAACATCACCGCGGTCTTTCCCTCGATCATTTCAAGGTATTCTCCCTCACTCACCTCATCATCTCGAGATTCAAAGCCGATATCGCGCTGTTGGCCTTCAGCCACCCGACGCACCATCGAACTGATGGTGAGAACCAAATCTTGCAAATACGAATGTTCGATGTCATGGCTCTTTGCCAAGACCTCGAATCCAACCGCCAACATCGCATCTCCAGCATTGATTGCGGTTGCCCGGTCGTAGGCGATGTGAACCGCTGGACGCCCCCTGCGGACCTCATCTTCGTCCATTATATCATCATGGACCAAGGTGAAGTTGTGGATAATCTCTATCGCCGCACCGACATCGTACAATCCGGGATTAAACGAACCTACCGCCTCAGCGACAATCACCGGTATCGTCGCCCGTAAGCGCTTTCCACCACTTTCAATAAGATGCATCATCGCCTGATTCAGAACACTCTCATCATCTTGGTTCAGCGCCTCGACTATTCGCGCCTCGACCTCGGTTCTGTGTTGCCCCAACGCGGCGAGAATCCCCCCCGATACGGAACTTTCCATCTTGCTCGACGCCTGATCTGGACTCAGGTCGCCGAGTTGATGAATACAGGAGTCATAAACACCTCTTGAATTAGAGTTTGGCCAGCATTTATCGATGAATAATTCGCATATTCCCCCAAACCAGGGGGCGAATTTCTCACCTCTATGTCTGGTTGCAGCACACCAGTCGGCAAACTCGTCTTTGCCGACCCAGGCTATTTCATGCACCTCATTGGCATTGATATTCAGGTCGACCTCGGATTGAATCACGATCACGTGATCGAGTTCCCATTCAGCCCAGTCATCATTCATCCGGGCCAGATATTGGAATCTACCGACCGATTCAAACGACGAAATCGGAACTTGCGAGGTAGGAATGCCCAATTCCTGCTCGAGTTTTCTTATCGCCGCCCGTATAACTCCAAGGTCACCATCCAATTCCATCTCATCAGCGGTGTAGAGTGGATGGGAACAACAGGAATTTGCCCATATTCCCGGGAAGGTTATCTTGTTGAGAGCTCTTCTTTGAAGCAGCAGTCGCCCTTCCATATCATACAGAAGTACCGAAAAAGCGCGATGCAATTTCCCCCCGCCGCGATGTGCCTCAAGTTTTGACTCGGCACCGATCACCCGGTCTTCATCATCGACTAGGATAACCGCCTCAGCCATCATCGCAGTTTGCGATTCATCATGCCCCGCAACGATTAGAGACTGAGCTTGAGCGCCCAAATCGATTACCGGCACCACCTCACCATCATGGCTCATCCTAACTGCTCCAAACCGGTCGAGGAGCATATCGCATATGACTATGGCGGGGGGGCAATTAAGCGATAATCCTAGTGCCGACACAATCCTCTCCACACGCCGCAGCAATGATTCTCTCGCCGAGTCCTTTGATCATCATGACCTCGATACCATTTGCTGCCGCCTGAGAGGCGCGCTCAACCTTTAGGTAAATCCCCCCGGTAACATCGAAATTTTCATGATGCTCGCCGATAAGTGACTCTCCCGGCCGCCATGTATTGAGTAATCGACTGGCATCATCTCCAGGCAGGCCGGTCATTATTCCATCGACATCACCCATTGCAAAGATGATTCTCGAAACCCCCGGTACTTCGGTTCCAATTCTATATACCAAGTCATCACCCGATAATATCCCAAAATCTTTGGGTGGGTCACAGGGGACGACATCACCAAAGGTTATCGGCACTTGACCCGGCATGGATGTTGCGAATCTTGAGACCTCACCTTTGAATCCAGCACCGGTTCCTATCACCCATTGGCGCGGCGGATGGATTGTGGTCACCACCCCCCGGAGTGATAGTTCAGCCACTAGAATGGCATTCAGTTCATCCATATCTCGGTGCACCGATGAAACTGCCTCATCCTGACACTCCAGTCCCATACCTCCATTGACTGCATCATTTCGGCCAAGGTGCAATTGCCAAGCCCTGGCTTTGAGATGTCCGAACGAGCCGGCGCCGTGGACGATGATGACTGAAATCCCCCGGCGGCCCAATTCGGCGATTGCACTGGCGACCTCGGAGATGACTCCATGCTTGGCGGTGCAAAGGCTGGACTTGTCGGACAGTAGTCCTCCTCCAAGTTTTATCACTACCTTCTCATCATCAGTATGGCCCACTCACCTCTCTCCTGTCATCGCGTCATCGCCCTCGACTTTCAAACCAACGCATGTGAGGACGTGAAATATGTAATCGGCCTAGGAAGTCCATGGGCGGGCCGACCGTCGACGAATTGATTCGCCATCTTCAGACTGAACTCGCTCGGGCGGATGATATCTTCGATGGTCATGAGCGGATGCGTCGACAACTTCAGATTGAGACCAGTATGCAAGAGGCGCTTTCGTTTCAACAGAGATACAAGATACTAGATGATGAAGGAATCGACCCGATCAAAATCACCGAAGCTGTGCGTTTGATTCAGACCGCCGAGACCGTGGCTTCTTCCCCAGTGAAGAATACTGAGGTCGGACAGTGTGAAAAATGTCAGGCCACATTGGAAGAAGACCTGGATTTCTGTCCTGCATGTGGAAAGAAGGTGTGAATCACTCTTCCTCTTTAGCCGTCTCTTCGGTTTCCCATTCGGCAACAATTTCCTCGATGATCGGGTCATCTACAGGCACGACGTCGACGTATGTAGAGGGGATTTCCTCGGTCAGGTAAACCGTGGATCCGGCACGGTAGATGGTGTGGCCATCAGCGATGGCACGAGTGGTATCGACCTCGATGATCGATGGTCGTGAGAAATGAACATGCCCCGCTTCCATCGCATTACGGATGGTCTTTGAGAGGTGAACGTAATTCTGTTTCTCACTAGACTTCAATCCTAATTCCAAATGCGTTTCGACGTCTTCGGTACTGCAGGGCCAGTAGAGGGCTTCGGGAATGTCATCGGTAGGGTGGTCGATTTCAATCTCCACCGAATGGGCGTAGGTGGCGCGCATCATATCGCCTTCAATCTGAAAGCGACCTTTGTCATCGCACTCGGTTATCGCTTTGAAGTGCCATGGCCTTAGCCAATGGTAGTAACTGCGGTTTTCCTTGAACGAATCGGTCATACTGTCGAGATTGACCCAACCATTCAAGTCCATCTCAAGCCCGAATTTCTCAGGAAAATGGCGCAGTACCCCTGCTATCAATCTTCCCAGCCCAGACATCTCTCTATCACTCATTATGAATTTGCCTTCATCGTTGCATACCGGGCAATTCTGCCCGAGGAAGGAGCCGTGAGTCTTACATTCCCGTAGCATATTATCAAGCCGCCGTGATGCCCCTCCTTCATAACCCGTTCGCTATCGAGGGGTTGTGGCCAAAGGGTAATAATGATGAGAGCATTCGTTGTGGAATGGTCATGGAGGCAGTCATTTGTGACTACGTCAGGTCACCTTTCCAGCGCGCTCACAAGGGTGCTCTTGCCGATTCACGCCCCGAGGACATGGTGTCTGCGGTCATACGTGCTGCCATCTCCCGCAGTGGTATTGAAGTGGCTGATGTCGAGGACCTGTTGTTGGGCTGTGCTTACCCCGAAGGGGTGCAAGGGCTGAACCTGGGTCGTATGGCGACATACCTTGCCGGACTTCCCCACTCGGTTCCCGGCGCCACTACAAACCGCTTGTGCGGCTCATCGATGCAGGTTGCCCACACCGCCGCCGGAGCGATAAATATGGGTTCCGGCGATGTATTCATCTGTGCCGGGGTGGAAACCATGTCCTTGGTTCAACGCGGCGGATGGAATCGGGATTTACACCCGATGATCGAGCGGGACTTTCCCGCCGCATATATTGCCATGGGTATAACGGCCGAGAATCTCGCCGAACAATATTCCATTTCACGACAAGTGCAGGAAGAATTTGCCTTCCACAGTCATCGTAAGGCCCTTGCGGCACAGGACAATGGTTACTTTTCCGATGAGTTGACGCCGATAACCACACCAAGTGGTGATGTTTCAACCGATGGTTGCATCCGCGAGGCCACGTTGGAGAAGATGGCTGGATTGAAACCCGCATTCAAGGATAATGGCTCGGTCACTGCGGCCACCTCTTCGCCGCTTACCGATGGTGCCGCATGCAACCTCATCTGCTCGGATTCATATGCGGCAGAGCATGCTATTGACACATTGGCAGAGATAGTCTCGACCGCGGTCGCTGGTGTGGCGCCGGAGATAATGGGAATCGGCCCGGTTCCGGCCAGCCTGAAGGCGCTGGAGAGGGCCGGGCTGCAACTTGATGAGGTCGATGTCATAGAACTCAATGAAGCATTTGGTTCACAGTCTTTGGCGGTATTGGAAGAATTGGCACTGGAGGCTGATGATTCACGCTTGAATATCGATGGTGGAGCATTGGCCATCGGACATCCCCTGGGTGCCAGTGGAGCACGGATATTGGGTAAAGCCGCAACACTATTGAAGCGAACTGGAGGTGAATATGCCTTGGCTATGATGTGTATCGGCGGGGGCATGGGAATCGCCACAATTCTGCGCAGGCATTGATGATAACCTTCATCAAAGGTTCCCGGCCTAGGAGTCGCATGGGTGTTCGTCGCGGCCGTAAAGAAGCATATGAGAATCTCACAATCAGTGAAGAGGGTGATTGCCCCAGATGTGGAGGAGAATCTGTGGATTCTACTATTTCTGGATTCCTGATGTGCTCTCGGTGCAATTATGAATGGAAAGATCCGGATGCAGTAACTGAAGAGAGAGCCCCGCCGCCGAATTATCGGCGCGATGAGGAATTGATCAATGAGTTCAAGCAGGAACTTGAGGATGGGGATTTGAAAGGTCTGCTTGGTATCGAAAAGAATCTATCCTCGGAACAAGAGCAGAGTCTGGGACGTCTACAAGATAAGTGGATGGATGGTATGCAGGGTCAATTCAATGCTGCTGCCGAAGAGAGAACACCGCTTTCAATCACCTTTGATGATGATGATAATCTGGTGGAAACAAAAGTCGCTTCAATGACATTGGTAGCCAATGATTTTGACGGCGGGGAGGAGATTCGTCTCGAGTATCCCGGGATTGGAACCGAATTCTATGTCTTTGATGAGGATAGCGAAACCGGATGGAGCAGGGGGCGCTCAGCCGAGGATACCGCGCGTAGTATCGCCAACGTCATCAACCGCCATTCACAATTGGTATATGCCAACAACGAAGGTAGCACGATAAGTTTTGAAATGCGCTCGAGTGATTTGAGTTCGGCCTCACTGGTGCTCTTCGTCGACGACCCCGGAGGCACCGACATAATCTTTGAAAAGGGAGGTGTATCGTTGGATTACCGCCAAGCCGTATCTCTCGATGATTACCGGGTTGCGGTTGAAATCGTTCTCGAAGATGGCATTATTTCTCCCAGTGAGGACCAGTTACTATGGGCGATGCGACAGCATCTCGGAATCGACGATGCCAAACACGTGCGAATAATCTTGGAGCACTTCGGCGACAAAGCCCTGAAGGAATGCCCGAATTGCGGAACCATGTCCGAACTATATCCTGAGTATTCCGCATGGTATTGTCAGCCCTGTGAGGCTTGGCTGTGAGCCGAAAAAATCTCGTGAACTTACTCTGAGTGCTTTTCTCAGAGACAGACATGGCCATCGACTCAACAGACTATCCCTCTCTCGCGCGGGAGATTCTTCATAAAGTGGTTGACGGTCGCTCCATCCGGCGAGAAGCATGGCTGAAGAAGTACTGTACATTGGAATAGACCTCGGGACCTTTCGCAGTGTGATGGTATCCAGCGTCGGACAAAAGGAAGAAGTCTTGACTGTCATCGGCACACCCAAAGATGTAATCGCCCGAAATTTTCTGGCCCGGGATGTTCTATTCGGTGAAGAGGCACTGAAAAATCGCCTCGCACTCAATCTCTTCCGTCCTCTGGAACATGGTGTCATCAAGGACAATGCCGAGGATAAGAAACACATCGCCCACTTCATCACTCACATCATTGGCCTTGCCGACCCAGAGGACCACGACCGTGTGGTCGCGGTGATTGGTGCACCTGCCGAAGCCAGTTATGTCGATAAGACAGCTATCTTTGACGCCGCTGCCGGCTCGGTCAATGCCTGCATGATTATCTCTGAGCCTTTCGCGGTCGCGTATGCCCTCGACATGCTCGACCATACCATTGTCGTCGATATCGGAGCAGGTACAGCTGACATCTGTCGTGTATATGGGACAATTCCAGAACCTGGAGATCAGGTGCACATTCCATTCGCTGGCGATCATATCGACCACCAGATCATCCGTGAGGTGCAACTCAAATATTCCGGCGCCCAAATCACCAAAGACATGGCACGTCGCTGGAAGGAGCAATACTCCTTCGTTTCCACCGACCCTCCCAAAGACCCGGTGCTGGTGGATTTCCCGGTTGAGGGCAAGGCGATGACTCTCGATATCACCGATTGTATCCAGACCGCATGTGAATCCATCACCGATACTATCGTCGAGAATATCAAGTCATTAATCTCTTCTTCAAACCCTGAATATCACGAAGCATTCCGACAGAACATCGTCTTGGCAGGTGGCGGTTCTGGCATCAGTGGATTCGGCTCTCTGCTCGAGCGGCGCCTTTCGGATATGGGTGATGTTGCAGTCCATACCGTCGACGACCCGATGCACCTTGGCGCCATGGGAGGTCTGAGACTATCTATGGAAGTCCCCGAGGATATGTGGAAGAATCTCACACTAGCCAGCCGTTGAAAGTACTCATTAGCAATTATTTTCTTCCTGCAGGTAATTTCGCGTTATAGGTAATGGTAAATAGTTACTTGTTATCGAGATTTTCATGCTAAGGAAAACTTCAGTTGTGTCAGTCAGCGTGTTCCTGATTTTTACTGTTTTCATGACAATAGATTTTTCACCATCAACAGAGTATGAATTAAATAATGATTTAGAGGTGAAATATACCGTATCCGATGGCCCTGAATTATCTTCTCCAGATGGGATTCCAGGGTATCCCGTGACCATTACTGCTGAGGTAACCGGGTTTTCATCAGGTGATATGTGGAGTGATCCATACAACACTTTCGGAAATACAACAAATTATGGAGTCTTCGACTGCGACGGGATATATTCCTACCCATTATATGTGTCTTCGCAAGGTGATTATTTGTATGACACCGACCATGTGATTCCCCTCGATTGGGTCGAAGATGGCTATGACGATTGCTATGATGGCTTAGATGAAGTTCCCGGAGCAGCCAGCACCGTTACTTCTTCCTATAGCCAATCTACCTCGTATCGGGTTTGGGCTGTCTCTGCCACTGGTGATGAATACCTGATTCGGGGAAATATTTCTCCGGTTGGTGGTGAGATTTCAGTGAAATGGGATGTCGATTTACTACAGCCAACTGGAGATTATCAAATATGTGTGGATTCAATAATAACCTCCACTAATTGGGAGATGGGGGTTTCATATACCTCTTATTATTCCTCGTATTACAGAAATTTGGTTCTTTCATCTTCACCTTCAGGAGATTCATGCACTGATTTTGAACTTAATCTGTATGATTTATCCTTGAGCAGTGAACACAAACTCGTTATTCCCGGTTCGACGGTGAAAATCAGTGGCTTCGTTAGCAATCCAATCACCGGTGGACCAAGTGACCCCGGGAGCATCGATGCAAATCTGCGTTACTATACCGAGGATAGTGAGACCGGTGGAATCGTATCCCAGATAAAAGAAATTTACGTGAGTTCGGACGAGGCGATGTTTGAATTTGGATTTCTTCTCCCTTCAAATCTATATCAAGGTACTAGCACCTACTATTGGATTATTCAAGTCGATGTATGGGCTAATTCATCGACCACCAGTCAATTTGAGATGGAAACCTATACCTTGTACACCAGTAATTTGGTAGCATCGATAATCAGTCCACCAATCAATGAATTGGTATACCGAGATGAGCCATTTGTATTTCAGGCCGAAGCGATACTATACTCGAGTTCATACTACAATATCTGGGAGCCCCTTTCTGAACATGATTTTTCACTGAAGATAAATAGTGGAGGGCAAACCAGGGTGTTGATTCCTCAGATGACCAGCGACAGAAGTGGAAACCTTCTTACAATAATCAACTTGTCCACCATCGACATTTCCGGTGTCGCAACCCTAACTCTTGAATGGATAAATCCTTCTACCATGGACACTGAAAAAGTACAGACGATGATTTTCGTCGCCGATAATGCATATGTGGCAAATAACATTGGTAAGGGTCTGAACCTAGAGGCGGAAATTATCGGCGACTCACCACATGAAGGTGAGGATGTACAAATGAAAATCACTGCTAAG
>Ga0209554_1002655_pt1 | contig 12158 bp, 9 predicted proteins | sample MarorgKNORR_S2LV_5_FD_188221 | JGI IMG/M metagenome (GOLD analysis project Ga0209554, IMG submission 188221) | Marine microbial communities from the Southern Atlantic Ocean, analyzing organic carbon cycling - Bottom_A/KNORR_S2/LV (SPAdes) (version 2) | ecosystem: Environmental > Aquatic > Marine... | reverse complement strand
TTCAGTCGCCTTCGTTCAGGTCCTAATTCTGGTAAGTCGCGAAACCGGCCAGTAAACCGAATATAATACCAAGAACGAGTAATGGCATTTTGATTGCAGCCAATAAATCCCGGGTGGTGCTTCCTTCATCGCACTGACCTTCGTCTGCGCCGGTTATCTGTGCTATCTCACCAGTAGTACTGTCACAATCGTCTTCTATCCTCTGATCGATATAATCTATCGCAAAACCTGCCACGAAGAATCCTACAATACAAACTGCACAGAGTATGAACCCTAGTGATCCTGCAAATATTCCAACAATTGACGGACCTGCTTGTGAATCAGACATCAGTGGCACGCCGCGCCGAACTTCTTCAGCCGCCAGTAGTTGTAGGGCCATGGCGTCAGGAAGCCGACGACAAGCATTGGTGGGATGACCCACCATATCATTCCGATGCCGCCCGCAGGCTCGGCCGCCGGGGTCGATTCGCTTTCACCCATCACGGTGAAGCTACGCGGGAGGGGTCATAAGTGCGACTGGCGGCCGGCCAGTGACACGCGGCCGACGACACCCAGGCTCATTGCTACTACTGGACCAATCCCAATCGCAAATATAATTGTCCCGATTCCAAAGGTTCCACCGAGAACAATCCCCAAACTTAAAACCAGAATTTCGATGCTAATTCTGACGCGGCCGATTGGCCAATCGGTTCTTCGCTGGATTCCAGTCATCCATCCATCTCTCGGGCCCGGACCCAGATTCGCAGTGAGATAGAAACCGCTACCAACCCCTACTACTATGACTCCAATAATTGACTGGATGAAAGCAGGGCCTGTTTCCGTGGGCTCTGGAAGGAAAGGTACCATCACGTCGATGGCCATAGCAATCAATATGGCATTCAGGATGGTCCCAATCCCTGGTGTTTCACGCAGTGGTACCCACATAAAGAGAACCAGGATGCTGACAACGAAAGTTGCTTCGCCCACTGAGAAACCAGTCTGTTTGCCAATTCCCTGAGCTAAAACTGTCCAGGGACTGACTCCAATTCCGGATGCAATGATTATTGCCTCTCCTGTACCAAATATCCAAAGGCCCGTAACCAGAAAAAATAAAGTGATGGGTTTTGGCTTCAATGTCAGAGGTGTGTCTGAACTCCAGATAGTTCTAGGGACCTTATGGGCAGGTCTGACAATATCGAAGATGGTTTTCAGTGACAAGCTTGACCGTACTTCTTCAGTCGCCAGTAGTTGTAGGGCCACGGCGTCAGGAAGCCGACGACGAGCATCGGCGGGATGACCCACCAGGTCATGCCCATGCCGCCGGTCAGCAGCCAGTCGGTCGCTTCCATCGCAATTTCCATCCCCAGCATCGAGATGAAGCTCATCCCGAACGCGGTCGAGAGTGCGTTGGCGAAATCCATCTGCCCCTGCATCAGCAGCACCGTCTCGAGCGCGACGCTGGTCGCGAGCCCGTTGATGAGCGGCAGTACCACCAGGAACCAGAAGAGCGTCGTGCCGACCGTCACTTCGAGCGGCCAGCCCGCATACTGGTAGTAGCCGAGCGTTGCGAACTCGCCAATGGAGCAGCCAATCAGGCACCACTTGGTGTTGTTCGCCGCCTGCCGCCAGGTCGTGCCGTCGCTCCAGTGAAAGTTGGCGTCCATCGCCGGCGCGCTCCCGAGTTGGTGCAGCGCGTCCGCGCCAGCCGATTCGCCGCCGCCGACTGAATAGCCGGCGGCGGCGACCGCCGCTTCGAGCTCGGCCTGCGTGACTCCTGCGTGCATGACGCTGGCGTTGCCGGCGACATGGTCCACCGCGGCCGACGTCACTCCCGCGACGCCTTCCAGCGCGCGCTGCACGTTGCCAGCGCAGCCGCCGCAGGTCATCCCACCGACGGCGAGCGTCGTCGTGGTTTCGCCCATGTGCGGCGCGAATCCAGTGCACTGATAAGGGTGCCGCCAGCGGTTATTAGGAACGGTCGCCTGCCACACCGATGAAGCGCGTCTGCCTCGGCGGCACTTTCGACGTCCTGCACGCCGGCCATGCGCGTCTGCTCGACGCGGCGCTCGCGGCGGGCGAGAGGCTCGTAATCGGGCTCGCCAGCGACAAGTTCGCCGCCAGCCGGCGACCATCGGGCCGCGAGCTGGCGCCGTACGGCGAGCGCGAGAGGGCGCTGCGCGACTGGTTCGCGGCGCGCGGCGCTCTCGACCGCGTCGAAATAGTCTCGCTGGCCGAGGAGTGGGGGCCGGCGGCCGAGGGCGCCGATATCGATGGCATCGTCGTCTCTGAAGGGACGCGCGAGGCGGCGGCGCGGCTCAACGCGCGCCGCTTCGCACGCGGGCTGGCGGTGCTGGAAGTCGTCACGGTCCCGCACCTGCTGGCGGCGGATGGCTTGCCAGTGAGCGCGTCGCGCATCCGCGCCGGCGAAGTCGACGCGGACGGCCGGCAGGCGTAACGGCCTCTGCCGACGACGTCACTCTTATAGGGAACCCCAAGGTGGCGACGCCAATTCGTATGGAGGCGTTCCCATGGCCACGGAAGAAACGATTAACAGCCTGTCGCAGGAGATTCGCCAGGCTATTACCGAAGACTCCTCAGTCCCGCGTAACGTGCGCAGCAACGTAAGTGGTGCGCTCGAGACCTACCTCCTGAACAAGGGCGATGAACTGGACCTGCGAATTTACTCGACGATTTCCATTCTTGAGGAGCAGATAAATGACACCAACATCCCGTCGCACGCCCGCACGCGGCTCTTCGAGTTTATCCGCGACCTTGAGGGCATGGTCCGTAAGTGGGAGACCAATGGCGGCGCCTGAAAATCGGGAAGGGATACCTATTAATCGCCGGAACGGGTCGAAACTTCCCGTGAGCCGTGCTATCGCCTTTCTGGTCGCGGGCCTCATGCTGCTTCAGGGAGCCGCCTGGCTACCCGCTTCCGCCGAGGAAATCGAGGGGCAGGCGCACGAGGTGGGGCTCTACCTCTGGTCGGAGAGCGGCGAGGGCAAGCTCCACACCTGGACCACTGGCGACCACGGCAGCGACGGCACGACGGTCAGCATTCCCAGTGGCAGTAGCCTCTTCTTCGCGCTGCACCAGCCACTGCGGACCGACCTCCCCGTCGATTCCTACAACGCTCCCGAGCGCGGCTTCTTCATCGAACTCTATGTCAACACGGCGGTATTCCAGTCGAGCCACCTGAACATCAAGGTGCGCGACGGCACGTCGCCGACGGGGGGCGCGGTCCTCGCCAGCGGCGAGATGGACGTCTCCGGCGGTATCGGGAACCCCGGCAGCGACGACCAGGAGGACGAGGAGCTCTACTGGGAGGATTCTCTCGGCCCCAGCTACACTTTCGACTCGGGCCATTACATCGTCGTCGAGCTTGAGAACGACGGCGGCAGCGACGTCAACCTCGGGCTCGATACCGGCACCGACGGTGATACCCCCTCCAGGCTGGTAGTCAAGACCAACCCAGTGCGCGACATCACAGTCCTGACCGAGGCGTTCAACCTCGAGACTTCGGATGACGACGACCGGCAGGCGACCGACCGCTTCGAGCCCAACTTGCCGGTCGAGCTGGCGCGTGCGTTCTTCTCCGGGACTGTGCTCAACGCTTTCGGTGCCTACGACGTCGCCTCTATTCGCGTTCAGGTCGACGACCCGGACGGCGAGGAGCTGTTCGACAACGAGCTGGCGCCGACCGACCGCGGCGACGGCAGCGGCACGGTCGAGTTTGATGACATTACCTGGAATTACAACGACCCCGAGCAGCCGGGCGCGCAGCAGACCGGCTCGGGCGCCTACACCGTGCGCGTCTCGGCGGTCGACCAGCAGGGCCACGGCTACTGGGCCGAGCTACAGGTCGAAATGGACGAGTATGGCGTCTACCTCTGGACTGACGAGCGACAGCAGTCGGTCGCGGTCGGCGGCTCGGTCAGCTACCAGCTGACGGTGCGCAACAGCGGCGACAGCTCCGACAGCTTCGACCTCCAGCCGAGCGACACCTCGTCCAACTGGACCGTCGAGCCGCAATCATGGAGCAGCGGTAACCTCGCGCCGGGCGGGACCGAGACCGTGACTTTCAGCGTCTCCGTGGCGGACTCGACCGAGATGGTCGGCCGTTACGCGACCATCAGCATCCTTGCCACTTCGCAGAACTCGCCATCTTCGCAGAAGAAGACCTTCGACCTTGAGACCAAGACGGTCGTCGGCGCCGAGTTCATGGTGGGACTCTACTTCAAGAAGGGGCCGCAGCACGTCCCCTCGTCCGAGGTTGATGCCGTTGCGGGCAACTGGAACGATTTCGAGCTCCGCGTCGCCAACCTGGGGCAGGCGACCGATTCCGTGGACCTGAGCGCCAGCGGAATGCTCCCCGACTGGGACGTCGAGTTCGAGTATGACGGCGAGCGCGATTCGGGTATCACCATCAACGGGCTGCCGCGCGAGGAGGATGGCGAGCACGTCGCCAACGTCACCGTCTGGGTGCGCCCGGCCGAGGGCGGTGACGCCGACACTTCGACCATCCAGCTCAAGGGCACTTCGCAAGGCAACGCCACGAAGACCTCCACGGCAACGCTCGAAGTGAGCCGCACCTTCGGTCTGTCCCTCAATGTTGCGGGCGGCGGCTCGACGATTTACGCCAACCTGCAACCGGGCGGGACGCAGACGGTGCACCTCTCGCTCTACTCGGCGGTCGAGGGCGACCGTGACGTCCAGCTCTACGTCGAGAACTTGCCTTCCGGCTGGTCGGCGCAGTACAAGGATGGCGGCGAGACAGTGACGCAGGTCATCATCAGTGAGGACGAGAGCATGCCACTGGACCTGCTGGTCACCGCTGGAAACTCCGCCACCTACCAGGAGGGGGGCTACCCCGTCGTGGCCGTTGCCGAAGATTTGCATGACTCAACCGCGCGCGGCCGTCAGGAACTGACTTTCAACATCGCTCTACAGGACGACCTGTTTCAGGTCATCGCCGCGAAGTATCGCGCTGCGATTGAGCCGGGCGGCAGCTACGAGTTCACGCTCGAGCTGCACAACCCGCTCAATGCCGACGACACCTACCAGCTGCAGGCGCCCTCGGTACCGCAGGGGTGGCAGGTCTCGTTCCCCGACGGGTATTCGATTGCGGTCGGCGCCGGCCGCATCGGCGAAGCGACGGTGCGAATCACTGCCAGTGACGAGGTGCGGCACGGTGACAGCGAGGAAATTCTGGTAACTATCACTAGTTCGGTAACTTCGCACCGGGTCGAGAAGACCCTCACGCTCGAGGTCGAACAGGGCTTCGGCGGTCGCCTCACTGCTACGCTCGGTGACTTGTGGTACGTCTTCGTGCTGCTGGGGCTGGTGATGGCGGTCGGCGCTGCGATGTACTACCGTTCCGAGGAGTGGGATGACGAGGAATGGGAGGACGAAGAGGACGACGAATCGCCCCCCGCGTCGCCACTCCCCGCCGCCGAATCCTCGGGCGACGACTGGGACGATTGGGACTGATTGCGTGGAAGCTACACTCACATTTCTGGGCGGCGCGAGCGAGGTTGGCCGCGTCGGCGTGCTGCTCGAAGGCGACGCCGGCCGGCTGCTGCTCGACTACGGCATCCAGCCCGACGACCCTCCGCGCTTCCCGGCACTGGCACCCGACATCGACGCGCTGCTGCTGACGCACGCTCACCTCGACCACTGCGGGCTGGCGCCCGAGGTGGCGAACCGTGGGACGCCGATTGTTTCGACGCCGGCGACGCGCGACCTCGCGGTGCGGATGGCGGAGGACACGCTGCGCGTCTCCGAGAGCGAGGGGTATCCGGCGCCGTTCCCGAAGGCGGCGATTGGCGAGCTGCTGCGGCAGCACCACTCGCTGGTGCCGGGGCGCAGCGCGTTCCACGGCGGCTTCGAGTTCAACATCCGCAACGCCGGCCACATTCCGGGGGCTGGGATGTTCCACTTCCCAGAGCTCGGTTTCCTCTTTACCGGCGACATCCACACTGTCGACACGGGGCTGACGCGCGCCGCGCAGCCGCTGAAGTGCCGCACGCTCGCGATTGAGTCAACCTATTCCGGCCGCGAGCACCCTGAGCGCGAGGAGGTCGTCGACGATTTGCTCTCCGCGATTGACGCCATCGTCAGTCGCGGCGGCCGTGTCATCCTGCCCGCCTTCGGGCTGGGGCGCAGCCAGGAGCTGCTGATGCTGCTCGCCGGGCAGGGCTACGAGGTGTGGCTCGACGGGATGGGGCGCGACATCGCGCGCATCCTGCAGAAGCACCCCGGCGCGCTGCGCAACGTCGGTGGGCTGAACCACGCGCTGAAGCAGACCCGCTTCGTGCGCCACTGGCGTATGCGGGAGCAGGCGCTGCGCGGCGACGTGATTGTCACCACGGCCGGGATGCTGAGCGGCGGGCCGGTGATGCACTACATGCAGGAGTTGCGCCACGACGAGAAGTCGGCGCTGTTCCTGACAGGCTTCCAGGTCCCCGGCACCAACGGCCACCAGTTGCTCGAAACCGGGCGCATGCGCATGGAGCGCGACTCGGAATCGCCCGCTTTCCGCGTCGATTGCAAGGTGGCGCAGTTCTCGCTGAGTGGCCATGCGGGGCACGCACAGCTGCTTGAGTTCATCCGCGCTTGCGACCCCGAGCGCGTGATTCTCTACCACGGCGACGACCGGCAGCCGCTAGCGGATGACCTCGATTGCGAGGTCATCCTGCCCGAGGAAGGCGTGCCGATTCAGCTCTCGTCGAGTTCGTAATCCGGCCCGGCGAACATCCGCAACACACCCAGCAGCAGGAAGGCGACCATTGCGGTGAAGACGATACCGTAGAGCGAGTCGAGCTCGAACGACTCGGCGATGCGGCCGCTGGTGTAGCGCGCGACCCAAGTGTTGATTTCGAGAATAATACCCCCCAGCAGCGCAGTCAGCCCGAGCATGATGGCGAGATGCACTCCGTAATGCCCCATCAGTGACGCCAGCGTTGCGCGGACCCGCCCCACTTCGCCCTCCGAGAGCAGGCTGCTGCTGGCGCTAGCGGGCTGGAACTGGAGGACGTACGCCTCGTATTTCAGCGCCGCCAGCGAGAGCTCGATGTAGACCAGGAAGCCGAGGCCGTAGCGCACGCCGCCCTCGAGGGTCTGGACGCTTTCGCCGGTGTGCAGGTAGCCGACCGCAATCGCCAGGATTACCGAGAGCGTAATCGGCAGCGTCCGCCGCCGCCAGATGCCGTAGGCGCCGAGCCCCAGCGATGAGCCGAAGACCAGCATAGTCGCGTGGCCGAACCAGAGCGACGCGCGCTCCTGCGCCAGCCACGGGTCAGCGTAACGCACGTAGTTCTCGGTCTGGTAGGCGACGTACGGGCCGAAGAAATACCACCCCATCCACGCCACGATGGCGAAGAGCACTAGCCGGTTCCACGGCCGCAGCAGCAGCGTGTAGATGTAAAGCCCGAATCCAGCGAGAAAGCCGCCAACCACGTAGTCATACGTCGCTGGGTCGAAGGCGGGATAGTAGCCGCGCGCATATTCGGTAATCAGCGACTGCTGCGGGTCGTGGAACCCGAACCAGAGCGTCCCCATCCAGAGCAGCCCCGCCGAAGCGAGCACCCGCACGGCGAGCAGCAGCGGATATTCCCCGACGAGGTCGCGGTAGTTGATGACTTGCTCGAGCCGCGGCAGCCGCTCCATCAAGTTCATCGTTGCACCCCCGCTAGTGCCATGTTGACCGGCTCGCCCGGTTTCCAGTCACCGATATGCACGCCCCAGCCGCGCAGCTCGGTGACCATGTTCTCGCGCTCCATGCGCGCCACGGTCTCCGGCCCGGCCGGAATGCGCCCGGTCGCCACTTCGAGGTCGATGCTCGACGGGGAAACCACTGTCAGCGCGTAGCCGCGCGTCAGCGCCAGCGTGAACGCCTCGGCCAGCGAGGGATCATTGTCGAGCGCGCTGAAGAGGATGATGGGCGACCCGGACGGGATGTAGGGCAGCAGATCCTGGATGACCAGCTTCAGCGGTAATTCGCCCTCTGCCTTCGCGTCGGCCAGTGCAGTCAGGATGCGGAACAGCTGCGTCTCGCCGCGACCGAGGTGCACCGTCGCGGTGCGGCTGCCGTAGACCGTCAGCGCAATGTTGTTGCGCGACCGCAGTAGCTGGTCGGCGAAGCTCGCGGCGGCGCGGCAGCACATCTCGAGCGGGTTGTCGGTGGGCGTCCCGACGCCGCTGACGCCACGCGCGTCGAGCAGCATGTAGATGTCAATGATATTCTCGCGCTCGGTTTCATTGACCATCATCCGGCCGGTGCGCGCCAGTGCCTTCCAGTTCACCTTGCGCATCGAGTCGCCCGGCAGGAATTCACGCAGCGAGTAGAACTGGCTCCCTTCGCCGATCGAGTAAATCGGCATCGCCCCCTGGTAGAGCTTGGGGTTCTTGCCTCCTAGGATTTCCGACTTGAGTCCCTCGATGCGCGGGAAGACCGAGAAAGGCTCCAGTGCCGGCTCGTGCCGCTCATTGTAGAACAGGTCAAACGCGTCCTTGACTCGCAGTCGTACCGGCCCGAGATGGTAGTGGCCGCGCAGCGGCACCTGCACGGTGTAGGCGAAGCTCACCTCCTGCCGCCCTTTCAGGTAGAGCAGCGTGTAGTTTGAGCCGCGCGCCAGCCGCGCCTGTGGTGGCACCTCGTCATAGATTTCGACGAAGCCGCCCAGTAGGCCTCGGTTGCGCAGCGTGAAGCTTACCTCCAGCTCGCCATCCTCGAAGATGTTATCCGAGCTGGTGGTGCGCTCGATAGTGACGCGTGGCATCCAGAGGTTCAGGAAACTGGCGAGGAAGAGGAAGCTGAGCATCACGATGCCAACACTGATGAAGAGGTAGTTCAGCAGTACCAGTCCTGAGAGCGCCAGAAAGGCGCCGCACCCGGCGAGCGCCGTCGCCTTCCTGCTCCACATTCAATCGGTGTAGCCCTGCGTCGTGGGAACTTCGACTTCCTGCAGGATTTGCGAAATGATTTCCTCGGGCTGGACGCCCTTGATGCGCGGCTCCGGCTTCAGGATAATGCGGTGCCGTAGCGTGTAGATGGCGAGCCGCTTGATGTCGTCCGGCACGACGTAGTCGCGTCCGTTCATCACTGCCAGCGCTCGCGAGAGCTTGAAGAGTGATTGCGTCCCGCGCGGGCTCGAGCCGACCGCCACCCGCGGGTCCTCGCGCGTGCGGGTGACGATTTCGACGATATACTCGATAATAGTCTCGTCGACCTTTACTTTCTCGAGCGACTCCTGCATCTGCCGCAGCTTTTTCGGCGACGCGATGGTTTTGACGTCATGCTCGTCCCGCTTGCGCTGCATGCGCTTGACGATAATCGCGCGCTCGATGGGTCGGCTGGGATAGCCGACCGAGAGTTTCATCATGAAGCGGTCCAGCTGCGCATCGGGCAGCGGGTAGGTCCCCTCCGACTCGATGGGGTTCTGCGTCGCGACCGTCACGAACGGCTGCGGCAGTTTGTGTGTCGTCCCTTCGATGGTGACCTGGTGCTCCTGCATTGCCTCCAGCAATGCGGCCTGTGTCTTGGGCGGCGCGCGGTTGATTTCGTCCGCGAGCAGGATGTTGCAGAAAAGCGGCCCCGGACGGAAGTCGAACTCGTTCTGCTTGCGGTCGAAAATGTAGATGCCGGTGATGTCGGCCGGCAACAGGTCCGGCGTGAACTGCACCCGCTTGAAGTCGCAGCCGAGTCCTTCCGCGAAGGTGTTGGCGAGTAGCGTTTTCGCCAGACCGGGGTTATCCTCGAAGAGGATGTTGCCGCCAGCCAGGATGCCGGTCATCACCAGCTCCAGCACCGGCCGCTTGCCCATGACCACTTTCTCCACTTCACCCAGCAGCGCCTCGGCCAGCTCTCGCGTCTCGCGCAAATCCTCATCCATGAGGTATGTCTGGCTGACCGAACTCTCCTGTTCTTCTCCTGTTTCGGAATCTTCACTCATTTTGTCCACCTGCGGATTGCGTCCAGCACCTGCTCCTGTCGCAACTTTGCGTCCCTATTTACAATAAACCGCACCAGTATTTCGTCGCCCAGCAGCTCTTCCAGCCGCGCTCCGGAGAACATATTGAACTCCTCCCGCGAGTAGCCATGCTCAATCCGTACCCGGTCGAGGAACACCTCGCGGATGGTATCGGGATGGACGTAGTGCGCGTGCGGCACGCGGTAGTTCGTGGAGCGCCCGCGGTAGAGGTTGTGCAGGTGGCGCCACGGCAGCGGGTTGCGTGTGCGTATCAGCGCCACTTCGGCGCCGAGCAGGATGGCAGCGAGGAAGATGATGCGCGCCACTTCGTTGCTGCCGGCGAAGACGACGTAGCCGAAGAGCTGGACGTAGACCAGTGAGAGGAAGTCGGGTTGCAGGTGGCGGCTCTCGTCGAAGAGCAGCGTCGTGTTGCTCCCCTGCGCCAGGTTGTCAATCAACGCCCGCGCGAACTCGCGGTTATCGAGCTCGCCGTAAAGCGAGTTGATGAACAGGCTCGGGTCGGAGAGCATCACCATGCGGCCGCTGCCGATTTCCACCTCTGCCAGCACGACCGCACCGCCGACGGAAAATGTCCCCTCGTCGCTGTCGCCAATCCCGTCGCCGTCCAGGTCGACGAACGACTGTATCGAGGAGCGCGCCAGCGGAATCGCCTTGCCTCCTTCGGAAATCGTCAGCGCGGTCGGCTCCGAGAACAGCAGCTGCCCGCTGAAGCCGTAATGCGTAATCGAGGCATCAATGACGACGTAGGACGAGTTGTGGGGGTGGTAGTCCTCCTCCCAGTGGTTGCGGTCGTAGAGCCGTTTTCCGAAGAAGCTGGCGCCGACCGAGTAGAGTCCGGTGACCGCTGAATTACCGTGACCGAAGTCGTCCGCCAGCAGCACCCGCCCGCCCAGTTTGACGAACTCGTGGATGCCTTTCGCCTCCGCCTCGTTATAGGCGCGCTCGACGCCCAGGATTACCAGCACGGTCGAGTTGCGCTGCTCGCCCGTCAGTTCCCCCAGCGCCTGCGGGCTCGAGAGCAGCGACTGCGTCGTGTAGCCGCGCGCCTCCATGTCGGCCGCGAAGCGGGAGAGGTCGTTCCAGTCGGAGTCCCACGCCGAGAGCTGTGACGGGTTCTGTGAGCGGCTCGCCAGCTGGGGGTAGACTGCACCAATAATCAGCGCCGCCGCGACGAGCGCCAGCAGTTTGAGGCCGTAGCGGTCCCACCACAGGTTCAGGTCGCCCACCTCCGGAACTTGCGTCCCATGCGGCTAAGGAAGCCCTGTTCGAGCCCCCCCTCAAGGTCGAGTTCGATGGTGCGCAGTGTCTCCAGCGCCTCACCGCACCAGAGGTTGTAGGAGCCGTCGCTCCAGGTCATCCCGAATTCGTCGACCACCTGCGGCTTGATCCCTGAGTAGCGCGCAATCTCGAACAGCTGCGTCATCAGGCCGACGCCTTCGGGCGAAATCGGCAGTGCGCGAGAGAGCACCTCCCGGAACTCGCGCGCAGTCTGCGTCGGCCGCCGCAAGAAGCCGTAGCGCTCAAGGATGCTGGTGAGCTGGAAGTAGGACTGGATGATGATGCGCCGGTAGTCGTCCTCCTCGTTCATCTGCTCCTGCATGTTCCGGATGAGGTTGCGCACTTCGTACTTGTGCCGCTGCAGCCAGTAGAGGTAGTAGCCTGAGACCATCAGCGCCGCGGGAATGCCCGCCAGCAGCGGCAGGTATTGCGACCAGTCGGTGCCGGGAATGACCACCACTTCGCGCTCGACATCGGTCGAGCTTTCGGTGGCCACCCAGGTTCCTGAGCCGCTGTATCCGCCAGTAATGCGTAGGTATTCCGTTCCCGGGATGAACTCGATTAATTCACTCACGCTCCCGTCGGCGCCGGTCACGCGCGTCATGTTCTGCTGGGCGATTACTTGCCCCAGTTGGTCGAACAGCACGAATTCCAGCGTCACAGTTTCGCCTGCGAGCGGCGACCCGTCGTCCTCCTGCAGTGTCGCGACCAGCGTCACGTTGTCGCCCGGGCGCGCGATTGGTGGGTCGGCCGCCAGCAGCAGCTGCGTCGCGACGTAGACCGTCACCTCGAGGCTGCCGCTGGCGCCGGTGTGGAATTCGTCGCCCAGCCAGGCAAAGGTGAGCGTGTGGTTCAGCCGGTAGTGCGCCGGCACGGTGCCGTTGGCGCGGTAGCTGCCGCCGCCGAGCG
>Ga0209554_1002650_pt1 | contig 12163 bp, 7 predicted proteins | sample MarorgKNORR_S2LV_5_FD_188221 | JGI IMG/M metagenome (GOLD analysis project Ga0209554, IMG submission 188221) | Marine microbial communities from the Southern Atlantic Ocean, analyzing organic carbon cycling - Bottom_A/KNORR_S2/LV (SPAdes) (version 2) | ecosystem: Environmental > Aquatic > Marine... | reverse complement strand
CTCAGGCCCGCGGGTCGAGCTCCGGCTCGGAGGCCAGACCGATGACGGGACAGATCCCAATTCGGCGGAGTCAGCAACCGGGCTGACGTTGCCGGTCGGTCTGTTGCCGAACCTCTCGATCGCCGACGGGAGTCTCCAGGTCTGGCGCGATTCTGACAGCCTTCACATCGAGCTCGCGGATGTGGCCTTCAACTATGCGCGGGTGGATACCGGGGTATCTCCGATCTCGGGTCTGCTGACGCTGATGGCCCCCCGCGCCGCTCTCCGGCGCAGAGGGCAGGATCTTGCTCAGGGCAGTGTGAGTGGCTCTCTCGCCCTGACCGAGCGAGCCCTGGATCTGCGCGACCTTACCATCGATTTGAAAACACAAGACCTGAGCGCGACCGTGATCAGCGGCGGGCGGCTCAGACTGGCGTCCGGGTTCCCCCTCAGGCTCGATTGCACCTTGTGGTCAAAAGAAGAGGCTGGCGCAAAGGACAGCGCCCGAGTCAGCGCGGAAGCCGGCGCGAGGGACAGCGTGCGAGTCTGGCTCACCGGCAGTCTCCAACCTCTGAGTCTGAAGCTGGTGGCAGAGGGAGGCATGCAGACCGGCGGTCGAGGCCTGATAAGCGTCGTTCTCGGCGGCCGGATCGACCAGGAGGTGGTCGTGTTGGACTCCGCCCTGGTGACGGTCGCGGGAGGGGAGATCAGACTGAGTGGCTCGTACCGCGCCGGGGAGGACAGCCTGAAGGCCGCGGCCAACTTCAGCGCCATTGCTATCGACAGCCTTCTGGCGGTGGAAGGCAGCGGCCAACTGGAGGGAGAGCTGCAGGTTGCGGGGCGGCCCATGAGCGGACAGCTGGCCGCCGTGCTCGAGGCGCAGGTGCGGGCGGTGCGGGCGTTCACCGACGAGCCGCTGGATGTCCACCTCCGGGGCCGGCTGAACGCGGACAGCACGGTAAAGCTCGAGGTCCACTCCCCGCTGGGGAAGGTGACCGCCGAAGGATGGCTCGACGTGCGGCAGGTGGCGTACGACCTGGCCGTGCGCGGGCGCCTGCAACCCGCGGCCATGCTGGGACAGACAGCCGATCCGATCCAGCTCGAGGGGCGGGTTCGCCCGGACTCTGTGACGCTGCGTCTGGAGATGGCGAGCCTGCCATTTCTGTCGGGTGAGTTCGGCCCTCTCGCAGCAGATGTGCGTCTGGTACGGGGGCGGTTCCTGGAGGTCGATCTGTCCCTGGAGGAAACCCAGGCGCTCGCCCACCTGGCGGTTGATCTGGAAGCAGGCTGGGTGGACACGCTGCAGGCGTCGACCGGGTCCCTGCGGCTGGAGCGCTTCCATCCGGATGTGGGCGGTGTGGCGCGGGTCCATCTTGGGGGCGCCGGATCGCTTCAGGTGAGGCGGGCGGCCGCCTCGGCGCAGCTCTCGCTGGAGGGACTGTCCTACCGAGGTTGGCGGAGCGGACCGATGTCGGCTGACATCGACTACAGACATGGCGGCGTCGCCGTGGAGATCGGCGGATCCGGTTTGACGGCGATGGCGCGGCTGGATTCGACCGGCGCTTTCAGCGGGCGCGTGCAGCTTGAGAGCGCGCGGTTCTCCTCGTCCGCGGAAGCAGATCGCGGGCCCATTGCGGACTCACTGGCTACTGGTGACTTCGCGATTCTATCCGGTGAGGCGACTTGGCGCGGCGCGGCAGGACGTCCACAGGAGTTGACGCTGGATGTGGTCCTCGAGGAGTTTGAGACGACGCTTTCAGGTCTGGCGTTTGTGGCGCAGGGTACGCAGCGGCTTCACCACAGCCGCCAGCAGACGACGGTGGACTCCATTCGCCTGCTCACGCCCGCGGGGTTGCTGCGCATCGGCGGTACGCTTCAGCAGGACAGCCTGGCGCTGATGGCGAAGATCGATTCGGTCGCGTTGACGCCGCTGGTCGCCGGTCTGGCGGGCTCGGGAGTGGCAGCCATCACCATCGGGGGGACGACGGACCATCCCATAGTCCAGGGGCGTCTCGACCTGAGGGATGTCACCTTGTCACACCGTCCCATCGGCGATGTGGGCATGAGTCTGTCGCTGGCGGACAGCCTGAGGTGGACGGTCTCACTCGATCAGCAGCGATTCCAACTGGGTGCGCCCGTCGTTAAGCCACCAGAGACAACAGACTCTCCCGAGACTGGGCGACAACGACAGCGCGACGCCTCGGGATCGGGAGATTCGGGAGCGGGCGACTCTTCCGAATCGAAGCCGCACCGCAAGGGTGTCCCGCGCCCGGAGCCGGCGCTGCAGCTCTCGCTCACGGCTCCCGCGACAGCGCTGCTGGACTCGGCCGATGCTGCCAGCGGCGAGGCCCGGCTGGAACTTCGCGCCCGCGATTGGCGGATCGGCCCCCTTCTAAACCACGTACTCAAGGACTCGACGACAGGCATACTGGGATTCGACGGAGCGCTCTCCCTGCCTGCAAACCGGCTGCTGAACGGCGCCAAATGGACCGACCTGACCGGCTCTGTCTCCTTTGACCAGCTCCAAGTGGAGCGGGGGAAACTCCGACTGCGTCTGGATTCGGAGGAGGCCGGACTCTATCTGGCCCCAGGCAACCGAGGCCTCGAGCTGCGCGGGTTCGAGTTTCCCGTAGAGGTGTATCGGCGGGAAGATGAGAGCTTCGGAGCGGGTGGTCACCTTTCGATCGAGGCAGAAGCGGACGGGGCGGCGGGATTTCAGGTGACGGCCAGTCTGGTGCAGGTAGACCTCCAGGCCGTGGAGGAGATGTTTGCCCGAGGTACACAGCTGCCGTTGGGCACGGCCAGCGCCCGGGTCTCGCTGACCGATTCGACGGGGAAGCTCTCTCTGGTGGCGACGGTGGAGGCCTCGCTCGACGAGTTGGGCGAAATCACTGCCCGCATTGACGCTACCGCAGAACTGGTGACAGCCGAGTTGGAGTGGTATACGCCCGTGCCGGATCTGATCTCCGTGGGGGGGAGCGTCCCCTGGGACCTGGCGGACGGACGCGTCGACTGGCATCTCGGTAACCTGACAGCGCACTCGGAGGGCGTCAACCTCTTCGTCTTTCTCGATCAGTTTCCTCAGCTACAGAGTATCGACGGGTTTGTGAAGTTCGACTTGGAAGTCGAAGAGGTAGAGGGAGCGCCCATGGTCCGGGGTCGGATCGATGCCGAAGAGCTCGAGCTGACAGTGTTGGACGTGAAACCGGGTTTCCTCTTTCCGAAGGGCCACATCCTCTTCGATGGTCGCCAGGTGCAGCTGGGACCGATCGTCGGGCGAACGACCTCCGGAAAGGGCGAGATTGAGCTGACAGGATTCGTTCGTCTGGACTCCCTGTCGGAGCTGGATTACCGGATCGAATTGACGGCGAAGGACGTACCCTACAACTACGACGACGTCTTCGAAGTCTCGGAGATAGACGTCGACCTCACCTTCTCCCGCACCGAGGCGGGCTCGCTGTTGGAAGGTGACATCGGCCTGAAGCATGGGGTGGCTGAAACAGCCCTGGTGGACCTGAATGCGCCACCCGTGCCGCCGCCGCCACCGGCGGTGCGATCGCCATTCCTGGAAGCGACCGAACTGAATGTATTTATCGAACTGAGCGATCTGGCGGTGAAGAACGAACTGGCCGACCTGAAGACCGAGGGTGGCGTCAGGATCTACGGCACCTTCTACAAACCGAGGTTTCAGGGGGAGCTCCGGGTGCCGGAGGGAAAGGTCATCGCCCTCAGCAGGGAGTTCACCTTCAGTAAGGGCCGCATTGTGCTCGACCAACTCGTGCCTACCTACTCCTTGCTCGACCTGGCCTACGATCCGATGCTGCTGGATCCGCAACTGGAGCTGGAGGCGGTCACAACAGTAGTGGACAACGACCAGTCTGAGGAGTACGAGATCACCATGGAGATCCGCGGGCCGGCCAGGGAGGCGGCGCCGCGATTCAGTGCTCCCGGGTTGGGCGATGCCGACGTGATCAGCATACTTGCATTTGGGTCGATCGAGACCCCTGAGTACGGCAGTAGCCTCTACACCGCCGCCGGACAGTTGCTGCTGAGCCGACAGGTGCATCGCGTCGGGCTGGACGAATTCCAGATCCTGCCGTCGGGTACCGGTCTGGAAAACGTGGGCACGACATCGGTGCGAATGGGCAAGTTTTTCGCTTTTCCCATCCCTGTGTGGGTGCGCTACGAAGCGACCACGAGGGAGCCGTCCTTCGGGGAACTGCAACTGCAGTACAAGCTCAAGCGCATCTTCACCATCAATGCCAACGCCCAATCCGAGTACAATCTCTACGGCGTCGGAATCGGCCTCAAGAAGGACTTCTGATGTTCTGCGCCCGGGCCCGGTCATGGTTACTGTCATGGCTCTGGTTTATGACCTGGCTTTGCGCCACTGTGTTTCCCGCGGTGGTCAGTGGCGACGACGGTATGCAGTCGGTCTCTTTCAGAGAGATCGAGGACGATGCCGTAAAGGTGGAGGCGATCAGCTTTCAACACCTGCTCGATAAGCCCTTCAAAAACAGCAAGCTGCGCGCCGCCATGAAAACGGTGGAGGGCGAACGGTTTCACCGACGTTTCTTCCGCTCTGATCTGAACGCGCTGGAGAATTTGTACCGCGGACAGGGGTACATGGACGTCGACATCGTGCGCAGGAGCTTTCAGTTGGACGGCAAGGGGAGATTGCACATCCATCTCAAGATCGACAGCGGCCCGCGGTGGCAGGTGGCGGATGTAGGGCTGGAGGTAGCCGGGGCGGAGCTGGACACGACCGCGTTGCGGAAGAGATCAAGGGTCGAGCCAGAGACGCCCTTCCTGTACGGGGAGGTCCTGACCGACGAGCGAAATCTACTCGCCTATCTCAACAACAAGGGGTTTGCCCACGCCCGGGTACGGAACCGACTCGACCTGGACTCCGATCGACGCACGGCGCGGATCGTGTACGAGATCGATCCGGGACGCAGGATGTACTTCGGCGAAGTGCGCGTCATCGACCGACGTAGCGGCTCGGCTGAGGGACTGCAGACCAGGTCGCAGTTGGTCAGGCGTCATCTCACCTTCAAGAAGGGGCAGCTGTTCGATCCGGAAGAGTTGAAGCGCTCGCGCAACAACCTGGCGCGCACCGACCTTTTCAGCTCGGTGACGCTGGGGCTGCCCGCGCCGGCGTCCTCATCCGACAGCCTGCAACCAGTGGAGGTGCTCCTGCAGGAGAGGAAGTATATCCATCTGGAAGCCAACGCCTTTCTCAACAATACGGAACCGGGACTGTCGGCCAACCTGCAGCACGCCAACTGGCTGGGACGGGGGATGCGACTTGGGACGGACGCCAATCTCGGCCGGCCGCTGCAGGGATCGACGGTGTATATCACCGAGCGCAACATCCTGCGAAGCGGCGCCGATCTGACGCTGTCGGCAGGGGTCACCGACGAGTGGGGGAGGACCGAAGTGGCGGCCGATCCCACCGACCCACGGCAATTCGACCTGCTGACGCAGAACGACTCGGTGCTGGGGGATCTGTTGCTGTTCGCCGGAGTTCCCGGCGCCACCGAATACATCAGCGCTTCCGCGCTCAGCTACCGCTCCATCGAGCGTCTGTGGCAGTTCGACGGCACGGTCGCGAAAAGCTGGGAGATAGGCCGCGCCACCTACCGGACCCATTTCGGCTTGACCTGGACCCAATCGCGTAACCGGCCCGCCGGGGGCGGCAGAAGCATCACCTATGATCCCGGAGGGGATTTTGACTCCGGTGACTTCGATGATGGTGGCTTCGATGATCCGTTCGGCGACGACGACCCGTTCGGTGATGACGATCCGTTTGGAGACGACGACCCGTTCGGCGACGACGACCCGTTCGGAGATGACGATCCCTTTGGAGATGACGGGGAGACGTCCGGGGGCAGCGTCGTCGACTACTTCGATGGCAGCATTCCGATCGACGACGTCTGGCAGCGTCTGCTGACAGACAGGGCGAAGGCGCTCAATTTCAGCGTCGCCTTTCAGCGGGACACCAGGGATAACCAGATCAAGCCTTCCAAAGGGAGCTTCCTGCGTCTGGCCGGGCTGTACGCAGTGCAGGTGGGTGGTCAAGCCGCGCGCGTAGTGGACGGTGATCTGGAGGGCCGCTACTACCTTCCGGTGACCGACCATCTGGTATGGGCCCAGGCCGTGCAACTGTTGGCCACCGCCTCCCTGCGGGAGGACCGAGCGTTGCCGCAGGCTTACTGGAAGGAATTCGGCGGCGAAGGCAGTGTACGAGGCGTCGCGCGGCAGGGCATCCAGGCGCTGGGAGGTGGGCGGGCGGGTCTCAACGTGCGCAGTGAGCTGCGCGCTTCAGCCGGCCAGTACGGTCTGGTGTTGTTCTGGGATCGAGCCGGTGTGTGGCGTCGTTCAAGTGAGATCAGGCTGGCCGACATGGTGGATGGATACGGCGTCGGGGTGCGCTACGATCTGGGGATTCCCTTCCGGTTCGATGTAGGATGGAGCGATGGGTTTGAGGAGAGCTTTGTTTATTTTTCGATTGGACAGGCGTTTTGAGGGGGTTCGCCGGCTGTTCTGGACAGGGGTGTGGGCGACGCTCCCCGGCGACTGGCGTCCGGGCTGATCGTCGCGGCCAGGGGGCCTCGCGATTCTGACGCGAGGTGCCTGGGGCTGCTTCAGCAGGTCAATGAGACGAATGGAATTCTGATGATCACTATGAATGGAAAGCCATACGCCGAAGTGCGGCCCTGTGTGGGGAATTTGAACTGCGCTCTCGCGGGCTTTCGCGGATCGGTCGTGGCATCGGGCGATCTGGTGGGTCCGATCGGCGAGGTGTGGGAGGCGGCGCAATGATCCTCCGAGCAGTTCCGCATGGTAGTCCCGGCTTCGGGCGATCGTTGACATCCTCCGGGGCCAATTATATATTGACGAAGTGAGACCTTTCGTGGGGGCGACCTGGCTTCGACGGGGGTGGTAAGGCTTAGATAGCGTGCCGAGGACCCGAAACCTCGTAAATAATCGGGAAAAACCTCAAAAGCCAACGATAACTCGTACGCTTTGGCCGCCTAGCAATAGGTAGCCCGTTGGGGCCGGTGGTGCCTGCGCCGCCGGTCCCGATGACATCTATAGCAGGCTAGCCCAGTGTCTGTGTTCGGGGGCACTACGGCGAAACTCTCTGAACTGGCCGTCTCGAGATCCTGTCAGCCGGAGCTCAAGAGGGCGAGATTAATAGACTGACTACGCACGTAGCGATCTCTGTTAAGCTGCTTTCGGACGCGGGTTCGATTCCCGCCGCCTCCACCAGCTATAGTTCCAAGGAAGTCCATAGAGCCCCGTAAGTCATTGAACTTACGGGGCTTTTTGCTGTTTATACGTCCAGTAAAGTCCAGGGGTATCCGTTGACAGTCCGGGATATTCAGGGGGTATCTTTGCGGGGTATCCAGTAATTGGCTGGATGGGATACCCCCAAGGGAGATACCCCGATGCCCCCAGGCAACACGGACCGTTTGACCGCTGTCGCCGTGAAAGCGGCCACCTTCCAAGGAAATCCGTTTAAAAAGTTCGACGGCGGGGGGCTGTTTCTGCACGTCAAGGCAGCCGGAAGCTATTGGCGGCTCAAATACCGCTTCGGGGGGAAGGAGAAGCTCCTGGCCCTGGGGGTGTATCCCGCCGTAACGCTCAAGGACGCCCGCGAGAAGCGCGATGAGGCGCGTAGGCTGCTGGCCCGGGAGATCGACCCGAGCGCCCGCCGCCAGGCTCAGAAAGCCGCCGATGCGGCAGCCCAGGCCAATAGCTTTGAGGACGTGGCCCGCGAGTGGTGGGAGCAAGTCCACCGCCACCGCGTCGTCCCCTCCCATGCCGCGCGCAACCTGCGCCGGCTGGAGCTGCACATCTTCCCGGCCATCGGCCAGCTACCCATCCACGAAGTCACAGCGCCCCAGTTGCTGGCAGCACTGCGCCAGGTCGAGCAGACGGGCAGCATCGAGACCGCCCACCGTCTTAGGAGTCTGGCGGGGCAGGTGTTCCGCTATGCCATCTCCACGGAGCGTGCCGAGCGGGACATAGCCGCTGACCTGCGCGACACCCTACGCCCCGCCGAGACCAAGCACCACGCCGCGATCGTCGATCCCGGTGAGATATCACCGCGATCGTCGATCCCGGTGAGATAGGCCCGCTCCTACGCGCGGTCGACGGTTACGGTGGGTACCCCGCGACCCTGGCCGCCTTGAAGCTGGCTCCGTTGGTGTTCGTGCGACCGGGGGAGCTCCGACAGGCTGAGTGGAAGGACTTCGACCTGGACGCCAGAGAGTGGAACTACACGCCCAGCAAAGGGGGCGATCCGCTGGTGGTGCCGCTACCCCGGCAGGCTGTGGAGGTCTTGCGCAAGATGGAGGGCGTGAGCGGCCAGGGGAGATACGTGTTTCCGAGCGCACGGGGGAGAGGTCGACCGATGAGCGAGAATACCGTAAATGCCGCCCTGCACCAGATGGGCTACAAGGACGTCATGACGGGCCACGGGTTTCGCGCCATGGCCCGGACGGTGCTGGTGGAGCGCCTGGGCTACCCGGCAGAGTATGTCGAGCAGCAGTTGGCCCACACGGTCAGAGACGCCCTTGGCCGCGCCTACAACCGCACGACGTTCCTCGAGCAGCGGCGCGAGATGCTTCAGGCATGGGCGGATTATCTGGATACCTTGCGCGACGGGGAGGGAGACTGATCACGATGAAACGATGGAGGAAGAAATGAGACGACTTGCGGTTCTCTCTCTACTGTTGGCGTCCGCCCCCTCCTGGGGTGTCTTGGGCGACCTTGATCGGGATGGAGACGTGGACCTTCGCGACTTCTTCATCTTCTCAGACAATTTCGGTAACACGGGTGAAGTGGAGGAATGTGGCGATCCGATCCCATCCTCGCCGCTCACTTTCTCGGGCGAGGGCACGCAAACCACAGGAAAGTTCCAACTACAAGCTGGGCTGAGGGTCATTCGGGTGTCGAAGACGCCATCCACGGAGAGTATTTTCGTCGAGATGCTCGACGGCGTTACAGGAGACAGGCTTTCGGCCGGCGGCATACTGGACATAGACGATAAAGGGGAAGTCTCAAAGTCATTTCAGGTAGAGGAGACCAATACCTACGTGATCAACGTCGACACAGGTGCTGAGTGGACGATCACGATAGATGACGGAGAAGCCATACCCTCGATCCCGGCAGGCAACCCCGTCAGCCTTTCGGGGGATGGGACACAGACAACAGGCAAGTTCACATTGGAGAGCGGGCTGCGAGTGATCCGAGTAACGAAGACTCCTCCTTCTGAGAGCATTTTCGTTACGATGCTGGACGCCGAGACCGGGGACAGGTTCTCAGCCGGTAGTGTGCTGGATATAGACGACCTGGCGGAAGTCTCCAAGTCGTTTCAGGTGGAAGATGATGAGGCCGGCGAATACGTGGTCAATGTGGACACAGGGGGCAGCTGGACGATTCTCATTGAGTGAGGATTCCGGCGTCCTGCGCGCTGTCTCTCGTTCTGAAGTCATAGCGGATCATCCAAAGGGTTGGTGATGGGCGACCTTGTTAGCGAATTTGCAGACGAATACCGGCGACGCCTCGAGGAACTCCGACAAGCCTACCGCCGCGAGGGGTACTGCGGTTTTCCATGGCGGCTGATCGAAGGCTTGTCGCTGGGGGAAGCCTGTCGATTGGCCCCGTTGCTCTGCGAAATAGGAGCCACGCCCGGAGACGCACCCTGGGAGGACCTATCAGGTGTGCGCGTCGTCGCCCTGACTTCGGACCCCAGGTTCCAAGCTCTCAGGTGTCGAGCGAGTCGCCGCTCGTTGTGTCCGCGTCGTCGATCTGGCTTCGGACCCGAGGTTCGGCGGAGACCGTGACTGGACCGCCTTCGCACGGCAGGTTGACAGCATAGGAAAGCTGGGGGTTCCCTCTGCGCCCCTGGCTGTCACGGTTATGGCTGCTGCCGCGATCCAAGGGAGTCGCGAGCGGTCACACGCCGGCGACGACGCCCCAGGCTCAAGCTACTCCGATCATCAAAAAGACGACGAAGAGGATGTAGCCCGACGGGTCAAAGCCTTCGTGGCGAGCATTCAGGCGCTTCAGGATAAACTGAATCTCCCCCCGCAGTGGTTCCATGCTTCGGCAACGGTCGATTGGTGGCAGCAGCATGGAGAAGGGCTGAGGGAGCAGGCGGCTAAGTTGGAAAAAAGGCTTCAGAGCGACCGTGACAATTTCGGCGAAAAGGGGGTCTTAGCCGAGCAGCTGAAGGATGCACGGAAGGCGTTTAGGCCCGGTAGTGGGAACCGCAAAGGGCATCATCCGCCCATGGTTTACTCTGCCTACGAGATGGCCTTGGGGCTGGTGAAGACGCACTGGCGTACGCGCGACGCGGGCACTGAGGTGAAAGGTCTGTTTAATGGGGTGGGGATCAATCTAACGATCAAAGCAATAGAACGGGCTCGGCAGAAAAGAAGGCTTGCTCCACCGAACCCCCGACGAGGAAATTTCCTGGGAGAAATAGGTTGAGGTAGAGATTAGCATTCGCGAAGAGACGTCGCAGCAACGGCTGTCAGCTACTATAGCTGACAGCCGTTGCTGTGTACAGCCGCCAAGGGATAACCCCCCCTGTGCTCCGTCACTTAAATCACACACGGGGGCTTACCTACAGCTCGGCGGCTGATAGATTGTTGTGGAAACCTTTAGGCATTGCCCACAGAGATACAAGGAGGTGCCCCATGTCTTCGCAAATTCTCCGCCGTCCGGAAGTCAGCCGCCGCACCGGGTTTGGCCGCTCGGCCATTTACGCAGCCATTCAAGCTGGGAGATTCCCCCGCCCTGTGAAACTCGGCCCTCGTGCCGTTGGGTGGATCGAATCCGAGGTGTCTGAGTGGATCGCCGCCCGCGTCGAGGCTCGAGATCACGAGGCGCCGGGTGTCACGCCATCGAAATCATGAGAAGGGCATTAAGCCACAGAAAACCCCCAGGCCGCTGGTGGGCGAATACCTGGGGGTTTCGAAAGGAAACTGATGGGAAATATAGCTAAATCTGAGCCGCTCGTCACCAAGGCCATGTCTGAAGTGGAAGTAACGGAGTCGAAGTGGCTTTTTCGTCCGCAAATCGAGCTTGAGACGCTGACGCTCATGTACGGTGCAGGAGGCGACGGCAAGACCTTCGTGTGCTGTGCCATCATGGCGGCTATGTCCCGTGGCGACGGACTGTTTGGTGCCGAGGGTACCGGAGAGCCAAGCAAGAGCATCTATCTGACCGGCGAAGATTCACTGGAGATGCTTCGCCGGCGTCTGGACGCGATGGACGCCGACGTTCAACACATCCGGGGATGTGACGAGCCTTTCGCCTTCAACGCCGAAGGGTTCGCGTTCGTGGAGGGCGAAATCAAAAAGCACGCCGCCAAGCTGTGCGTGATTGACCCTATTGTCGCTTTCTTGGGGCGCGACCTGGACATGCATCGAGCCAACGAAACCCGGGCCATCCTGGCTCCCCTCAAAGATGTCGCGAAGCGGACTGGCGCCGCCATCATGCTCGTCACCCATGCGACCAAAGGGGCCGCGAACCGGGCGATGGGCCGGGCGATGGGCTCCGTTGACTTCATAAACGCCACCAGGTCTGCCTTGCTGGTGGGCGCTGACCCTGACGATCCTCAGAGTAAGGCTTTGTGTCAGGTAAAAGTCAACAACGCACCGCTGGCCGACCCTGTGGGATTCGAGATCGACGAGGCGGGCCGGTTCGAGTGGACGCTGAGCACCGACCTGACGGCCGCCCGGATCCTGGGGGCCGAAGCCGGCGGCGACGAACAACAGGCCGGCACGATGGCGGAGGAACTGTTGCGGGAGACTTGCAAGAATGAGCAAAAGGCCGCCGACGTAATTGAGCAAGCCAAGTCCGAAGGGATCTCAAAACGCACCCTACAACGGGCCGCCGGTCGGATGTGCGATCGCCGTCGAACGGGGGTCGGCACGCCCGACCAAGTGGTGTACTGGTGCCTACGAACGGATGGTGTAAAAGCCACGTAGGTGCCGTAGGTGCCATATACAGAGTATGGCGCGTACGGCGCCTACGGCACTTGACATCTTCATCGGCTCCATCCAGGCGCCGGTCGAGTGCGTGTATCTGGTCCCCAAGACTCTATTCGAGCCACTGCCTCATGCTGGCCATATTCCAGCGTTTATTCCATTACCGGTCCGCT
>Ga0209554_1002649_pt1 | contig 12163 bp, 10 predicted proteins | sample MarorgKNORR_S2LV_5_FD_188221 | JGI IMG/M metagenome (GOLD analysis project Ga0209554, IMG submission 188221) | Marine microbial communities from the Southern Atlantic Ocean, analyzing organic carbon cycling - Bottom_A/KNORR_S2/LV (SPAdes) (version 2) | ecosystem: Environmental > Aquatic > Marine... | reverse complement strand
TGTCTTGAAGCTTGTCTAATACTTTGAGGTCCAAAACGAGCTCCAGGTCTATAACTAGTACCTGCATCAAAAGGAATTCCAACAATTGCAACGTCACAACTTTCCACATCTCTTAGTTCTGGCAATCTTGCAAATGTAGATGGTCCAGCAAATCTTGGAACTTTAGTTCCACTTACAGGTTGAATAGGATTTTTATTTTTTTCTTTTTTCATTTATAAATAAAATGTACCACATTCTACTGAATTGGAATATCTTCTATCCATAACATTATGATCTTATTAAGAGCAGTTTTGCTAACCTTTATTTTTATTTATCCAGTTAAAGCAAATACTATTTATAACTTAATCAAAATTCCTAACCTTGAGGTTTATAAAATAAACACTCAAAATAAACTTAAATATTTTTATGCAACAAGTTCATTTAGACTGGGTGTTCAAAAAAACATTGTTTGCTTAAATCCAAACAAAAAAGATTTAGATACAAAATATAATACGATTTACAAAAACCTTAACAAGTATTCTTATAATTTTTTAAAAAAAATTAATCTTAAATATATTGTGTTATGTGAAAATTTATCAATCTCAGGAATAAATACCGCAGGTATTCCGGACAATATAATTAAAACATTAATTCTAGATATTAAGTTTAATAAAGACTATTTTGAAAGAGTAATTCATCATGAAGTTTTTCATGTTATAAATGATCAACATAAAGAACTTTTTAATGAAAGTGAGTGGATAAAATTTAATGCTTCAAACTTTAAATACTCAGAGTGTTCTACTTGTACAGAAAAATTAGGGTTAAACACATATAATAAAACTAAAGGTTTTTTTACAGAATATTCAAAATCTACAGCTTCAGAGGATATGGCCGAGGTTTATTCGCATTTAATTTTTTTAAACACAGAAAAGATTAATCAAATCCGTAAATCAGATATCATTTTAAATAAAAAAATTTCTTATATTGAAAATAAAATTAAAAAAATTGATAATTATTTTACTTTTTAAATGATAAAAAAAATTAAAGCTTCTAGTTCTGAAAAAATTATTTTTATTTTTTTAATTTTACTAGGAATTATTACTTCAGGCACATATTTTGTGATTAAAAATAAATGTTTATTTATAAAAAATTATAACCCTAAAAATATTAATTTTCAAAACCCAGACAATATTGCAATTCTAAATGCACCATGTGGCAATGTGATTATAGAACTTTATCCAAATATCTCTCCTAAAGGAGTTAAAAGATTTGAAGCTTTAATCAGATCTAATGCTTATGAGAATGTTGCTTTTCATAGAGTAATTAAAAACAAACTCGTGCAAGCTGGTGACCTAGAGTTTGGAAAAAAAGGATCATTAGATTATGGAAAAATTGGTACAGGAAAATCTGGATTGGGTACTATTAAATCAGAAATAGATAACAAGTTTAATTACGTTAAGGGAAGCGTTGGTTTGGCCCGAACATTTAAGAATGATACTGAAGACAGTCAATTTTTTATAATTCTACAAGATGAACCATTATTTGAAGGTGAGTATACACCGGTTGGCAAAGTTCTTTACGGTCTAGAAGTTTTAAAAAAAATAAAACATCAAAGACATTCAGAATATATATTGAGACCTGATTTTATTAATTCCTTTAAAATGCTTAATTAATTAAAGGTTTCCCAGTTGCTAAAGTATGTTTAATTCTATCTTGAGTTTCTTTTGTTTCTATTAGTTTCATGAAAGCATCCAGTTCTAATTTAAATAAATCTTCCTCCGATAAAGTTTTATCTATATTGGTATCACCTCCACTTAGAACGTTAGCTAATTCTTTTCCCACTTCCATTCCGTGATCTAAAATTACTTTATCATTATAAAGTGTTTCTAAGATTTTAATCATTTTTTCTTTAGCTGCGTTTCCTTGTAGATTCAATTTTGTCTCTGATGGAGCTTTAAAATCTCTATTATCTTCTAAAATTTTCTTTGAAACTTCTAAAAGGCTGTTTCTATTCATTATTTTTTTATCTGCAGGTCTTAAGTATTTCATTGGTTCTGCTTCTATTGGTGATGTTGCAGTTTTGCCATATCCAATAATATCAAATACTTTTAATGAAGCATAACATGGATCTTTTTTAGCCTCTTCCGTGTCAAGCCATCTAGCTAACATTTCTTTACATCCTCCACCTGCTGGGATTAATCCAACAATTGTTTCAACTAATCCAACAACAATATTTGTGTGTGAGGCTACAAAATTACTATGAACCATAACTTCAAATCCTCCTCCAAGTGTTAATCCAGAGGGAGCTGAAATAACTGGATGATCAGAGTATTTTAGATGTTTACAAGTTTCTTGAAAATATCTGATAAATTTTTCTATAGATTTAAAATCACCTTTATCAGCAAACTCCATTGTATAACTTAAGTTTATTCCAGCAGAAAACTGCATGCTTTCATTTATAATGATTAAAGGTTTATCTGTAGCTTTCTTTAAAGCATCCATTGAATCGTAATCAAGAGCATTAGCTTTAGTTGTGAACTCAACAATATTATAATCTTTAAATCTATAAATTTCTGCTGAATTATTTCCATCTATACTTAAAGCCCTTTTTTTAACTTTTCCTAAAGTTTCTATGTCTGTATATTTTTGTCTTTGACCATAAAATTTTTCATTTTTAGATTTTGCTAAATTTTCTAAAAAATTATTGCCTTTATAGTCATCAATTTTATCAAAAAAATTAGTTACACCAATTTCTTCAAGCATCTCAAAAGGACCTTTCGCCCAATTAAAACCTAGTCTCATAGCTTCATCAATATCATTGAACTCTTTAGTAATTCCAGGAACTAAAGATGATGCATACTTGATAATTTTTGAAATAACTGACCATGCATATTCTCCATATTTATCATCTCTGTTAATTAAAGTTTTAAGGTCAACTTTTTCAGATTTAATATTAATTTTTTTACTTGGTGAATATTCGCCTGTTTCAAGGTTTAATGCTTCCATTATTTTCTTATCATCAGTCTTATTAATTCTATAAAACCCACCTTTGCCTTTTCGACCCGTGTATCCTGTGTCTATTAATTTTTTTACTAAAGGAATTTCTTTTGCCACTTCATGAAACTTATCAGTTTCAGGCAACTCTTTAATAAAACTCTTTAAAACATCAGCCATCAAATCTATTCCAATTAAATCATAAAGACCAAAAATTCCTGTTTTTGGAATTCCCATTGGTCTTCCAAAAGTTGCATCTGCTTCTTCAACGGATAATTTCATTTTAAAGGCTTCTGTCATTGCAATTTGCATTGCATAAACTCCTACTCTGTTACCTAAAAATCCAGGAGTGTCATTACAAACAATTGCACCTTTTCCAAGTTCAGTTTCACAAAACTTTTTTAAAGAATTTATTTTTTCTAAATCATTATTTTCATTTTTTACTATCTCTAAAAGGTCCATATATCTTACGGGGTTAAAAAAGTGAGTAATACAAAAGTCTTTTTTTTCTTCTTCTGTTAAATTTTGAGATAAAACTTTAATAGGTATTGATGATGTATTTGAAGAAACTATTGCACCTTTTTTTCTCTCTTTAAATATTTTTTCATAAATATCATGTTTAATATCTATTCTTTCAACAACAGCTTCCACTACCCAATCAGCTTCATTTACTTCAGCAAAATCATCTAAAATATTTCCAACTTTAATATTATTTATCTTTGATTTATCTAATAAAAGAGGAGGTCTAGATTTATGAATTCTATCTCTTGCTTTTTTGCTAATTTCTGTTTTTAAATCCAATAAAGTTACTGGGATGTTTGCATTACATAGCTGTGCTGCAATTCCACTACCCATAGTTCCTGAACCAATAACTACAACTTTTTTAATTTCCATAAGATTTAAAAATTGAAGTGCTGTTTATAATAAAAAAAATGAAATTAGTAAATGAATTACCTATTAATTCCCCTTAGTCTTTCAGATCTCCTTCTTAGAAGTTCCGCACTAACTAAAATTAAAATTGACATTACAATTAAGCAAGTTGCAACAGCTAAGATAGTTGGGCTTAATTGTTCTCTTAATCCAACCCACATTTGAATTGGAATAGTTGTATTATCAAGTCCTGCTAAAAATAATACAACAACTACTTCATCAAAAGAAGTTACAAATGCAAATAATGCTCCTGAAATAACGCCTGGTAGAATTAATGGTAAGGTAATTTTCATAAAGGTATTTACTGGATTACTTCCTAGACTTGCTGCTGCTCTTGTTACACTGTGATCAAAACCAGTTAACGTTGCTGTTACTGTAATTACCACAAAAGGAGTGCCTAGAATAATATGAGCTATAATAATACCTGTGTGAGTGGCAGCTAAACCAACTTTTGCCATGAAGAAAAATATTGCTACTCCAGAAATAATTAGTGGGACAATCAATGGTAAAATTAATAAAGCCATAAACGCAGCTTTGTATGGCATATGTCTGCTACTTAAACCTAATGCAGCAACTGTTCCAAGAACTGTTGCTCCAATTGTTGCAAAAAATGCTATTATAATACTATTTTTTGCAGCTAGGCCCCAAGGGTTTTTAGTTCCGTAAATCATATCCTTGTACCATCTTAGAGAAAAACCTTCTGGATCTAATGCTATCATTTTTTCTGAAAAATGAATGTACTGTTCTGCATTGAAAGATAATGGAAGAATTACAAATAAAGGTGCAATTAAAAAGAAAAATACTAAACCACATATTGTTAGATATGTGTAATGCCATATTCTATAATTTAGAGATGTATAATTTGGTAATGACATAATTATCCTAGTTTAATATTATCTATTCCTACTAATTTATTAAAAATCCAATAGATTGTTAAAACTCCCACTAGCAACATTGTTCCTAGCGCTGATGCAAAAGCCCAATCTAAAGAACTTTTCATATGATATGCAATTGTATTGCTGATTAAAGTTCCACTTGCTCCTCCTACTAGCGCAGGTGTGATATAATAACCAATAGCTATAATAAAAACTAATAAACTTCCCGCACCAATACCTGGTATTGTTAATGGAAAATAAACTTTCCTGAAAGCCATAAAGGGTGTGCCACCTAATGATATTCCTGCTCTCATTAAGCTTGGAGATATAGTTTTCATTACACTATAGATAGGTAAAACCATAAAAGGTAATAAGATTTGCGTCATAGCAACAAATGTTCCAATAACATTATACATTAGTTCTGGCCTATCATCGTTAGGGGCAATACCAAGCATAACTATTAAATCATTAATTGGACCTTGTTGTTGAAGTAATACCATCCAACTTGATGTTCTAACTAACAATGAAGTCCAAAAAGGCAACAATACACAGATCATTAATAAATTACTGTACTTCATAGGTAATGTAGCCAACAAATGTGAAATTGGATAGGCAAGAATAAAACAAAAAACAGTCACCCATAATGCTACTTTAAATGTTCTAACCCATAAAGTTTTATGCATCCTTCTGCTCTCTTCAACTTGAATTATATTTCTATCTTCATCGAATAGTAGATCTACTCCCTTTAAATATTTGGCTACAGTATATTTTGGAGCTGTACTTTTTAAAGCTCGTAAGTATCCTATTTGTCCCCATCTTTTATGAGCTTTTATAAATTGTTCTTTATAATTTCCTTTTTCAAATTTATTAATTTTTCTTACTGTTTTTTTAATTAAACTACTAAAACCTCCTTTTTCATAGTTTAGTCTAGCTATGATTTTACCGTAGGTTTTGTTTTTTTTTAAGAATGATAAATCTTCATAAATTGCTGCATAAACCGGTTCTTCTGGAAGCTCTTTACCGTCCCATTGTTCCATAGCTTTATAAGTATTTGGAAGTTTTCCTGTAATCATTCGATCATCTATACTTCTAAATAACATATCACTAAGTGGAAATAGATAAGTGATTACAAGAAATAAAAACAAAGGAGCAACAAGAAATAATGCTCTTAATTTATTTCTCCTTTCAGCTTTTTTTAAGCTAACATCTAAAGGCAATCCGTCTGTTGAGTATATTATTTTTTCTGAACTCATAATAAAAAAAAAGGGCGGCTATAAATAACCGCCCTAATAATATAATAAAAATTTAATCTATAAAACTAAATTATAGACTAGCTTTCATTGCTTCCCATTTTTCTTCAATCTCGTCTTGATTGTCTGCCCAAAAATCAGGATTCATTAAAATGTGACTTTTTAAGTTATCTGGTGCTGTTGGCATATGTGGTACCATGTTAGTCTTACCATCTTTAAACCACGGTTCTCCAGCTTCCATAATAGCAATTGAAGATTTTCTCCAAGGAGCATAAGCAATATACTTAGCGCTTCCTGCTAAACCTTCAGTACTTGTCATTTCTCTAAGAACTTTCATTGCATCACCATTGGCATGGTTAGGTCCATCTTTAACCATTGCAAAATACTCGTAGTCAAGGATTTGTGCATCCCAAACTTGTACTAGTGGAGTATTTTCCATTTGTGCGTTAAAGAATCTTCCATTCCAACCAGTTGTCATTACTACTTCACCATTAGCTAACCATTCTGGCGGTTGAGCTCCAGCATTCCAAAATACACATCCACCATTAGGATCTGTACAAAGTGCTTTGATTTTAGCAATTGCTCTGTCTATTCCAGCTCCTTCAAGTTTTCTGTAAAGTAAATCTCCACCAGCTTGTGCTCCGCTAGCTTTTACTCCATCTGCAACTAAAGCGATCTCTAAATTAGCCATAGCACTTTTGTAGATACCTCTTTTTCCAGGAAACTTTTTAGTGTTGAAAAAGTCTTTAATAGTTGTTGGTTTTTTACTTCCAATTTTATCGTCATTGTAAGCATAGTTCCAAGAGTAAAGAATATTTCCTACAGCACATTTAGAAGGCATGCTTGTAAAGAAGTCTTGACTCGCTGGAGTTCCATCAGGAGCAGGTGAGAAGTCTTTGTCGAAATCGAATTCAACAAAAATACCTTCGTCACATCCAAGGATCGTATCTTTTGCATACACATCAATGATGTCCCAAGTAATAGCACCAGCTTCTTTTTGTGCTTTAATTTCAGATAACCCACCAGTGTAGTCTACCCAATCAACAGATACACCTAACTTAGCAGCAGTTGGATCACCATAACCTAGCTTTTGACTCTCTGTGTAAGCCCCACCCCAAGAAACCACAGTAACTGCGAATGCTGAAGAAGTGATAGATACAACAAAAAATAAGGCTAGTAATAATTTACTTAATTTTCTCATTTACCCTCCGTTTAAACGTTTTTTTAAAAAAGAGAGTACAACAATTATAAAAAAAGGAGTCAACAGCTGATTTTGCCTCAATTAGTTACCGAAACGTATGTATTTTAATAGTTTATTTTGGGTCCAGTGCTCTACAGTCATGGCTGTCCCAACCCACTGTAATTTCATTTCCAAGCTTAATATCCATTCTTGCTGAACTATTTGGAACTTTAAGTATAAAATTTTTATTATCTAATAAATTCAATCTAACCCTTGTATGATCTCCATGATAAATAACTTCTTCTATTTTTCCTTTATGATTATTGTCCATTTTATTTTTTGGGTCAATAATAGCTCTTTCAGGTCTTAATGACATGGTAGTTTTTTCTCCTTTGGTCTTAACTACAATTGGGTTTGCAAAAATTTCAGTACCTGATGTTAATTTTACTTTACACTTATCTTTTTCAACATCAATAACTTCACCAGCAAAAGTATTGTTCTCTCCAATAAACTCTGCAACAAAAGAATTAACTGGTTCTTCATAAAGTACACTTGGACTTGATAGTTGTTGAACTTTACCATCATTAAATACAGCAATTCTATTTGACATTGTTAGTGCTTCACCTTGGTCATGTGTAACATATACAACTGTCACTCCGATGCTTTCATGAATATGTTTAATCTCATATTGCATATTTTCTCTTAAATTTTTATCTAATGCACCAAGAGGCTCATCCATAAGAACAACATGAGGATCAAAAACTAAAGCTCTAGCAACAGCTACTCGTTGTTGTTGTCCCCCAGACAATTGCATTGGCATTCTAGATTCAAATCCTTGAAGTGACACCATTGATAGAGCTTTATCAATTTTTTTATCAGCCTCATCTTTAGGAATTTTTCTAACTCTTAGTGGAAAAGCTAAATTTTCATAAACTGTCATATGTGGAAACAATGCATAGTTTTGAAAGACCATTCCAATTCCTCTTTTATGAGGTGGTATATTTGAAATTTCATTATTATCTAAATAAATTTTTCCATTAGTTGCAGTTTCAAATCCTGCCAACATCATTAAACATGTTGTTTTACCAGAGCCAGACGGTCCTAACATTGTTATGAATTCGCCTTTTGCTATGTCTAGATCTAAACCTTTAACAACTAAGACTTTACCGTCATAGCTTTTGTCTACTTTTTCAAATCTAACAAAATGATCTTTGTCTGCCATACGATTTTAAAACATTTAAAAAGTTATTTTTCAAGTTCTTTTATTTAATTGTTTATTTGAGGTGTAATTCTCTAGAAAAATTACAAAATAACTCACTACCCTTTTCTGTCACTCTTATAGATTCTGATGCTTCAACTCCCCAATCACCAAATTGCATAACTGCGATCATATGAAATGTAACATTAGGTTTTAAAATTGTTTTATCTCCTTTGGATATGTTCAGAGTATGTTCGCCCCAATCAGGCGGGTAACCAATTCCAATAGAATAGCCAGTTCTGGATTCCTTCTTTATCTTGTACTTATCTAAAACAGTCCAAAATTTTTGAGCTACATCATCAGCAGTATTTCCTGGTTTAACAGCAGAAATTCCAGCATCTAATGCTTCATTGGTTGCTTTCATTGCGTCAATTTTTTTTTGTTCAGGTTTGCCTAGTAAAACAGTTCTTGCCATTGGTGCATGATATCTTTTATGAACTCCAGAAAGCTCAATAATTGTTGCTTCACCATTAACAAATTTATCTTGCGTTGCTGTCAGATGTGATGCTGACGTACCTTTTCCTGTTGGTAATAATGTTGCAATGCTAGAATATTCTCCTCCAAATTCTGGTGTTCCCATAAATAAAGCTCTTTGAATTTGTGCTACAGCATCACATTGTCTTACACCAGGATTAATTGTTTCTATTGCTGTTTTCATACCTTTTTCAGAAATTAAGGCAGCAGATTTCATTAATTCTATTTCTGCATTTGATTTAACTAACCTTGCCCAGTTAACCAATCTTTCTGAGTCTTTTAATTTGGCATTTGGTAAACTTTGTTTTATTTTTTCATAACAATAAGCTGTGAAGTAATGGCTGTCCATTTCCAAACCAATGCTTAATTTGTACCATTTTTTTTCTCTAATAATTTCTACAAGACAATCGTATGGGTGTAATGGCCATGTATGAATATATTTTTCATCATACTGAATAATATTTTCATCTTTTAAATATGTTTTTATATATGCTCCTCCTGCATCTTGTGCTCTTACAAAACAAATTGGCTCTTCTGCATTCACATGAACTATAACGCATTGTGCATAATAAAAAGACCAAGCGTCATAGCCTGTTAAATAATTCATGTTTGCAGTATCTTGGGAAATTAATAATTCAATGCCCTTCTCTTGCATTGAGTTTTGAACTTTTTTTAATCTTGCTTTGTATTCTTCTTTAGCAAACAACATAACTAATTTGTTAAGAACAATTTGCCAAAACCTTTAATAGAATTATTTTTTCCAATGTTTTCTAATGTATCCCAAATCAAAGCTTGATTGCTAGATAAAACAGGTTTGTTTAATTTTTTTTCAAGCTTATCAATTATTGGTAAGACTGGTAAAGCTGTACAAGAAACAAATAAAGCATCAGCATCTTTTAAATCAATCTTTGAAAGTACCTCATATAAATAATTTTGATCAATTTTTCCAATATCAATATCGAATTCAATATCAAAATAAGAATTTGATGTAACCTTAAAGTTTTCTTTTTTAAAATACTCAACTACTTCATCATTTAGTCTCTTGCTGTAAGGCGTAAAAATAGATAATTTTTGAATTTTCAATTTTTTTAAAGCTTTTATAGCTGCAGTGCTTGGAGTTGTAACTTTTGCTTCTGGCTTAGCTAATTTGATTTTCTTTTCAATTGAATTATATCCTGCCGCAATAGTTCCTGAGGTACAGCCATAAACAATACAGTCTATTTTCTGATCAGGAAGAATGTCTTTTGTAACTTCGGTCACTTTCTGAGACATTTTGATTAAATTTTCACTAGTTAAAGGATTGTAACACTCTATACGATTAACAAAAAAATCTATATCTTTGTCTTTGATTACATCAATAAAGTCTTTTTCAATCGTAAAATCGCTAGCTAAAGCTATCAAGCCTATTCTAGGATTGGGATTAGGATTGTATTTTGGTTCTACTTTTGTTGAATACATTTTTAAAAAAGAAATATATCATAAGGTTTGGAATATTCATTATAATTAAAGAGGTTGTTATGAAAATAGGTTTTATAGGACTTGGCAATGTCGGTGGAAAACTTGCAGGTAGTTTATTAAGAAATAAATTTGAGTTAACTGTAAGAGATTTAGAAAAAAATATAACAAGCGATTTTATAAACAAAGGAGCAAAAACCACAAATAGTGCAAAAGAATTAGCTGAACGAGTAGATTTAATTATTACTTGTTTGCCTTCTCCGCAAATATGCTCTGAAGTTATGGAGGCAAAAGATGGTGTAATAAATGGTCTCTCTAAAAATAAAATTTGGCTTGAAATGAGTACTACAGATGAATCTGAAGTTAAAAGACTTGGCAAATTAGTTGTTGCAAAAGAAGCATCTTCTCTTGATGGTCCTGTAAGTGGCGGATGCCATCTTGCTGCAACAGGAAATATTACTATATTTGTTGGGGGTGAAAGAAAAACCTTTGAAAAAATTTTACCTGTTCTAACTGTAATGGGCAGAAAAATTCTACATACTGGAGAATTAGGGTCGGCTTCTGTTTTAAAGGTTGTAACAAACTATCTTGCCTCAGTACACTTAGCTGCTCTAGGAGAAGCATGGACAGTTGCTAAAAAATCGAATTTAGATTTAACCAAAACTTTTAAAGGAATTTCGGCGTCTTCTGGTAATTCATTTGTTCATGAAACTGAAAGCCAGGTAATTTTAAATGGGTCGTATAATATTAACTTTACTATGGACCTCGTTGAAAAAGACATGACTTTATTTAATAACTTAGCAAAAAAACTTGGGGCTCCTCTTGAAATTAGTCCCTTAGTATTGGACATTTTTAAGGATGGTCATAAGAAATATGGGTCTAGAGCCTGGTCTTCTATGATAGTTAAAAGAATGGAAGAACTTAATAAAACTGACTTTAGAGCAGAAGGTTTTCCACCAGAAATGATAGACAATGAACCTGAAGAAAAAGGAAACGAAATATAAAATTTATATTTCAATTTATTAAAAATATGATTAGGTTTCAAAAATAAAATGAAAAAATTATGGCAAAAAATTTAATAGAAAGACTTAATGAAGGACCAGTTATTTGTGCAGAAGGATATCTTTTTGCAATGGAACGAAGAGGATATTTGCAAGCTGGTGCTTTTGTTCCTGAAGTTGTTTTAGAACATCCAGAAGTTGTTTCCCAATTACATAGAGAATTTATAAGATCTGGTAGCGATGTTGTTCAAGCATTCACTTATTATGGTCACAGAGAAAAATTAAGAATCATTGGCAAAGAAAATTTGCTTGAGCCTCTTCAAAAAAAGGCATTAAAAATTGCAAAAGACTCTAGAGATGAGTTTAAAGATTTAGATTTAATGGTTTGTGGAGATGTTGCAAACACTAATATTTATGACCCGAAGGACAAAAAAACTAATATTGAATGTCAAAAAATGTTTGAAGAACAAGTTATGTGGGCAAAAGAAGCTGGTGTTGATTTCGTAATAGCTGAAACAATTACTTGGCTTGAAGAATTGAAAATTGCACTTAAAGTTATTAAAGATGCAGGACTAATTGCTGTTTGTAATTTTTCAATTAAGCGAGATGCAATGACTAGAGACGGTTATACACCAGGAGATGCGTGTAAAATTTTGGAAGACAATGGCGCTGATGTTGTTGGATTAAATTGTTTCCGAGGACCTAAAATGACCATGAAACTTTTACCAGAGATCAGAAAAAAAGTTTCATGTCATGTTGCAGCCTTA
>Ga0209554_1002648_pt1 | contig 12166 bp, 10 predicted proteins | sample MarorgKNORR_S2LV_5_FD_188221 | JGI IMG/M metagenome (GOLD analysis project Ga0209554, IMG submission 188221) | Marine microbial communities from the Southern Atlantic Ocean, analyzing organic carbon cycling - Bottom_A/KNORR_S2/LV (SPAdes) (version 2) | ecosystem: Environmental > Aquatic > Marine... | reverse complement strand
CTGCCTAACTTTTTAAAGTGCTCTGCTCTTTTTCTAGCAGACTCCCAAGTGAATGATTTTTTCATTTTACTACAATTTAAACTTTATCTTTTATATAACGCATGGGGAATAAAGACATTAGAGATGTGGTTAAAAGAAGGAGTGAAAGGTTTACAAGAAAAAACCGACAAAAATTGTGAAGACCTAAAAATTATAGATTAAATTCTTTTGAAAAAGAAAAGTTAGGTTGGTTAGTTTTATAGAAGTCTGCTTATTATCCTTATAATAGGCGGACTTCGTTAATTTTATACAATTTTAATAATAAAGGTATTCCGTTTTCCTTTATTTAAAATAATGTATTTGTCATTGATTAAATCTTCAGTAGAAATTATATAATTCTCATTTATCTTTTCTTTATTTACCGAAACCGAATTTTCTTTTAATGCACGCCTAGCTTCACCATTTGAAGCTAAAAAGTTTGTTTTAGCTGCCAAAGCCGCGATCATATCCAGTCCATTTTCAAAATCTGTTTTAGAAATTTCGGATTGAGGAACACCTTCAAATACATCTAAAAAAGTAGCTTCATCAAGTGTTTTAATATCGTTTTTAAATGTTTTACTAAATAATATATTAGAGGCTTTTTCAGCATTTTCAAAAATATCTTGAGAGTGCACCATAGTCGTAATTTCGCTTGCTAAACGCTTTTGTAAAAATCTTAAATGTGGTGTGTTTTTATGTTCTTTTATTAAATCAATAATCTCTTCCGAGGTTAAAAACGTGAAGATTTTAATATACTTTTCGGCATCTTCATCGCTCGAGTTAAGCCAATATTGATAAAACTTATAAGGAGAGGTTCTCTTTGCATCCAACCAAACGTTACCACCTTCAGATTTTCCAAATTTAGTACCATCACTTTTAGTAATTAAAGGACAGGTAATTGCATAGCCTTTTCCTTTTTCTATACGGCGAATTAATTCAGTTCCTGTGGTGATATTCCCCCATTGATCACTTCCTCCCATTTGAATTGAACAGTTATATTCTTTAAATAAATGCAGAAAATCGTAACCTTGCACCAATTGGTATGTAAACTCTGTAAAACTCATTCCTTCAGTAGATTCAGAAGAGATCCTGTTTTTAACAGAATCTTTAGACATCATATAATTTACTGTTATATGCTTACCAACATCACGAATAAAATCAAGAAACGAAATGTTTTTCATCCAATCATAATTATTTACTAATATGGCTGCATTATCGGCACTGCTTTCAAATTCTAAAAAATGTGCTAATTGTTTTTTTATTGCGTTTTGATTATGTCGAAGCGTTGTTTCGTCTAATAAATTACGTTCATTAGATTTTCCTGAGGGATCTCCAATCATACCAGTTGCTCCTCCAATCAACGCCACTGGTTTATGACCACAACGCTGAAAATGTGCTAAAAGCATAATAGGCACTAAATTCCCTATATGTAAAGAATCTGAAGTGGGATCGAAACCAATATAGGCGCTCCGCATGCTTTCCAATAAATGTTCTTCGGCTCCTGGCATAACATCATGAATCATGCCTCGCCAACGCAACTCTTCAATAAAATCTTTAGACATTTATAATTATAATTTAAACAAAGATAATTGTTTATAAGATAAAAGTGGAAAGGCTATTATAAAATTTAGAGACTTTTAGATTTTGAATATAATTCAGAATAAAATCATTAGTTTAGTCTTATGATTTTAGTTACAGGAGGAACAGGATTGGTTGGCAGTCATTTGCTATATAAACTTGTTAAAAAGGGCTTTAAAGTTAGAGCCATTTATAGATCGAAAAAAAAGTTAGATGCAGCAAGACATGTGTTTTCTTATTATTCAAATCAAGTTGAAGCTATTTTTTCTAAAATTGATTGGGTAGAAGCACATCTTAATGATATTCCTGCTTTAACAAAAGCTTTTAAAAATATCACTAAAGTGTATCATTGTGCTGCATTGGTGTCTTTTGACCCAAATGAGTATTACACTTTGCGAAAAGTTAATATTGAAGGTACGGCCAATATTGTTAATCTATGTCTTGCAAATAATATTGAAAAGTTGTGTTATGTAAGTTCTATTGCAGCAATTGGTCATGGCGAACCAAATGATAATATAATTACCGAAAGCACAAATTGGTTTCCAGAAGATGACCATAACGTTTATGCAATCACAAAATATGGAGCCGAAATTGAAGTATGGCGAGGTGTACAGGAAGGTTTAGATGTTGTTATTGTAAATCCGGGATTTATTTTTGGACCAGGATTTTGGAAAACAAGTAGTGGAAATTTATTTAAAAAAATCTATAAAGGATTGAAATATTATACTAATGGTGTTTCCGGATATGTAGATATAGATGATGTTGTAAATTCGATGCTACTATTAATGGACAGCACTATTAAAAATGAACGTTATATTTTAGTTTCTGAAAATTTGTCGTTTAAAGAATTTACAACAAAAACTGCAGAGGCATTTAAAGTTAAACCTCCTGAAAAAGAAGTGTCAATAATATTACTGCAAATTGTTTGGCGAATAGATTGGTTAAATCATTTTATTAGAAGAAAACGTCGTAAACTCTCGAAACAAATGGCAAAAAGCATTACTGAAAATCATTTTTACAGTAACAAGAAAGTTATTGAAGATTTGGGTATAAAATTCAAATCTACTGACGAATCAATAAACCAGACGTGTCAATTTTTTTTATCGGAATTAGGAAAATAGAATCTTTATTCAGTTTTTTCTTAGGCAATAATTTTCCTATTTTCCTTAAGGAATCTCGTTCTGATTTTCTAATTTTATTTAAAGAATCTTTAATTTTTTGTTCGGTTTCTATAATTGTCTTAAAATGATTTTTGTCTTTTTCGAGTTTTATTTTAACACTATTATAAATATCTTCATAGGTTTTTAAATTATAGGCATAATATTCATTACTCAAAGCAAATAGCAAACTATCAATATTGTGTTTTTTATAAATATAGTCTTCTGGGACAAGGCCTGCATTCTCAATTAATTTTCTATTTGTTCCTTTTGCTGCATTAATTATAGATATATCATAAATTACCTCGACCATTTTGTCTTTTAATATAAGATTATCAGGTTTTTTGGGTTTATCTATACTATTATTTTTACATGAAATAACTAATAATACAAATATAATATATTTAAGTTGTTTTATCATCTGTTAAAAGTTAATCGCTTTGCAGCTTTAACATTATAAAATTTAAAATTCTTATATACTAAACTCCCATTTACAAATGTATGTGTTATTCTGGACTTAAAAGTTGTGTTTTCAAAAGGAGACCAACCACATTTATAAAGAATGTTTTCCTTTTTAACCGTCCAGGGATTATTTAAGTTTACAATAACTAAATCAGCAAAATAGCCTTCTTTAATAAATCCACGTTTTTCTATCTCAAATAATATAGAAGGGTTGTGGCACATTTTCTCTATTATTTTCTCTAAAGAAACCTTACCATTATGATAGGCTTCTAATATAGCTACTAAACCATGTTGTACTAAAGGTCCGCCAGATGGCGCTTTGGTATAGATACTTTTTTTTTCTTCTAAAGTATGAGGCGCATGATCAGAAGCGATTACATCAATGCGGTTATCGAGCAATGCTTTCCAAAGTTCTGCTCTATCGTTTTTAGTTTTTACTGCTGGATTCCACTTAATTAAAGCCCCTTTTATTTCGTAATCTTCATCCGAAAACCAAAGGTGATGAATGCAAACTTCGGCAGTAATCTTTTTGTCTTTTAAAGGAATTTTGTTAGTGAACAATTTAGTTTCTTTTGCTGTGGTTATATGAAACACATGTAATCTCGCTCCAGTTTTTTTTGCAAGTTCAATAGCTTTTGAAGACGATAAATAACAAGCTTCAGAACTTCTAATAACAGGATGATATTTAATAGGAATGTCTTCACCAAATTGTTCAATATGTTGTTTAAGGTTTGATTGTATGGTTGCTTCATCTTCACAATGTACAGCAATTAATAAATCTGTACTCGAAAATATTTTTTCTAAAACCTCTGGATTATCTACAAGCATATTTCCGGTAGAAGAACCTAAAAACAATTTTAAAGCAGCAACTTTTTTAGGATCTAATTTTAAAATTTCCTCAAGATTATCGTTAGTGCCACCAAACATAAAGGAATAATTAGCATGTGAGGTTTTAGAAGCAATTTGAAATTTTTTTTCAAGTTCTTCAATAGTAGTAGTTTGCGGAATGGTATTTGGCATTTCTATAAAAGACGTAATACCTCCTGCAATAGCAGCTTTAGATTCACTTTCAATAGTTGCTTTATGTGTAAGCCCTGGTTCTCTAAAATGAACTTGGTCGTCGATAACACCTGGAAATATATAGTTGTTTTCGGCATCAAAAACATGTACATCTACCGATTTTGCACTAATAGATTCTGCGATTTTTTTTATATACTCATTTTCAATAAGAATATCGCCATTAAAAATAGTACCTTCATTCACTATTTTAGCGTTTTTTATAAGTACAGTTTTGTTCTCCATTTAATTTATTCCGAATAAACTATTAAACTTCATTGAAATGACTCCAAAGATAGCTTCAGAAATTATGCTACCACTCATTTTTGATTCTCCTTTTGTTCTATCCGTAAAAACTACAGAAATCTCAACAATTTTAAATTTCTTTAAATAGGCTTTAAATTTCATTTCTATTTGAAATGCATAACCAATAAATTTAATTTTATCAAGATCGATTTGTTCTAAAACATGTCGTTTATAACATACAAATCCAGCAGTTGTATCATGAATTTTCATTCCAGTAATAACACGAACATAAATGGAAGCTAAATACGATAAAAGCACTCTTCCCATTGGCCAATTCACTACGTTTACTCCTTTAACATAACGAGACCCAATAGAAACATCTGCATTATTTATATGGCATTCATTATAGAGTTTAATTAGGTCTTTAGGATTATGCGAAAAATCGGCATCCATCTCGAAAATATAATTATACTCGTTATACAAACACCATTTAAACCCATGTATATACGCAGTGCCAAGTCCGGCTTTTTCAAATCGAGTTTCTAAAAACAATCTGCTCTTAAATTGGTCTTGTAACTCTTTAACTTTAAGCGAAGTCAAATCGGGAGAATTATCATCTACCACAAGGATATCAAACGGTTTTTCTAAGCTAAAAACGGCTCTAATAATATCTTCAATATTTTCAATCTCGTTAAAAGTTGGGATAATGACAATAGCGTCGCTCATTAAAAAGTAATTTTAGCAAAAATAAGTTATTTTGGTAACTAATTCAGTACTTAAAGTACTCTAAAGTTATAAGTACTTAAAGTTAGTCAAGTATGAAAAATCGAGATGTTAACATATTATTATGGTTTACCTAATCAAGTTGAACATAAATACCCAATCAAGTTGAGTACATATCTTTTTACTGAAAAAAGGCAGAAACAATTTCTAAAAGAAGCTCTAAAGTTTAATTTTAGTTTATTGATGTCCGATTAAAGTTTGTACTACACTTAAAAGCTATGTATAAAATAGATTGAATATTTTTATAAAAAGAAACACCTTGCTTTTTTACTTTTTTGAATTTTAGATAATTACAGAAACTATTATAATTTGAATCATTGTTTATTAGTTAGTTATAAAGAAAGTCTTTTGTCTTAAGTCTAACAGCAAAGCAGCCTGTCCCGAAATTTGCGGGAGTCTTACGTCTTTTGTTAAACACTAATGATTTTAGTTAAAAAGCACTTACTCCTGCCTACCGTCAGGCAGGTTAGTGCACTCTAAATACTTATAACTTTAGGCACTGAACAATTCGTTATTTGCAGGATTAAATTTATAGATTATTCTTCATAAATTAGCATACATGTTACGAGAAATTATATCTAATGAATGGTTTACTGTTTTAGTTGTTTTATGTGTTTGCATTTTAGCTTTTGCAAAAGCTAGGTTTACTAATAGATTTAATGATTTTTTGTGGGTTCTTGGGAACTCTAAATATTTAAAAATTTACTCCAGAGATCAAAAATTTACAGACCAGTTTAATGGGCTTTTGTTTTTAAATTTAATTATATCTTCAGCTTTATTCTATTTTATTTGGTATAATACTTTTATTGAGTCTATAGCTTTCGATTTAATTCTTTTTTTCAAGTTCTTTATAGGTTTTGGCTCATTAATTTTAATTAAAATACTTATCGAGCGTTTAATTGGAAGCCTTTTTGAAATAGACTCATTAATAGATTCTTATGTTTTTCAAAAAACGAATTATAAAAACTATATTGGTTTAGTGCTTTTGCCTATTAATATTCTATTAATATTTGCAGTAAATCCTTCCAAAACGATACTTTATATTGTAGCAGGGTTAATATTGGTTATAAATTTAGTTGGCTTTATAACATCTTTTAAAATACATCAAAAGTTAATTTTAAATAACTTATTTTATTTTATTTTGTATATTTGCGCTCTTGAAATTGCACCATATATAATTTTGTATAAGGTTTTGAACTAACCTTGACAAGAGGAAACAACAATTAGAGTTATATGAAAGTGAAAACAATATTGGTTTCTCAACCTGAACCTAAAATAGAAAACTCCCCGTATTTTGACCTTCAGAAAAAGCAAAAAGTAAAAATTGATTTTCGACCATTTATACATGTCGAAGGTGTTGCTTCTAAAGAAATACGATTGCAAAAAGTGGATTTAAATAATTATTCAGCAATAATACTTACCAGTAGAAATGCTGTAGATCATTTTTTTAGAGTCGCTGAAGAAATGCGATTTAAAGTTCCGGATGCTTTGAAGTATTTCTGCCAGTCTGAAGCAGTAGCATTTTATTTGCAAAAGTATGTTGTGTACAGAAAACGTAAAATTTATGTCGGCAAACGTACTTTTAACGAACTTACTCCTTTAATAAAAAAATATAAAGATGAAAGATTCTTATTGCCTTGTACAGACAAACTTAAACCGGAAGTCCCGAGTATTTTAAACGAACTTGGTATTAATTGGAAACAAGCTACTTTCTATAAAACGGTAATTAGTGATTTATCCGATTTGTCTGATGTCTCTTATGATATTTTAGTGTTTTTTAGTCCTTCAGGAATAGATTCCTTATTTCATAATTTTCCGGACTTTAAGCAAAACGATACACGTATAGCAGTTTTTGGGAATACGACAATTAAAGCTGTAGAAAGTAGAGGTTTGAGGGTAGATATTTCTGCTCCAACACCAGAAACTCCATCGATGACAATGGCTTTAGAAAAGTATATTGAAAAAGCAAATGCAAGAAAAGTTAGAGAAACAGGTAAGTTATAAAAAAGTGCGATTTAAAACTTAAATCGCACTTTTTTTATTTTGAACGTTTCCGTCCAGACACTATTTAGAATCCATAGCGTTGCGGACCTCCACGCCTAATTTCTTCACTAGCAAAGGATTTGAATTTTTTGAAATTTTCACGAAATGCATTCGATAGTTTAAAGGCGGTTTTATAATATGCATCATCATCATTCCATGCAGTTTTTGGGCTTAAAACTTCGGTAGGAACTCCAGGGCAAAATCTTGGTTGAGAAACACCAAAAACAGAGTGAATATGATAATCGTCGTAAGTATATAAATCCAAATCTCCATTTAATACAGCACTAATCATGGCACGTGTGTACTTTAGCTTCATTCTGGTGCCAACTCCATAAGCGCCTCCAGTCCAACCAGTGTTTATCAGCCATACATTAACTCCAGAGTCTTTCATTTTTTTGCTTAACATTTCAGCGTATTTTATTGGGTGTAAAGGCATAAAAGGTGCTCCAAAACATGCTGAAAACGAAGGTACAGGTTCCACAACTCCAGCTTCGGTTCCTGCAACTTTAGCAGTATAGCCAGAAATAAAATGATAGGCAGCCTGACTTGGTGTTAATTTAGAAATTGGAGGCAACACTCCAAAAGCATCTGCTGTTAAAAAAAAGATATTTTTAGGACTCTTTCCAATGGATGGTTTTTGAATATTGTCAATATGATAAATTGGGTAACTTACTCTGGTGTTTTGAGTTATAGAAGCGTCTTCAAAATCCACAACACCCTTACCATCCAAAATAACATTTTCTAAGATTGCTCCTTTTTTAATGGCATCGTATATTTCCGGTTCGTTTTCTCTTGTAAGATTTATAACTTTAGCATAACAGCCACCTTCAAAGTTAAACACAGTGTTTTCATTCGTCCAGCCATGTTCATCATCACCAATTAAACTTCGGTTTGGGTCTGTAGAAAGTGTTGTTTTCCCAGTTCCTGATAATCCGAAGAAAATTGCTGTATCTCCATCTTTGCCGACATTTGCACTACAGTGCATAGGCAACGTATTTTTAAAAACAGGAAGTATAAAATTTAAAGCCGAAAAAATTCCTTTTTTAATTTCTCCAGTATATCCAGTTCCTCCAATTAAAGCAATTTTTCGAGTAAAATCTAAAATAGCAAAATTGTGTTGTCGTGTACCATCTTGGTTTGGAATAGCCATAAAACCTGGAGCATTTACAATTAACCATTCTGGTTCAAAGGTTTCCAGTTCCTCATCAGTTGGACGTAAAAACATATTGTAAGCAAACATATTGCTCCAAGGATGTTCATTTATTACACGAATATTTGTTTTATAATTAGAATTAGCACAAACATAGCTATCACGAACAAAAATTTCCTTGTTCGATAAATAATCAACGACTTTGTTGTACAATTTTTGAAACGCATCACTTTCAAACGGAATATTTATTTTACTCCACCAAACTTTGTCACTTGTTATGCTATCTTTAACAATAAATCGATCTAGAGGTGAGCGCCCAGTAAATTCGCCAGTATTTACAGCCAATGCTCCAGATGAGGCTTCAACACCTTGCCCTTTTGCTATTGTTATGTCATGAAGATTACTGGGAGATAATTGATAATTCACTTTAGCGTTTTTAATACCATATTGTTCTAACGAAATTGATTTCGCAGTTTGGGTATCATTTACCATAATTATTCAATTAGAATTATTGTACAAAACTAAACATTATTTTAAAGATATCATTATTTAGACTTCATTTTAATAAAGTTTATCAATAATAAAATCCATGAAGCTATTAGCAACAATCCACCAATTGGAGTTATAAATCCAAGAGTTTTAAAATCGAAACTTGTAAGATTATTGGTAGCCAAACCATAGATTGAACCTGAGAAAAATATTACACCAAATGCTATTAAATAGAATATTATCTTTTTATTTTTTTGCTGAATTAATGTCGTACTACCAACAAATAAAAGTACAAGTGCGTGATACATTTGGTAGCGTATTCCGGTTTCAAAAGTCTGTAGTGATTCAACTGAAATTAAAGCTTTTAAGCTATGCGCTCCAAAAGCTCCAAAAGCGATACTTAACAAGCCGAAAAGTGAAGCAATAACTAATATTGTTTTGTTCATATTAAATTTATTGAGTTATTAATTTAGTTTCTGTATTATTTACTTATGATAAAAGGGATCATTTTGCATCATTCTTTCTATAGTTTTATGGGAAACAGATTGTTTGCTTTGTGAGCGATTAATCCTTAAACAAAATTCATCAAAATACTTTTGAATGTGTTTTTCACTTATATGAGTTGGTATGGTTCTTAGCCATGTTTTAATTTGATGAATAATAATATGTAATGTTTTAAAATTCTTGCCATTATTGCTTTTTATTTGAGTTATGTCACACACCTCTTTTAAAAGCTCATATCCTCTCCACTTATCTGTAAATGTTTTAGCAGATGTGCTGATATCCTCTTCAAATATTGGTGTTAACGATTTACAAGAATAATCTTTTATAGATTTTACATAAACACGTTTAGCTTTGTAATTATCTGTTACTTCTACAGCTATGATTTCTTTCTTTTTCTTTGAATCATAACTTCTTCTTTGTTTGCCCTGTTCTTTTCCTCCAACAGTAAACTCATCAACATGGACAATTTTTGAAATTGGAGGTCTTTTACTGCTCTCTTTTTGTAATTGAGGATAAGACTTCTAAAATTTTATTGTAATTTGCTTTAAAGTTGTTAATATATTTAATTGTTTGATATTCAACTATATACACTTTTTTAAAGCAATGAACAACTTTTATATATATCTTTCATTAATGCACATCGAGTAAAGTTTAGTATATTTTGCCCTTTAAATTTATCCATATCTTGAATATTTAATCTTAACAAGATACTGAATGTGTGTTAATAACTCAATAAATCTTTATTAATGCACAACGAGTAAGAAAGATAACTGTTTACAAAAAAGGAAACCACTCTATTTTAATTTTAGAGTGGTTTTTATTTTGGATGTACTTAATTAATATCGCGATTTAGATTCTTTATGTTCTTAATTGCTCTTTAAAGGTAATATAAAAACCGAAAAATAAAAATGGTTTAGGCTGTTTTTAGATAAAGGCTAATTTATTTTCGATAAAAAGCTAATGTTTTTTAATATTCAAGATTAACAACTCCTCAATATAATCTCTTGTGTTCGATAAGCGGGGTATTTTATGTTGTCCACCAAGTTTATCTTTTTCTTTTAACCAGTCGTAAAACAAATGCGTTCTCGCGATATTAATTTTCGGTTTGTTAAGTGTTATATTATTGTAGCGTTTTGCTTCATAATCGGAGTTTAACGATTTTAGCGCATTATCTAACAACTCGTTAAAATAGTTAATGTCTTTTGGTGGAGTTTTAAACTCTATTAACCATTCGTGAGCACCTTTTTCTTTGCCTTCCATAAATATTGGTGCAGCAGTAAAATCTACAATTTCAGCTTTGGTTTTTTTACAAACAAGTTTTAAAGCATTTTCAGCATTTTCAATAATGAGTTCTTCACCAAAAACGTTTATATAGTGTTTGGTTCTTCCAGAAACTTTTATTCTATAAGGATTTATGGATGTAAACCGAACAGTATCTCCAATTTTATAACGCCACAATCCAGCATTGGTGGTAATAATAACAGCGTAGTTTTTACCAATTTCAACCTCACTTAATGGTATTATTTTTTCTTCAGAAGTACCATAAGTTTCCATTGGAATAAACTCATAAAAAATACCATAATCAAGCATTAACAATAACTCACTGGAATCATTTTTATCCTGAATGGCGAAAAATCCTTCTGATGCGTTATAACTTTCGTAATATTTAAATTCTTTTTTAGGTAAAATTGCTTTATATTGATCTATATATGGCGTAAAACTTACACCACCATGAAAATACACTTCAAGGTTTGGCCAAATATCAAACAGATTTTGCTTATTCGTAGTTTCAAGAACGTTATTTAAAAGTACCAACATCCACGAAGGTACTCCGGTAAGGCTCGTTACATTTTCATTTATGGTTTCATCTACAATGGTTTGCATTTTATATTCCCAATCATTCAATAAGGACACTTTACTACTCGGTGTACTACTAAATTCTGCCCAAAAAGGCATATTATCAATTAAAATAGCCGAAAGGTCACCAAATACAGTTCCGTTTTTTCTATAAAGTTCTTTGCTTCCGCCAAGGCGTAAACTTTTCCCGGTAAACATTTGTGAGCCCTCATTGTTATTAAGATACATACACAACAAATCTTTACCAGCTGCATAGTGACAATCTTCCAACGACTCTGGACTTACAGGAATAAATTTACTCTTTGCATTGGTTGTGCCACTCGATTTAGCAAACCACTTTATTGGTGTTGGCCAAAATATATTGTGTTCTCCTTTTCTTGAACGTTCAATAGCATCTTGATATTCCTCATAAGTAGACACAGGAATTCGTTCGCTAAATGTTCTGTAATTATTAATGGATTCAAAATCGTACTGCTTACCAATCTGTGTGTCTTTAGCAATATCTATAAGGTCTAAAAGTAATTCGTTTTGAACATCGTTAGGGTATTTTAAAAACAATTCTATTTGATGGAATCGTTTTTTTAAATACCATGATGCAATAGAATTTACTAAAGGAATTGGCATAGTTTGGCTATATTTAGTATCTGAACAGAAACGTTACAAAATTAAAAATGTTTATTTTTGCAATATTTGAATTTATTTTCAATCGCCTGATGCGAAGGCACCACATCATAAAAAGTAAACTCAAATCTTATCAAAAATAATTCATTTTGTAAAATTAGCCTGTTTCCGACCAGACACTATTTACGAGAACTAAAATAGC
>Ga0209554_1002647_pt1 | contig 12166 bp, 8 predicted proteins | sample MarorgKNORR_S2LV_5_FD_188221 | JGI IMG/M metagenome (GOLD analysis project Ga0209554, IMG submission 188221) | Marine microbial communities from the Southern Atlantic Ocean, analyzing organic carbon cycling - Bottom_A/KNORR_S2/LV (SPAdes) (version 2) | ecosystem: Environmental > Aquatic > Marine... | reverse complement strand
AGAAGATGAATGTGGTACTTGTGATAGTGATTCTGGAAATGATTGCGTTAAAGGTTGTGATGGTATTTGGGGTAGTGGTTTAATAGAAGATGAATGTGGGGTATGTGGTGGAAATAATAGTACATGTTTAGATTGTGCTGATATTCCAAATGGCAATAATAACTTAGATAATTGCGATGTTTGTGATGGAGAATCTTCCAATGATTGTATTCAAGATTGTGCTGGAATTTGGGGAGGAAGTAAGGTAGAGGATAATTGCGGTATCTGTGGTGGTGAATGTTTTGGTGAAATTGACCAAGAATGTGGGGATTTTGATTGTGATGGAACCTGTGTAGTAGACTTGGATTGTAACGGTATCTGTGGCGGTTTTATAAATCCAACTTTTAGTTGTGAAAATGGAAATGTAGTTTGCAATCCTACAGATTGCAACAGTATGGATATTTCACCTTATTTGTTACCAGATGAGTTTGGGATAAGCAAAATATTTCCGAACCCATTTAATCCTGTAACTCAGATTCAATATGAATTAATGCAATTTGGATTAATTGGAATTAAAATCTATGATATTCAGGGAAGGGTAGTAGATCAATTAATAAATGAATATCAAAGTCCTGGGCATTATAGCCTTAATTGGAATGCAGGCAATCATGCCAGTGGAATGTATATTGTGGAAATGGTTATGCAATTAGAAAATAACGAGGTTTCCAGAGATTTGCAAAAAATATTGTACTTAAAATAAGGAGTTTAAATCATCCGAAAATTAACCATTACCCTACTATTGTCAATTGCATCCTTACAGGATATACCACCGGAATTATTTCAATATAATCAATCAACCTTTCAAGCCTTTTATTTTTTTAAGAATGTGATGATTGATAGTAATCTGGTAGAAGCTGATGATTGGGTGGGGACATTTAATTGTGAAAAATGGGATGCAGATTCAACAGCATGTGAAAAATTAGGTCGCTGTGTAGGGTCTCGTAAATGGAATACTGCCAAATGCGGGGGCGGTGTTTGTGATCTTCCTGCTATGGGAAATGCAGCAGATGGTGCTCCAGAAACTTCAGGTTATTTACAATCTGGGAATTATCCAGTTTATTTAATTTATGATAATTCGGCTGGGGTTTATTATAAGACAATTCCTTCAGGGGATGTAAAATTGCAATCGGATGTATGTAGAAACGGATATCCATTTTGTTACGAATGGAAAATTTTTGGATTTTATTTTGTAGAATATTTAACAGCTAAAGAGATTTATCTGGACTGTACCGGACAAATTGGCGGTAACAAAATTTTAGATGAATGTGGAATATGCGGTGGCAACGGACCTCAGTTTAGATGTGAAACCACAGGCAAATCTCACTGCACGGAATATAAATATCAACTGGAATGCAAATCTGAGTAGTTATAAAAATAATATTTATTTCAGATGAATATTATTGGTTAGTATTTGGTAATTCTATTTAAATTTCTCAGCTCTATTTTAGGGCATTTATATCAGACGCGGGATGGAGCAGTCTGGTAGCTCGTCGGGCTCATAACCCGAAGGTCGGAGGTTCAAATCCTTCTCCCGCTACGATGATAAAAGCCTCTTTTTTCTTTTAAAAGGGGCTTTTTTGAATGCGGTTTAGATATCATAAAGAAGTATTTGAGAAGATAAATCCACTAGTATCTAGTGAAACGCTCACATGGTTAAAAAATGCAACTCAGTCGGTTTGATCTAAAAACTGCTCAATTTGGGTTACATCAGATTTAGAAGTAAGATCTAAAACCATTTCTGATAATGGAATTGTCTCAAGCGATATTCCACCTTCAGAAATCATCAACTGTATGGAAGTGGGTAATTCTTTTTCATTCCGTTGAGGGTGGAGTGGACAATTTTGAAGAAATAATTCAATATCCATCGTATTCAACTTAAATAAATTCATACTCACACCAATTCTTCCATGAACATCTTGTGATGATTCTACTTCTAATGCATCTGGTTTTTCAATAATATTAATCAATCTACCATCTTCTTCTTTTTGAATAACTGAGAATGAATGAATACGGTTTTCTTCTACCCCTATCGCAGAAAAATCATAGTCAATCATTGCATTCTCTGCAGGTGATTCTAATAATAACTTGAACACATTCACCGAATATAAGTTGTCACTATTGCAAACGATAAATGAACTATCTCTCCATTTAGGACAGCCATTTATTCCCTGAAGAACTGCATCAGCCGTTCCCAATGGTTTATTTCGCTCTTCCGGAATAGCTTGATATACATAGCGTATCTTAATTCCCAAAAGTTCATGTTGATTAAAATAGCTTTCAGTAAATTGATCCTTCTTATTCAATACCAAACAAACTTCATCACATCCAGACTTTTGAGCATTATCCAATAAATATATGAGAAAGGGTTGCTTTTTTGAACCTATCTCAATCATGCATTTAGGACGTGAATTTGCTTGTTTGATTTGAGAGGGATTCAAATTATCTGCTGACGATTGCTTCATCCTTGAGGACATTCCTGCCGCCAAAATCATTAATTTTCCAGGCACAAAGTTCCTTCACTCATATTTAAGATATACGCTTTACCGCCCACTCTTTCAATGGCTTCTGCCACAGCTTCAACATTATTGGGAGCATAGGCAAACATACACCCACCGCCTCCAGAACCATTTATTTTTGCTCCCAGTGCACCACCCTCCAAGGAAGCTGAAATCATTTTTTCAATTTTTGGCGTACTTATTTTAAGCGTATCTCTTAAAATTTCATGATGCTCATTTAATAGTTTGCCAAATTTTTCATGGTCAAATTTTATAGACTCAAACAAATTCAATCCTTCATTTAGAATATCTCTATTCCTAAATGTACCCGATAATAATTTCTTATCATCAAGGTTTAGTTTATTAGAAATATAATCGGTTTTTAGTAAATCAAAATCAGGCATCCACTCCTTACATTTTTTGATTATTGCTGTCCGTTGCTTTTTACACCGATTTAATATTCCAATGGTATCTTTGGGCTCTTGTGAATCACCTAAAACAAAACTTCCAATGTTTGTATTAATGGATTCCACCAAAACTTGTGGTTGAGATTCTAAATGGATGATTCCACCTAATGCAGTAGAATATTGATCCATCATACCTCCAGGTTCAGAAAATTCTAATACCTCTGCTTTATAAGCTAGGGTAGCAATTTTTAACTTATCCCATTGAGGGTGACTATCTGCAATTTTCATCAAAAAATGAATCCAACTCACCATAATTGCGGATGAACTACTGGTGCCAGCTTGAATGGGAATCTCACTTTGAATAGAACACTCAAACCCAGCAGAAAATAATAATCCATTTTCCTTACAAATTTTAATTCCGCTTTTATAATAATCTCTAGAGGTGGAATAGTTGAGATCATCAAGAGAGAATGTTTCTATTTCACCAAAATCAGGCTTGTTGATGATTACTTTTCCATCGCTTCTTTTTTGCCCTGAGATATTGGCATATAATGAAATTGCCATGGCAATAACCGGAAGTCCCAAATAATCTTGGTGTTCACCAAAAAGGCAAATTCTTCCCGGCGTAGAAATATTCAAATTAACATTCAGGTTGATTAATAGAAATTTGGAGGGCCAATCCGCCTTCTGCAGTTTCTTTATATTTGCTCATCATATTTTGAGCTGTTTCCCACATGGTTTTAATTACATTATCCAAAGAAACTTTGGCATCCTCAGGGTCACTGTGTATGGCTAATTGTGCGGCAATATCAGCTTCGGTTACGGGGTTGCCTTTTCCTTTCATTTTCACTTCATATTCGCTTTGAAAGAATGAATGGATAATAATGCCCGCTTCGTGGGGGCAGTTGTTGCAGCAAGTAAGATTTGATTCATAAAGTAGATATTTTTCCAATAGTTGACTTAGTTTCTATAAAAAATACTATCTAAATTTATTATGTTCCCAATAAATAAAATATGCAATTCAAATTATTAATATTAATGACAATTTCAGCGATCACTTTTAGTAAATGCTCTACTGAAATAAAACAGTATCAAAGTATTATCAATATGAAAAAATATTTTCACCCAATAGATAGTCCACAGAATTTTTCTGATTCTGCACAAAACCTTTTTATGGATGAAGGCGCTTGGTTCGGATTTGCACTACCCGAAACTAATCTTCAAATTTCAGGCTTTGTGGGTCCCTATTTAATGCAGTATAAATATGGAGGATGGTTAAGTACATCACTCATCAATATTAAACCTGTTATTAAGTCTGAAAATTTGTCAATAGATATAGAATCCTCAATGGCATATTTTGATGCAGGGAAACTTCATTTAAATATAAAATATAATAACGGAATAAATATTGACCAATCACTCCAATATATTTCTGCAAAATCCGTACTCATAAATGTATCATTACATGCAGATTCAGAAATTGAAACTGAACTTCAGTGGTTTGGAGAATTGTTAATAGACGAAGCGAAATATGAAAATATTGCAGAGGGATTCCAATTTAGTTTAGATAATGGTTTACTTATTCATGCTCGATTTTCAGACCCCAAAATTGAGTTCAATCTTTCTGAAAGTGGTTATAAGAGCATCTCAACTGACCCAATTAAAATTGGGAATCAACCAATTTTAAAGCAAGTTATCCTCTCAATTTTTTCAGAAGAGGATGATATCGAATCAGAAATTGAATTGGTGCAATCCGTTTTAGATGATCCAACTACGGTGCTGATAAATCATAAGAATAGATGGGAGAGATATGACCTATCCATTTCTAAATTCAACACAGAGACTCCCCAAATTGACCAGAAATCGCAACAATCCATTGCAGTAAAAAGTTTACTCACCATGATCAATAATTGGAAATCCTCTTATGGTGAGCTTAAGCATGAAGGATTATTCCCCTCTTATGCCCGGGGTTATTTCAGGGGGTTCTGGGCTTGGGATTCCTGGAAACATGCCGTTGCGCTGGCTCACTTTGAACCGGAGGTGGCCAAAAATCAGGTCAGAGCTATGTATGATTTTCAAGATCAACATGGTATGATCGCCGATTGTGTTTTCCCAGATACAACTATAGAAAGCCACAACTGGCGGGATACAAAACCACCCCTTTCAGCCTGGGCAGTCTGGTCCATTTATGAGCAGACCCACGACAAATCATTCATGGCAATGCTATACCCCAAAATCGTGAAATACCATGAGTGGTGGTATAAAAACAGGGACCATAATGGCAATGGATTATGTGAGTATGGTTCAACTGATGGGACCGAAATTGCCGCTCGCTGGGAAAGTGGAATGGATAATGCCGTCCGCTTTGATCACATACAAATGGTACAGAACAATGAGAATGCCTGGTCAATGGATCAAGAGTCCGTAGATCTGAATTCATATCTCTTTGCGGAAAAAATTTATCTCAAAAATATGGCCGAAATTTTGGGTGCAGATATAGACGCAGAAAAATATAGTACGGAAGCTGCCCAATTAAAAAAACAGATTCAGGATTTAATGTTTGATCCGGTAGACGGTTATTTCTATGATATTAAACTAAAAGACGGATCATTTGTAAAAGTGAAAGGTCCAGAAGGATGGATACCGATTTGGGCAGGTGTGGCAACAAAATCTCAAGGGGAATCTGTCCTTATAAAAATAATGGATCCCGCAATTTTTAATACCAAAATTCCATTCCCCACTTTAGATGCCAGCCATCCAAAATTTAATCCTGAGAAAGGCTATTGGCGGGGACCAGTGTGGATGGACCAGGCTTATTTTGCCTTAATGGGGATGAAGAAGTATGGCTATGAAAATGAAGCATTACAGCTCACTTCAAAAATATTTAGTGAAATTCAATATCCCGCATTATTCGAAAATTATCATCCTATTTCCGGTGCAGGATTAAACTCACCCCATTTTAGCTGGACGGCTGCCCATCTGTATTTGATGCATATTGAAATACTGAAACAAAATTAATTGGCAATCCCTGTCAAAGCCAGATACATAACTACTGTAATAACTATTATTGCCACAGATACTTTTTTGGCTGATTTCCAGGGTGTCATATCTACCGGCGCAGGTTCTCTTTCGTCACTCTTTAAAATTTCTGCTTCGGATTTGGGATAGAAATAACCAATTATCATCATCACAATAATTGATCCTGCAAAGCTAATAAAATAACCATGCAACCAATGGAGACTACGTTCACTATTGGCCAAAAATACGGGTACATCTTGTATGTTTACAAAGGTGAAGAAAGAGTAGAGAGCCATTCCCACAATCATACCCACTTTTGCCGCAATTGCCGGCACATGTTTGGTAAGAATTCCTAATAAAAAGATGCCAATAATGGGGACAGAGTACAAGCCATTTACCTTCTGCAGGTATTCAAAAATGGACTGCATCTGAGCCAATAGCGGGGCAATGCAGATTGAGGCAATGGCCAATCCGATACCGAAGTATTTACCAATCTTTACGATCTGTTCACCGCTGGCGTTCCGGTTAATATAGCCCTGGTAAAACTGCAATGAAAAGAGGGTCGAAGCGCTATTCAGGGCGCTGTTGAATGAGCTGAGGATGGAACCCATCAGCACCGCTGCAAAAAGTCCCAATGACCAGTCCGGCAGTACGTGCCGTACCACGGCGCCATAGACCTGATCCTGTTTATCGATATTGAGGTCGGTCATATGTAGAGCAATGATTCCCGGGAGACAGAGCATTAACGGACCCACTAGTTTCATAAACGAAGCGAAGAGAACGCCTTTTTGTCCTTCAGCCAGGCTCTTGGCTGCTAGGGCACGCTGTACGATCACCTGGTTGGTGGACCAATAAAAAACCTGGATGAACATCATACCGGTAAGCAACGTGGGCCAGGGAACGGAGACAATATTTCCATCTATATTGGACCGGGTGAGTACTGCAAGGTATTGGGGTTCGGTGTTTACTAATCGGGAGATACCGGCGATGATGGAACCCTCCCCTAATGATAATAAACCCAACACAGGAATAGCCAATCCTCCGATAAGTAATCCGATTCCATTTAGTGTATCACTGACTGCTACCGATTTGAGGCCACCAACAATGGCATAGGAACTGCCCAGAACCCCGATGGTCGCCACCACCATCCATAGGGGAAGGTTCAGGTCAAACATACCAATCAATGCCAGCGAACCCGTATAAAGAACTACCGGAAGTAGTACGGTTACATACCCAAATAGAAATAGTCCTGAGACCATTGAACGGGTGGTTTTATCAAATCGTTTCTCTAAAAAGGCAGGTGTTGTGGTAAAGCCACTGGCTAAATAATGGGGAAGAAAAACCAAGGCGGTGGCAATCATGGCAAATGCGGCTAAAGCCTCCCAGGCAATTCCCACCAGAGCCTTGTCTCCGAAAACAGCGCCGTTTAATCCCACCAATTGCTCTGTGGACAAATTGGTGAGCAATAGTGAACCCGCAACGATTGGCCAACCCAATGATCTTCCAGCAGTAAAATATTCCTCTGTTGCATTAGCTGACTTTTTCATCCCGCGGACAATCCGATAAGTAAATATTGCCACCCCAGCGGTAGCCAGAATAAATGATATAATTGAAATACTGTTCATATATTAATGATTTCTTCGTTGATATATTTTGAAAAGATTTCCACCTGTCTTGAATGGAATGAGCTGAAACGTAAACTCATAATTTTGAGCTGGAAGCGTATATTGCTCATGAGGATGTGCTCCCCAGGAATTATCACCACCAACACCCATTTGTTTATGGTCAATGAGCCAGTCCACTTGATTTTTTGGTTGGATATCCAGCTTCCCGTGTTTTTGACTATCAGGGATATAATCCAAATCTGAGTAGGGGTATTGGTGGACACTGCCCTCAATTAAATTTTCACCAGTTGCCATGAGTCCCACATTGTTGTTAGATAATGCCATCCAGCGCACATCAGTTTTATGGCCCGTTTCCTGGGGTCGGATATAGGGAAAAGTCTGCTCCCACACCAGCCCTGAGTACAGATCAATAGCCGCGGACGTTTTCCGATCCCAGTAACTTTCATGAGGTCCTCGCCCAAACCAACTTAATTGATCAAAATGACCCGGAAGAGTCAATTTCATTCCAAACCGGGGTAATTCTGGTAAATCATTTTGCACGATGTTTATGGATTGTTTGATAGATAAAATCCCATTACCTTCAAAGGTATATTCCACTCTAAGCGTTGAAGATGAATGATTATGTTTTGATTCAGCGATCATCTTAATAAAATAGTCAGATTTTTGTATATCAATATTTACTAATTCCCAATCAGTTTCTACATCCCTCCACATGGTGCATCGCTGGGGCATACCATTACCCAAATCATTATCCGTTGGCGCCCGCCAGAAATTTGCCTCAGGTCCTGATTGGATGAGTTCTTCCCCTATAAATTTCCAAGATATAATGCTGCCCTTTAACTTATCAAAAATAATTGAACCTTTGTTATGATTCGTAATTTTTACCTCAGCATCAGATTCTAGTATTTCAAGAAAATCAAAATCATTTTGTCTATTGCGTGCCTCTGAAATGGATGAAAAGGTTCCTAACTTAAATTGTCCCCAGGCAATAGGATGATTTTTTTCTAACAAAGGCTGGCCTTCTTCTAACCTTGCCTTGATATTGAGAAAATATTCTGCGTTATCAAATGATTTATTTTCAGGTAATGATAAGGTAATTACCTCTTTCGAACCGGGATCAATCCTGCTCAATGTTATTTTCCCAGAAGAATGCATCTTCCCTTTACCCATAATTTCCCAAGTAAATACCAAATGGCTTAAATCTATAAAATCATATTTATTTTCAATAGTTAGAATGTTATCATCTTTATTGAATAAAAATTTCACCGGCTCATATACTTTTTTCACCTCATGAATATGAGGATTCAAAGAGCGGTCTGCTGCCACCAAACCATTGGCGCAGAAATTGGAATCATTTTCGGAAAATTCCGGACCGAAGTCTCCGCCATAGGCCCAATACTCTTTCCCGGAGTCATTTGATTTTAAGATGGTTTGATCCACCCAATCCCAGATGAATCCGCCTTGTAGTGATGGATACTTTTCAAAGGTATTCCAGTAATCTTGGAGATTTCCAACACTGTTACCCATGGCGTGGGCAAATTCACAGAGGATCAAGGGCTTGTCCTTATTTTTCTCTGCATATTTGGATATAAATTCGATTCCCCGGTACATTGGGAAAACCACATCAGTATGGGATTCATACCAGGCTGGTTGATAGACTACAGGGCGTGAAAAATCGCGCTCTTTCATCCATTTATAAAGATGCACAAAATTCTTACCATCACCCGCTTCATTACCCATGGACCACATAATGATACAGGGTTGATTTTTATCCCGTTCCAACATGCGTTGTCCTCTATCTAGCCAAGCTGCTTTCCAGTTTGGATCATTAGAAATTACACCATATCCATCTTTGTGAAATCGCATCCCATGTGCTTCAATATTGGCTTCATCAATGACATATAGGCCATATTTGTTACAGAGTTCGTACCATATAGGCTGGTTGGGATAATGACTAGCTCGCACCGCGTTGATATTATTTTTTTTCATTAAGCTGATATCTTCTATCATGGATTCATAGGTGATAGCTCGTCCTGTAATCGGATCCCATTCATGGCGGTTCACCCCCCTGAACATGATGGCCTTTCCGTTCATTAATAGTTGCCCATTATTAACTTCTACCCGCTTAAATCCAACCTGTTGAGTGACAGATTCTATAATATTGTTTTCAGAATTTAAAAGAGAAATCTGAAGATAGTAAAGATTGGGAGTCTCAGCAGTCCACTTACGTACATGCTTAAAAGTGGTTTCAAAATGAGGGTTGGGCTTTGAAGTTAATTCCAATACAGATTGATAAATGGAATTTTTAAACGTTTCATCTTCAAATAATTCAATTTGGATTTTATGACCTCGAATATTAGTTTCAGTTGATTCAATTTCCAGATCAATCACTAATAGTCCATTGATAAAATTATCATCTAATTCTGAATGAATAAAAAAATCCTTAATATGAGTTTTTGGACGGGCGAATAGAATTACATCCCGCTCCAATCCACTAACCCGCCAGGTATCCTGACACTCCAGATATGATCCATCTGAAAATCGGTACACTTCAACAGCAATGCTGTTCTTTCCGGGATTTAAGAATGATGTAATTTTGAATTCAGCCGGAGTTTTTGAACCTTGGGAATAACCGACAAATTGTCCATTGATCCATAAATAAAAAGCGGAACGCACTCCCCCAAATTGGATAAATATTTCCCGTTCAGTCCAATATTCAGGAATGGTAAATGTCCGGGCATAAGCACCCACTGCATTGTAATCGTGGGGAACAAATGGAGGATTGGGCGGAAAGGGGTATTCCTCATCCAGGTAGATGAGGGTGCCATAGCCCTGCATTTCCCAGTTTCCGGGGACAACTATATCATCCCAACTACTTAGATCTGTTCCCAGCTGGAAGAAATCGCTGGATCGTGAATTGGGATCTTTTGAATAGTTAAATTTCCAGGTGCCATTTAAAGATTGGTAATATTTTGATTTCTCAGGAGTATCCTCTATTGCCAACTCCTTGGATTCAAAAGGAATAAAATGGGCATGGGGCTTTCCCCGGTTTATTTCAAATATTTTGGGGTCTTCCCATTCTTTATAAGTGGGAATCATAAAATTTTCCTTTTTTATAACAGAATTTGTAGTATCAACTGCAAGAATGTTAGTAATAAAAATAAATATTACTCCTATAATTGATACTGTAAATGATTTCAAATTACTCCTTATGTCATTTAAGAATGCATGAATATTATTGTCTTCACGGCTTTAAATAGTATAATTAATATTGAACGATAATTATAAATTTAAATGGCAATTGTTATCCTAATTTAATATTTTTCATGAATGTCATATCTGCACAACCACCGCAATTAAGCAATTCTGAGGTTCAGGATATTTTACAAAAATTCTACGATTTTGAAGCTTCCGTTTCATCTCTGGATAGTGAACGCGATCAGAATTTTCATTTAAAAGGTGATGATGGCAATGAATATGTATTAAAAATTTCAAATCCCCAGGAAGACATTGAACTCATCAAATTACAATCTGCCGCCCTGAAGCATATTCACGATTTTGATGCTTCGTTGAATGTACCCATTCCCATTGAATCCATAGAAGGGAAAATAATTAATCAATACAATGGGAATATGGTTAGGGTACAATCCTTTTTAAAGGGAATATTCATTAAGGATATGAAAAATCCCTCACCCCGACTATTGCATGAATTTGGAGAGTTTTTGGGGAAACTTGATTTAGCCTTAATGGAATTTGACTACCCTGAATTAAAACGGGATTGGGTGTGGGATATTAGAAATATTGGATTTCTGAATAAACATTTGGTATATCTTGAGAATAAGAGCGATCAGGATGTCATCTCCCATTTTATTGCTAATTATGAATCCAATATTTATCCAATTAAGAACCATTTACGGAGGCAGTATATCCATAATGACGGGAATGATCATAATGTACTTTTAAATGGTGAGGGTCGGATTTCAGGCATTATTGATTTTGGAGATATGGCACATACCTTTCTGTCCAGTGAATTGGCTGTGGCTATTGCTTATTTGATACTTGAAGAGAAGAACCCTCAGGAAAAAATCAAAGCTGTCGTAGATGGATACCAAACCGTTCTACCTTTGCGCGATGAAGAAATTGATTCATTGATTTATCTCATTTGCATTCGAGCCTGTATCACGGTGGTAACAGCTAACTTCCGGAAAAAACTGTTCCCTGAAAATGAATATATCACGGTAACAGAACCCCAAGCCTGGCAATTTCTCAGAAATTTTGCAGACAGGGAATTAAGAAAAATTAAAATAGTTTGATTTAATTGCATTCAAAAGAACAGACATTAACACTGCGGAAGAAGTATCTGGGACCCTCACTCTCTTTGGCCTATAATGAGCATCTGAAGATAGTCAAGGGAAAAGGTCAGTATCTTGGTAACTAAACCCACCTCTCCAATTCTTCTTTACCATTTCTAATCCATTTCTCATTACAATTTGTTACTACTATTATTTGCATTTAAATTCGATTATCAATATAAGTTTACATATCGAATACTATTTAATTGTATTCAAATTAAAATGAAAAA
>Ga0209554_1002643_pt1 | contig 12175 bp, 11 predicted proteins | sample MarorgKNORR_S2LV_5_FD_188221 | JGI IMG/M metagenome (GOLD analysis project Ga0209554, IMG submission 188221) | Marine microbial communities from the Southern Atlantic Ocean, analyzing organic carbon cycling - Bottom_A/KNORR_S2/LV (SPAdes) (version 2) | ecosystem: Environmental > Aquatic > Marine... | reverse complement strand
GCTTCCTCGCCGATATACGGGTGGGCGGCCCCGGTAAATTCGCCTGCAGAGTGGACCTCTATCACCTTCAATTCGAAGTTTCGAATCATCCACATGCGGTGCAGCATCAGCATCAGCTTGTCGCGGTCGATATCCACGTTTTTTTACCCCTCGGGTCTGTCCAGGAAATGCCAGCCCCCGTTGCCATTTGCAGCAGAAGCGACTTCGTTCGGTGCCAATCACAATTTCCGGGGAAACAACATGTTCAGGGGAACAGTAAATATCGCCAGATTTGCGAGATTATAGACCTGCGATAATCATACGTGAGACATGTTCAGGACGGTTAGCCTACGCAATCGCCGCATAAACGATGGCTGCCAGCGCTGCGAGGTTCAGAGACGCCGCCAACACGTACCTGGCAATGAATGAACGCTTTGAAACCTTGTGCCGGAACCTGCGCATTGCCCAGATGCCACCGGGCCACCCGCCAACTAGGGCCCAAACTAAAAGCGTCTCCTCGCGAATCCGCCTGCGCCCCTTCGACGCACGCCGCTTGTCCCACCAGATCGCGATTGCCGAGGCGACGTTCACCGCGGCAAGAATTCCCAACGCAATCACGGCGTACTGAAGTTCTGTAAAACCCATGCTCGAACTCTCACCTGCCAAATTGTCAGGCCGCGCCGCAAATCGGACTGGTTTTTATACTGGGCGCAAACTGAGCGGTGAAACCCAAAAAATGGTATTATGAAAGCAGTATTTGCAGCTTACGCAAAGGCACGCGGATCAATCCCGATTCGTCCTCAGTTTTCCTGTTTCTGGCACGCTCCACACAAAAGCTCGACTTGTGCCCGGATTGTCACGGCGGAAACTGTGGTGAACCCGGGCCGAATCCGCTACTCACACCACATGGCAAGGACCACGCATGGCAACGCGAAAAAACGGTAGCCCTAAGAATACTGCCGGCTCCGCGAGTTACAACGCCGCCGATATCACTGTAATGGAAGGCCTCGAGGCCGTCCGCAAGCGACCGGGCATGTACATCGGTACGACCGGCCCGGAAGGCGTGTTCCACCTCGTTCGCGAAATCGTCGACAACAGCGTCGATGAAGCGATGGCCGGGTTCGCAACCCAAATCGATGTAACGATCTACAGGGACGGATCCGTAACGGTCGTCGACGATGGCCGCGGGATCCCTGTCGACACGCACAAGAAGACCGGCCTTTCAGCGCTTGAAACGGTTATGACCACCCTCCATGCCGGAGGCAAGTTCGGGGACAAGGGTTACCAGGTGTCGGGTGGCCTGCACGGAGTCGGCGTCTCACTTGTCAACGCACTTTCCGTTTGGACCGAAGTCGAAGTACGGCGCAGCAAAACAGTCAATACGCAACGGTACGAGCGCGGCAAGACCGTTAGCGAAATGGCGGTCCGTGATCAAACCAGAGACGATACGCCGGGCACCGGAACGACTGTCTCATGGATGCCGGACCACGAGATATTCCCTGTGATCAGCTACGACTGGGACGCTATCTCCACCCGGTTTAGAGAAATGGCCTATCTGAACCAGGGCCTGACGATCCACCTGAAGTCCGAATGGCACGAAGACCTGTGGCCCTTCAACGAAGCCACCTACCTGTTCGACGGCGGGGTGCAGAGCTTCGTACGGTCGCTCAACCGAAACCGGGGTTCGGTCCACCCGAACGTCCTGTACGTACAGGACACAGTCGATGACGTCGTCGTGGAGGTCGCACTCCAGTACAACGATTCGTTCATCGAAAACTGCCTCTCGTTCGCCAATGTCATACGCACCGGCGATGGCGGTTCCCACGTAACCGGATTCCGTTCGGCGCTCACCAGGGTCCTGAACGATTACGCACGCAAGAACAAGTTGCTCGGCACCGGCAAAGACGACATTAAGAGCCTTTCCGGCGAAGATGTGCGAGAAGGCCTGATGGCCGTCATTAGCGTGAAGATCAAGGATCCGCAGTTCGAGGGGCAAACCAAGGGCCGGCTCGGAAACCCGGAGGTGAAGGGAGCGGTCGAGCAGGTGGTCGGCCGTCGACTCGCCGAGTTCCTCGAGGACAACCCCGAGGACGGCCGTTTGATCATCAACAAGTCAACGACGGCTGCACGTGCACGCGAAGCCGCCAAGAAGGCCCGCGACCTGGTCATACGCAAGAACGCGATGGACGGCGGATCGCTTCCCGGCAAGCTCGCCGACTGCACGGAGAAAGACCCCGCCAAGTCCGAGGTATACATCGTCGAGGGTGAATCGGCCGGTGGTTCGGCCAAGCAGGGCCGGGACCGCCAGGGCCAGGCCATCCTGCCGCTGCGTGGCAAGATTCTGAATGTCGAAAAGGCCCGACCCGAACGGATGCTGGCGCACGAGGAAATCGCCGCACTTATCACCGCTCTCGGCGCTGGCCTCGGCGAGGATTACGACGAAGAGAGGCTCCGCTACCACCGCGTCATCATCATGACCGACGCCGATGTCGACGGTGCCCATATCCGCACACTGTTGCTGACGTTCTTCTTCAGAAACATGCCCCAGTTAATCGGCAACGGGCACCTGTACATCGCGCAGCCACCGCTCTACCGTGCCTCCAAGGGCAGGTCGGCGAAGTGGCTCTACTCCGAGGCCGAGCTCGATGAATGGACGGCGAACCGCCTGTACGGCTCGATTGTCGTTACCGCAAAGTCCGACCCCACCATCCAGTTGAAAAATACCCGGATCGGCCGCATCCTCACGCCACTGCGCGACTATGCCGATTCCCTGGAAGTTGCGAAGGTGCTTGAAGTGCCTGACAGCGTCCTCGAAAAGCTCATAAAAGACCCCGACTACCAGGCACTCGATTTCCGGCCGGAACGACCGCCCGAGCCCGAGATAGAACTCGAACCCGCGGCAGAAGAGCTGCCCGAACCGCCAGAACCTGAACTGGGCCAGGCGCCGCTGTTCGAGGAAGGCGAAGCCGACGCGACCCCGGCCACGGAAGACGGAGATGGGACTTCGGAACCGGCGGAAGCGACAGAGGCTGAAGAGGTCGAAGAGGTCGAACCGGTGGTCCTTCCCGACCGCACCCACGAGATCGACGGTTACACGCTGACCAAAGAGATCTACCAGAACCCGGCGATAACGCGCCTCAAGATGATCTACCCGACAGTAAAACAGATTCTGGAGGCGGGCAAGCTGACCGTGACCAAGGGCGAGAACGTGATTGCCAACGACATCGCGTGGGCCGACCTGCCAGAGACGCTCGAAAACGCCTCCGACCGGTCGGGAGTGAACATTCAGCGCTACAAGGGCCTGGGCGAAATGAACCCCGAGCAACTGTGGGAGACCACTATGGACCCCGACGAGCGGATAATGCTCAGGGTTACGGCTGAAGACGCGATAGCGGCCGACGACATCTTCCGCACCCTGATGGGCGACGATGTCGAGCCACGCCGGAACTTCATCCGTGCAAACGCACTGGAAGTAAAAAACCTCGACATTTGACGAGGTGCATCAGCCACGCTCCCCGAAGTGCCGGGGTCAAATATTCTGAAATGTCGGAGCGTGGTTGCCCGGCCGGCGAGGTAGTGCTTCTGCCGGGTCGCACACGATTTTCCCCTTGAAAATCGGGGGGTGGCTGGCACAGCTGGCATGACAGTGCTTGCTACGGGCCGAGCGCCACGTTCTCCCTCACATTTCGGCAGGGCGATAACTAGGGGAGCACGGTCATCCAGGCGGAAATTTCACCCGCTATCGTTTGATCAACCCGCATCAACCTCCGGCCAGGCAGCAGAATGTATTCCCTGGTGTCGAAGGTTCTGTCGAACATCGTCCACTGGTTTTGGACGGGATCATAAAGCCCGAGTTCTGGCAGTAAACCATCGAGAACGTCGAGCTCGGTGCGTGGTGCGAATTCTCCAAGGATGGTACCGACGTCATCCACGACCCACACGTCGATCATGAACAGGTCCTCATCGACCAGCGATGCGGGCTGCCATATCGACCATGTATTGGCGGAAGGGTCGAACACCTCAACGGTTTTGGCTGGCGCGTTCGTGAATCCGGTGATGTCTGTCCCCGAGTAGTAGAGGACTTTGTTTCCTGGCAGTTCAACCAGCCGTGCGTCTCGTCGGGCTTCATTTGGAGGTACTGCTTCCTCCCAACTGGTCAACGCTGAGTCGAATATCCAGAGACCGCCTTGCCTGATCGCAAAGAGGTAGCGGCCCTGCCCGAGACTGGCATTGACAGCCCGATCGATCAGGACCGAAAACTGGATTGAAGACGGAATCTGCTGCCACGAATCGGTCTCAGAGTCGTAAATCTCGTCGAACTCTTCGTCCACCCCTTTGATTAGGAGAATTCGCCCGTCATCCAGGACTGCGTACGCCCGAACGCGCTCATCGAAGTGCCCCCGCGGGCCTTCCGACCACAATCCAGAGTCCGGGTCGAAAATCTGGGTGCGATCCCATACAAAATTCCTGAAACCATAGTTGAAAACGATCACGCGCCCACCGGGCAGTACAGCCGACGCAATCGCTGGAAAAAGTGGTTCGCCCTGCAATTCCCACACATCGGATTCGGGATCGTAAACCGCAGAATCTCCCAACTCCCGGTTTTCACGAACAAGCACTCGCCCGTCATTCAGGACCAGCGTCGGTCCAACGAATGGCGGTTTCGCAACCTCGGACCATTCGAACGGTTCCGGTTCTGGGGTGGCAGTCGGCGCAGGCGTGCTGGTGGCGACAGGCAACGCCGTCGCCGTTTGAACCTCGAAAAGTTCAACCTGGGGAACGTCCGGAATCGGCTCGCCAGACACTCGGTTGCACGCGATCGCCACGAATAGCAGGAGCCCCGGGAGTAAATATCGTAGCGCGCCCGGTCCACGCGCCCGCTGCTTTTCTCCCAGACCGACGAGATAATGAAAACGACGCCAATCCGGCCACCGCAATCTACACAGCAACGGTCACTTTGCCCTCGGGTGTCGATTCCCACAGCTTGAAAAACGGGATACCGCGACGCTCAATCTCGTCGCTGCCGCCCTGGTGCCGGTCGAGTATCGCCATCACAAGCACGACCTCGCACCCGATCGCCTCCACCGCGTCGATCGCAGCAAGCAGGCTCCCCCCGGTCGAGACGGTATCGTCGAATGCAGCCACCTTCATGCCGGGATTCAGGTTGCCTTCGATCTGCTTACCCGCACCGTATTCCTTGACATCAGGCCGAACGAAAAAACCCTTCAAATCCAGGGCGTCAAGACGGGCACGCAATGCCAGGGCCCCCACGATCGGCACCGCAGCAACCGTCGGCCCGCCGAACGCCTCGGCCCCGGCATCTTTTATCGCAGATAAGAATGCTTCAGAAATCAGGTCGACACCCTCGGGGTCGGTCGAAAGCATCCTGCCATCGAAGTAGTAGGTGCTCTTCTGGCCCGATGAGAGGGTGAAGTCGCCGAACTTCAGCGAATCGAGTTCCAGCGCACGTTCATAAAGCCGTTCCGCGATTTTCCTGAGGTCAGCACCGTCAGTCATAGGTTCTCCCTGTCAGCGATACAGCCCGTTCGCCGCCACGTAATTCGCGACTGAACCAGGTACCAGCCCGGCTATCGACTTCCCGCCCTGGACCTGTTCTCTGATCGCGGTCGCTGAAACGTCGACCATCGGCCCCTCAACATACACTGCCCCCCTTGCCGGATGTGATTTCGCAAGTGACCCCCCATCGAACTCCAGCCCCGGGCGTCCAACCACCACCACGCGGGCCAGCGACACGATCTCACCGGCACGTTTCCAGCGGTCCATCGACATCGCGGAATCGGCGCCTACGATCAGGTGCAGCTCGATCCCTTCGCCCAGGCGTTCGCGCAAATCGAGCAGTGTATCGGCCGTGTAAGTCGAACCGCCACGGACTATGTCGACTTCCGAAGCCTCTAATCCGGGCACGCCCTCCACAGCCAATTCGACCATCGCGAAACGGGCGGCCGCGCTTGCGACCGGTGGGAGGGACCGCAGCCATTGGTCGGGGGCCACGACGAACAGAACTACGTCAAGACCGAGTTCGTTCCGCACCGCCTCGGCGATCGCCAGGTGCCCGCTGTGCACCGGGTCGAAAGTGCCGCCGAATACACCCACATGTCTATCCCGCCCCGTAACACCACTGTCCGATATCAGGCCCATGGAAAGACTAATCCCAGTCGAATTCCCAGTCGCCGATCACGACTGTATCGCCAGTTTCGATCCCGGCGTCCCGGAGCGCTTTCGTGACCTTCAACTGTTCCAGCCGCCGCTGAAACTGTATTCGTGCCTCCCAGGATTCGAGATTGCTTCCCCTGGCCAGGCGCACCGCCTTCTGGTGAACGATTCGGAGTGCGCCGTCTGGCTCGCGAATAATAACGTCGGTCGACTTGCGCACATTCGGGCGTATCACGGGAATCTCTTCTTCCGGAATCCCGCCGGAGGGTGTGGACTCAAGTTCCGCGTTCGCTGCCTGGAGAACGTGGAACATGGCCTGCTTCAGGTCGTCCAGTCCTTCGTAAGTGGCGGCCGAGACGAAAAAGGTCTCTGAGTGAAGGCCATCGACACCCTTCAGGCCTTCTTTGATCTCATCCAGCAACACCGATACCTCTTCGAGGTCGAGTTTGTTAACTGCAAGGATTTGCGGCCGTTTGGCAAGTTCAGGGTCGAACTGGCGTATCTCGTCGTTGATGGTTTTTATTCGCCCCGGCACGTCGTCCTCGCTGCCATCCACAACGTGTACGAGCACCCTTGTGCGCTGCACATGCTTCAGGAACTCGTCACCGAGCCCAACGCCCTCGTGCGCACCCTCTATCAGGCCCGGGATGTCCACAACGACAAACGCCTGGGGACCGTGCTCGACAACGCCAAGGACGGGTTCGAGCGTTGTGAACGGGTAGTCTGCCACCTTCGGGCGGGCGGAGCTGATCGCTGTCAATATGCTCGACTTTCCGGCATTTGGCATCCCGATAAGGCCGACATCGGCCAGCAACTTCAGGTTCAGCCTGACCTTCCGGATCTCCCCGAATTCGCCAGCCTCTGCGAGCAGCGGTTCCTGGTGTGTTGCCGAAACGAAATGTGCATTGCCCCAGCCCCCGCGACCACCTTCGGCCACGATCATCCGCTGACCCGGCTGGTCCAGGTCTCCGATCAACTGCCCGTCGGCACCGTCCTCCCAGATCCACACTTCAGTCCCAACAGGTACCGTTACTTCGACAGAATCGCCATTTGCGCCGTTTCTGTGATGACCATCGCCCCGCGTACCGTTTTTGGCAATGAAATGTGGCTGCCAGTGGAATTTCGTCAGCGTGTTGAGCGAAGCGTCGGCAATCAGTATCACATCGCCACCACGCCCACCGTCCCCTCCACCGGGTCCACCACGCGGCAGTAGCGCTTCCCTGATGAAAGCAACTATTCCGTTGCCGCCATTGCCGGCCCTGACTTCTATTACTGCTGAATCAAGCATGTGGAAAATTGGACCAACGATTTATGACTATTAGTTAACCGTGTTATCAGTAAACAATGTTGGTAAGTGGAAAACCTTCTTGATCTGAGTATAAGACCGCTGTTGGTTATTGGTTGGCAACCACCGTTTTAATGTCGGAATGACCGGTGAGTGCCAGCACGCGGGTGGAGTACGTGAAAATACACACTTCAGAGACTGGTCCCAGCTCCCGGCAATCCATAATTTCTACCCGTTTTAACGCAAGATATGCCGGTGTTATCCACCGGGCCAGACGAGATCGCTGGCACTAACCAACATGCGATCCACAGGAAAGTGTCGGCCGCGGCCTGGAGAATCTCCATGTTGCCTTGCGAATGGCCCAGTTTGGCGGGCATCATCATTACCTCGCGGCGGTGCTGGGTGCTGTGATTTATCGCGTGCAGGAGCATCGCCCAGCGGTTCCGCTGGTTACTGCTGCAGTCAGGAGAAACGCGCACGAATTTGCGGTCCGGGTCTTCACTGGATGTTAGCTAACGATGGCCAGTCCACTTCAAATCCGGCCACCGCATCAAGTAGCCAGCACAACAGCAGCGATCACCTAGCCGATACGGATACTCTGCGCGCTCTCACGATAATGTCCCGGACCGCAGCCAGGTGTTGCCGCACCGAACTATCGGTGTCAAGAAATTGCTCGAATCGCTTCTGGGCATAAAGCACCGTCGAGTGGTCTTTGCCACCCAGCGCCTGGCCAACCTTTGTCGAGGTCAGGTGAGCATCCTCCCGCAACATGTACATCGCCAATCGGCGGGCCTCTGCGGTTGCCCTGTCGCGTTTCTTACCGACGATCTTGTCCACCGAAATCCCTGTGAACTCCGAGATCGCCGACAACACTTCATCGACCGTGGTGACGTCCCGCGGCGTAAGTGCAAGAAGGCTCTTCAAAGCCAGCTCAGAAAGCTCCGGCGTCACCGGGCTGCCCACCAGTTGCGAATAGGCGATAACCCTGTTCAGCGCACCCTCAAGTTCGCGCACATTCTGGTGCGCCCGCTGCGCAATCTGGTCGAGTACCGCGGGTTCGAGCTCGGGCGCCTTGCTCTGGAGGATCGCATAGCGCGATTCATAGTCGGGCGGTTGCAGGTCGACCTCGAGACCACCGGCAAGCCGCGACTGAATCCGCTCCTGCAGCATGCTCTTGCTCGCCGGTTCGTCGCCGGTCACCACTATTTGCTTGCCAGCCATGTGCAGCTCGTTAAAAGTATGGAAGAAGCCTTCCTGGGTTTGCGGCTTCGACGATATGAACTGGATATCGTCGACGAGCAGCACATCGGCACTTCGATATCGCTCCCGGAACCGGTTCGCCGACCCCTCGCGAATGGCGCTGATGTACTCGTTGGTGAAGCGTTCACTGCTCACGTACATCACCTTCAGGCCGCGCTTGCTCAACACATGGCCAATGGCGTGGAGCAGATGCGTCTTCCCGAGACCGACTTCAGAATAGATGTAAAGCGGGTTGTAGACGCTGCCCGGTGCCTCGGCGACCTTTGAGGCCGCTGCCTGGGCAAGACGGTTCGACGGGCCAACCACGAAAGTATCGAAATTGAACGACGGCTTCAGGGCATAAGACCTGGCGTAATCGACCTCGCGAGCAGGAGTGCCTTTTCTCGGTTCAGGTTCGAGATCCAAACCCAGGTCGCTTGCATCAGTCTCGTCCGCCGGTTCGGGATTATTGGTGCTATTGGCGCCCACTACTTTGAATTCGACTATGAGCTTCCGCCCCGCGACGCGGGATACCGTGCGATGAATCGTTCCCGACAGCCGCTTTTCGAGCATTTCAGCCGCGAATGGGCTCGGCGTCGATATTGAAAGGGTGTCACCAGCCAGGCCCACCGCTGAAGTGGGTTTTAACCATGTTTCATAGTTTGGTCTGGGGATTTCTAATTGGAGTTGGCCCAGCGCTGCCGACCAAATTGTTCGTGCGTTTTCCGTCGCCAAGCCCTCGTAAATTTCGAGCAAAGATCATCCGCTACCGAACCAGTCGGTTTAATGAAATATCACCCGCTTATGTGGATCACAATGACCGACGGGTTCGGCGGCTGGACGTCGCCTGAGGTGGTGCCGGTCTGAGGGCAACCGTACCATGCGTGGGGCAGAGGTATGCAACCCCGCGAGGGGGTCAATTTGCCCGAATTCTTGGGCAATTTCCCCGAGATATTGTGACAAAGTTCACGCGTCAGTTTGAGGAGTCGATTTATTGGTCTCCAGACGACCGGATGCGCCCCCATCCGCGCGGGCGGTTTAACCGCGCCACGCCCCGCGCGACAAAATCAAAACAACCTTAAAGTGGTGGAATGCGCATTATTTTCTTTGGCTCGCCCCCCGAGGCCGCAGGTTCGCTGGAGACGCTTCTATCGGCTGGCCACGACGTGGTTGGCGTTTATACGCGACCCGATAGGAGAGCTGGCCGCGGGCTCACGAAAACCCCGACACCGGTCAAACTGTTCGCCGAAAAACAGGGACTACCCGTTTTCACGCCGCCAGGAAGACTCGACCCTGCCCGGGAGCCCGGCCGAATGGCCGCCGCAAACGCCGATGTATTTGTCGTTGTGGCCTACGGGCGCATTCTTCCCGCTGAAGTCCTCGCCGTGCCGCCTATGGGCGTGGTGAACGTCCACCCTTCACTGCTGCCGATGTATCGGGGTCCCAGCCCGGTCGTCACCGCGATCCTCGACGGCCAGAAGCAAACGGGTGTCACGGTGATGCTCCTTGATGAAGGTATGGATACCGGGCCAATCCTTGCGCAGTCGCCCCCGGTCGTGCTAACAGGCAGCGAGCGCGCCGGCGAACTGCTGGGCAGGCTCTTTGAGGCAGGGGCCGCCATGCTCCCGGCTGTGCTTGCCGGTCTGCAGGACGGGACCTTAGTGGCAACGCCGCAGGACGAATCGAAAGCGACCGTTACCAGGCTCCTCAAACGTTCCGATGGCGAAATCGACTGGTCGCAGTCGAGCGAACACATCGATCGCATGCTCAGGGCTTACGACCCGTGGCCCGGAACGTTTACTTCCTGGAACGGCAAAGGCCTGAAAATCCTTGATGCGAAACCTCCTGGCAAAACAGGTGCAGCCGGCGACGCAGGCAGGGTGATCGTTCAGAACGGAAAACTCTTTGTCGGCACCGGCACCGGCCCGCTCGAAATCACGAGACTCCAGCTGGAGGGCAGGCAGGGCGTGTCAGCCAGCGACTTCCTGCGCGGTCGACCTGATATCGGGGGTGCGGTACTGGGATTGCGGACATAATTTGTCCGCCCGGATCAGCTCAGGCGGTCTCGATCTGGATTATTTCGCGGTGAGCCAGGTGACTCCGGACGTGCACGACGTTGGCGAGCCACCATTCACTGCCGTAGAACGCAGCCTCGGCCGTTGCGATGTTGTCGACGGAATCGCCGTATGAGCGAATCCAGATGAACTGCGTGCGCTCCTCGTTCACCCATGTGCTCTCCACTTTGATACCGGCGTCCTCCATTACAGGGACGAGCTGCGGGAAGAGCTCGAGCCAGTCGTCCATCATGCCTTTGTTGATCGTGTACGTGCGTAGGTGGGCGACGGCCATATTAAAAGAACTCCGGGTGAAAACTTGGATGAGTAACGGTGCGTGAAGAACCGGAGATTGAGTTTACCCGCTGGGTTCCTGGCGCGTGCGTTTGGCTCCGGACGTCCCGATCGAATCTGGACTTGCCAGATGACTGGCGCGAGCAAATCGCGCGTCGCAATCTCCCCTCCCCGCGCCCAGAGGGCACCCGCCTCCCGAAGGAGGGGGAGGCGCACAAGGAGCGACCAAGCGAGGGGTGATGGCGAGCTTTGCAGGGTAGTCAAACGCACGGGTTGTTGCGAAGTGTAGAGGCTCTGGCGTGCCCCGCGGAACTCGCGCGGCGACCAAGTCGTCCGACGACGCCTGGAGCTAATAACGCCCACGCCCGGAGCCCAACGCCCCGCCTAGCTCTTGCCGAGCATCCCCATCAGCGCACGCTTACCGCCTGGACCGGCCATCTTCTTCATCATCTTCTGCATCTGCTTGAACTGGGCAAGCAACTGGTTTACCTGGGCGGGCGTGCTTCCCGCACCGTCGGCAATCCGCTTACGGCGCGAGCCGTTAATGATGGAAGGCTCCTGCCGTTCGGCAGCGGTCATCGAGTGGATAATCGCCTCGACCTGCGCCATGCGCCGCTCATCCAGGTCCTTTGGGTTGAACTTGCCCCTCAGCGCTCCCATGCCGGGAATCATCCCGAGTATGTCGGTCAGCGAACCCATCTTCTTTATCGCCTGGAACTGCTGCAGCATATCGTTCAGGTCGAACTGGTTCTTCCTGATCTTCTGTTCCAGCGCCAGCGCCTGGTCCGTATCGAACTGGGTTTCGGCCTTCTCGATCAGCGTTTCAACATCGCCCATGCCCAGAATTCGCGATGCGATACGGTCGGGGTGATACACCTCGAACTGGTCGGGCCGTTCACCGGTCGAGATGTACTTGATCGGGACTCCCGTAACCGACCGCATCGAAAGGGCGGCGCCACCGCGCGCATCACCGTCCATTTTGGTCAGTACCATCCCGGTCACGCCGATGCGCGAGTTAAATTCGCTGCCCGACCGCACAGCATCCTGGCCGGTCATGGCATCGAGTACAAGGAGAGTTTCTACCGGAGATGTCGCGTCCCGGATCACCTCAAGTTCACTCATCAGCTCGTCGTCTATCGCCAGCCGTCCT
>Ga0209554_1002640_pt1 | contig 12181 bp, 6 predicted proteins | sample MarorgKNORR_S2LV_5_FD_188221 | JGI IMG/M metagenome (GOLD analysis project Ga0209554, IMG submission 188221) | Marine microbial communities from the Southern Atlantic Ocean, analyzing organic carbon cycling - Bottom_A/KNORR_S2/LV (SPAdes) (version 2) | ecosystem: Environmental > Aquatic > Marine... | reverse complement strand
AGTATTAAAATTAAGCAATAAAATTGCAGAAAAATTATATAGTACTATAGGAGTAGAACTTGTTAATGTAAAACATTCTAAAGAAAATAAATATAGTTCGGCTCTTGGATATGGGAGAACCTTCATTTGGGCTAAACAGAATTATTTTTTTTCATTTCGAGGACAGTATGGTAGAGAAATGATTTTATTTTCCAAAAAAGATCAACAAGGAATTCAAGTAAATGCTCAGGTTGCAATTGGACCTAGTATAGGGATGCAAATTCCTTATTATATTAAGTATAATAGGAATAGTAGAATGGAAATTGAACCTTTTGATCCTGATATTCATAATTTTAATAATATAATAGGTGTTGCGAGTTTTACTGAAGGATTTAAAGAGATGAAAATCAGACCAGGTATCAATTTTAAAACGGCAGTAAATTTTGAATTTGGAACTAAGAAATCTTCTACTGCAATCGAAGTAGGATTTTTAGCTGAAGCCTTTACAAAAAAAATAATTATAATGCCTACTGCAGAAAATAAATCTATTTTTACGAGTGCCTTTATTACATTATTCTACGGAAGAAAATACTAATATTTACGTACTTTAATTTAAATTACACTTTTATATGAATGAATCTACTGGAATTGTGTCAAGGTTTAAAAAGCCAAAGTGGTTAAAGGTAAAATTACCTATTGGAGAAGAGTATAAAAAAGTAAGAAATATTGTAGATAAGTACAAATTGCATACCATATGTGAGAGTGGTAACTGTCCTAATATGGGTGAATGTTGGGGTGCTGGAACTGCTACTTTTATGATTCTAGGAAATGTTTGTACAAGAAGCTGTACTTTTTGTGCTGTTGCAACGGGGAAACCTCCGGAATATGATACTTTGGAACCATTAAGAGTTGCAAAAGCTATAAAAAAGATGGGTGTTAAACATGCTGTTATAACATCTGTTAATAGAGATGAACTCAAAGATAGAGGTGCTGAGATTTGGTATCAAACTGTTAAGTTGACAAAAAAACTTTCTCCTTCTACAACTATAGAAACATTAATTCCAGATGTTAAATCTAATTGGAATGCCTTGTATAGAATGATAGATGCTGAACAAGAAGTAGTATCTCATAACATTGAAACTGTAGAGAGACTTTATAAAAGGGTCAGGCCACAAGCTAAGTATGAAAGAAGTTTAGAGCAAATTAAACTAACAAAAGAATGTGGTAAAAGAACAAAATCTGGTTTGATGGTAGGGCTTGGAGAAACAAAAGATGAAATCTTTAAAACAATAGATGATATGGTTGAACATGGCCTTCATATTCTAACTATCGGTCAGTACTTGCAACCTACAAAGATGCATTTGGAAGTAGATAATTTTATTAATCCTGAAACTTTTGATATGTATAGAGAAGAAGGTTTAAAAAGGGGGTTAAAGTATGTGGAATCAGGACCATTAGTTCGTTCTTCTTACCATGCTGAAAGACATGTCAATGTACCGATATAAAAAAATATTATTATTTTTTATTTGCATTACTTATCAGTCTATAGGTCAAGTTAACACATCAAATATTACTATAGTTCGAGATAAATGGGGGGTTCCACATATCTACGGAAATACTGATAAAGAAGCTGCTTATGGTCTTGCCTGGGCGCATGCAGAGGATGACTTTCAAACAATTCAAAAAACTTTTTTGCCTGCTAAAAAAATGCTTGGCAGATTGAATGGAATAAAAGGTGCCTTTCTTGATTATGTAGTTGAATTATTAAGATGCAGAAGTGTGGCAGAGAGAGAATTACAAAACCTTTCTCCAGAAGGTTTGAATGTGATATATGGATATTTAGAAGGATTAAATGCATATGCAAAAAAGTATCCTGAGAAAGTACTAGTTAAAAATTCATTTCCCTTAACTATTCATGATTATTTAACTGGACTTAATTTGATGCTTCATCTTTTTTCTGATACAGGAGATGTTATAGGGCAATTATTTAATAATAATGTTGATCTAATTAAAACTCTTGATGGCGTAGATAATATTGGAAGTACAATTGGATCTAATGCTTTTGCTTTTAATAGTAATAAAACTGCTGATGGAAAAACATATTTAAATGTCAATACTCACCAACCTTTAGAGGGACCATTTTCTTGGTATGAGGCTCATATAAATAGTAATGAAGGATGGAATATGCTTGGTGGATTGTTTCCAGGTTTGCCAATTCCTGTGATAGGAACTAATAATAATTTAGCCTGGACGCATACATATAACTATCCAGATATTAATGACGTGTATCAGCTTATTATTAATCCAGAGAATGAAAATGAATATAAAATTGATGGTTCTTGGAAAGCGTTTGAAAGTAAAGAAATAAAAATATTAGTAAAAGTATTATTTGGAATAAAAGTTAATATAAAAAGAAAAATTATTTGGTCAGATTTTGGTCCAGTGATAAAAAATAAGAAAGGATATTTTTCATTTTATTCACCTTCTTTAAATAATATAAGTGCTATTGAGCAGTGGTTCAGAATGAGTAAAGCTTCTAATTTTGAGGAATTTGAAAATGCTCTAGGTCTCGTAGGAATTCCTAGGTTCAATATAGTATATGCAGATAAAGAAGATAATATTTTTTATGTGAGTAATGCTAGGCTTTCGGTTAGAGATAGTAGCATTGATTGGGAAAAATTAATTCTTGGGGACACATCATCTTTAATTTTAAACTCATACCATCCTTATGAAGACTTACCAAAATTACTTAATCCCCCAAGTGGTTACATTTTTAATACCAATAACTCACCTTTTAATTCAACGAGTAAAAAATATAATTTAAAAGAAGAGAATTTTGTTTCAACATTTAATTTTAGTGAGAAAGAAAATAATAGGAGTCTACGATTTATGGAACTCATAAAGGATTATGATAAGATTTCATATGAAGATTTTAAGAAAATAAAATATGATCAAAAATATCCTGAGAAAATTTTATATCGTAATGATTTGAATTCACTTTTTAGCTTACAAGCAGAAAAATTTCCTAAACATAAGGAATTGATTTCTATACTTCATAAATGGGACAAGAGGGCAGGATACAACAATTTAGGTGCTGCTCAATGGAGAGTTTATTATAAATTTATCAGAGATGTTATTTTTGAAAATAAACTTAAAAGAGACGTAGCGATTCCGGATTCATACCATATTCAGGCCATTAAAAAGACAGAGAAATATTTGAAAAAACATTTTGGAAAGATTGATATTATTTTGGGAGACCTGCAGAGACATATTAGGGGGAATGTTAATTTACCTGTATCTGGATTAGATGATATGATTGCACCTTCTGATGTGGTAGGTTATAAAAATGGAAGATTGAAAGTAGTATCTGGCGAGTCATACATAATGCTAATACAATTTTCTAATAATGCCATTGAAATTGAAACGATAATTCCTTATGGCAACTCCAATAATCCAGATAGTCCACATTATACCGATCAAATGATAAAGTACATTAATAAGGAAACTAAATTGATGACTCTAGATAAAGAAAAAATTTTTAGTGAGGCGGTAAGGATATATAATCCTAATCAATAAGATTTATTTTCTTTTTAAGTTTTATAATTCTTCTAAATGACTCATTAATTCTTAGCATTGAAATGTTACCATCTTCAATATTTTTTTTTATTAATGAAATTATCTGGTCTGGAGATACTTTATCTTTAGCAGTTTGGTTATTAGAAAAAAGTAAAACATCAATTCCACCATTTATTGCTAAAATAATAGAATTTTCAAGACCATAGTACTTGGTTATGGCACTCATCTGCATGTCATCTGAAAAAATAACACCTTTATAAGAAAGAAATTCTCTAAGTATAGTTGTTAAAGTTTTTTTGGAAAGTGTTGCGGGAAGCATACTATCATCAAGTTGACTATTAACTACATGGCTACTCATAATACCGGTAACAATTCCTTTATCAATCAATTTTTGATAGGGAAAAAGCTCTTCAATTATCCAAGATTTTGAAACATCGGTAACTTCTTTATGTGTGTCGGTAGAAGAGCTTCCGTGTCCTGGAAAATGTTTGATTGCGGTAATAATATTATTTTCATTATGAGCTTTTATAAATTTAAGAGCATGAAAATGTACTTTTTCAGGATTTTTTCCATAGCTTCTTTCGTATTTATAAATAACAGGATTTTCAAGATTTAAAGCAAGATCAACGGTAGGTGCAAAATTGACATTTATTCCTAATTCTTTTAATAATGAACTTGTTAATTTGGCGTAGTAATAAGTTGAATCAAGATTATTCAATTGCCCTAAATATTTAGCGGATTTTGTTTGATGAAAACCATATTTGGGTTTTAATCTATTTACTTTACCACCCTCTTCGTCAATAGCAACAAATGATGGAATCTGTGATATACGTTGAACTTCATCAATTAAAATTTTTAGATGATGTTTCCCTCTTTTTTTGTTAATATTTTTTTCAAATAATATAATTCCTCCCAGATAATTTTTTGAATATGCATCTAGCATAGAATCAGATTCTAATACTTTTTGTAAATTGCCTATCCCAAAAATAAGCATTTGAGAAATTTTTAATCTTAAGGAGTCAGACTGGATGTTGTCTACTCTTTTATTAGATACTGCATTAAAATTTAAAATAAGTGAAAAAAGTACGATGCTAATTATTCTCATTGATTTCTATTGTTTTTTTTATTAATTCAGATATGTATCTTCCATTATATGGTCCAAACCAGTTCATTGTATATGTTTCGTATGTGTAAATATCATTTTTGTCATACCACTTATCATTCGTTACATATCCTATATAACATCCGTTAAAGCTATTTATCATCAAATTTAACTTTTTATTTGATAATGAATTTTCAATAGGTGATAATGAATTTTCAATGGAGCTAACTAATTCTCCCGAAAAGTCACAAGGAGTACCGACAAGAAGATTTTCCCCTATCCTTAGGTATGAAATGTATTTTTTAGTATTTCCTACAAGCCATTTGAATAACCAAGGTCTAAAAATTAAATAAGAATTTAATTTGTAAGACTCCTCTCTTAGTTTTATGTCTATTGTATTTGAATGAAGTTTGAATTCGTATTTGGTTCCCACTGACTTGAAAGCATTAAGGAGCTTCTCTGAAATGCCGTCACTTATTTCCATCACTTTTTTTGATCCTATTTTGTGTCTAGAACGGGGACTCATACTTCCTACAGCACCAGCACCATATACTACAAAATCAATTTTTTCATTCTTTTCTAGTTTTTCTACAACTTTTCCAGGATAATCAGAAGATAGATTTAATTGCTTTCTTCCGTAACAGGTTGCGTGTGCAGAATATGAAAAAATGATTCCATTTTCTCCGTTATCCTTTTCAATTTTTATCATTCTAAGGTATGGGTCATATGTTCCTAATGAGTCTCCAACAAGTCTGTTGGTTATATAATCTGCGGCATAAATGGATGCATATCCTATGCGAGCATTATGCATATTTTCTTTAGCTTCAATAATTGCATTTCTAGTTTGATTTGTTATAAATTCTAAGATTTTGGCATCAAATGTTCCTCCAAATAGATTTCCTGCTAATCTTTCAAGATATCCTCCTATGCTTGAGTGCGTGTGTGAAGCGGTGAAATAAATATTTTTGCTCTCTAAATCTAGTCCTTCTACCAACTTCTCTGTGTTAAGGGTAGGAGGAATAATTAACAGATCCATAGATATGTATGCTGATCGATAAATTCCGTTATCAAAGATTACAGCACTAACCCAGATGCTATCTTCGATGCCCTCAAAATGTGCTCCTTTTCTTGCCCCATATCCTGCCATAGGAGTATTGTATTTTGGTATAAGTGATTGTTTTGCCCATCCAACTTTAATGGTATCACCATTAATGTGTCGAGGCATGTTATTTTTTATAGAATCAAATGCTTTGATTGTGTTTTTATAATATAAACTCTCTTCCAATGGAGATATATCTAGCGGTTTAATGGCCAGAGCTAAAAGTGATAATGTTAAAAGTATTGCTATAGTAAGTCTTTTAAACATTAAATTTTCATGTTACATTTATAAGATACAAAAATATAAAATTATGAGATTCAACATAGTAATACTTGTTTTTATGTCATTTATTATTGCAATGACACCAGCTTTAGATAAGAAAAAGAAAAATTTAGAAGATTCATTATTATATGATCTTGGAAAATGGAGAAATATTGGACCTTTTAGAGGGGGCAGGTCTACCACTTCAACAGGGATAACAGAAAATAATTATACCTATTATATGGGAACTACTGGAGGAGGAGTTTGGAAAACTGAAAATGCGGGGATTAATTGGAAAAATATTTCAGATGGATTTTTTAATACAGGATCAGTTGGAGCAGTTGCAGTTTCTGAGAGTGATAATAATATTGTTGTAGTTGGGATGGGAGAGTCTCCTGTTAGAGGAGTAATGACCTCATCCGGTGATGGTATATATAAGTCTACTGATAATGGAGAAACATGGAAACATCTTGGTCTTGAAAAAACAAAGCACATTTCTCAGGTAAGAATACATCCAACAAATCCCGACATCATGTATGTTTCAGCACAAGGAAGTCCTTATGCTCCAACATCCGAAAGAGGAATTTATAAGACTTTAGATGGAGGAGATACGTGGAGAAAAGTATTATTTATAGATGCTAATTCTGGAGCAAATGACTTAGCAATGGATTATGCTAATCCAAGGATATTGTATGCATCATTTTGGGATCATCAGAGATTACCTTGGTATGTTAGGAGTGGTGGAAATGGAAGCAGCATATGGAAGTCAGTAGATAGTGGAGAGACTTGGACTGAACTTACTATGGGACTTCCTAAAAAAGTTATGGGAAAAATTGGTGTTTCGGTCTCTAGAGCAAATCCTAAGATTGTGTATGCAATCATCGAGTCTGATGAGGGAGGTTTATATAGGTCTGATGATTCAGGAAAAACGTGGTCACTTCTTAATGATGATAGAGTTCTTAGGGCTAGATCATGGTATTATATGCACATTTATGCAGATCCATCAGATGAAAATGTGGTGTATGTATTAAATGCTCCTGTCATGAAATCAATTGATAAGGGAAAATCATTTTCTCCTGTTCAGGTACCACATGGTGATAATCATTACCTATGGATTAATCCATCTAATTCAAAAAATATGATCAACTCAAATGATGGAGGTGCTAACATTACTTTTGATGGGGGTCTCTCTTGGTCAACACAAAAAAATCAACCAACGGCTCAATTTTATAGAGTAAATGCTGATAATAGATTTCCTTATTGGGTATATGGAGGTCAGCAAGATAATTCATCAGTAGCAATAGTAAGTAGAACGTTTAGTAATGGTATTAGTTGGAAAGATTGGATTGCGGTAGGGGGATGTGAGAGTTCATACGTTGCCTTTGATCCTGATAATCCACAATTTATTTATGCTGGATGTTATCAAGGAATTATTCAAGAATATAATCTAGAAATAGATAATGTTAAAAACATTATGGCTTATCCTGAAAATGGATTGGGAGAGCCTTCTGATGAGCAGAAATATAGATTTAATTGGAATGCACCAATTTTGGTTTCATCGCACGATAGTAATATCATTTATCACGCAGCACAGAAATTATTAAAAAGTAGCGATAGGGGACTACACTGGGAGGAGATAAGTAGTGATTTAACAAGGAATGTTAAAGAACATCAGGGAGTTGGTGGAGGTCCAATTACTAATGAGGGAGCCGGTGGAGAAATATACCATACTATCTATTATGTTGCTGAATCATCACATAATAAGAATGTTATTTATACAGGAGCAGATGATGGACTTTTACACTTAACTCGAAATGGAGGAAAATCTTGGATGAACATAACTCCAGATATTGAGGAAGGAGTGATAAATGCTATTGAGGTATCTCCCCACAATCCTGCAACTGTTTATATAGCATTTAATAGGTATAAATTTGATGATTTTAGGCCATATATCTATAAATCTACAAATTATGGTGAAAGTTGGAAATTACTTAATGAAGGTATTGAAGAAAATAGTTTTGTGAGAGTTGTGAGAGAAGACCCTAAAAGAGAAGGACTCTTGTATGCGGGTACAGAAAGAGGTTTATATCTCTCAATGGATGGGGGGAAAGTATGGAAAAAATGGCAACATAATTTACCAATAGTTCCTATAACAGATTTAAAAGTTCACCATAACGATTTAATCGCAGCAACTCAGGGAAGGGCTTTTTGGATATTTGATGACCTTACACCATTGCATCAATTTTCTTCTAAATTAAAAGAAAATAATATACATTTTTTTGATGTGGTTGATAAGCATAAGTTATTATTTTCAGCAATGAGGAGGCAAGGACCTTTAGGTGAGAACCCTTCTTTTTCTCTACAGATGAAATACTTTATTCGAAAAATTGAAGAAAATGATTCTACTGAATTAAGAATTGAAATTTTTGATGATTCAGATAATCTTATAAGATCTTTTTCAAGCGAAGAAAAAAATAAAAATAAACAAGCAATAAAAGAAGAAGGAAAATTTCAGATTTTGAATTGGGATTTAGATGTTGAGGGTTATGAACCACCTGAAGGGGTGATGACACCTCGAGGATCTGATGGATATATGAGATCATACTCTGTTGTTCCTGGGAATTATAAAGTAAAATTTACTTATGGAGAATATGAAAAGATAAGCTCTTTTAAAATATTGACAGATCCTAGAAAAAATATTTCTAAAGAGTATTATGATAACAAAAATGAACTGTTATCTAAGATTGATTCTGATATCGATAACATTTATAGTAGCCTTGTTAAATTTCAAAGTGTTAGAAAACAGCTTAAAGATCTTAATGAAAGACTTGGAGAGAATGAAATCTATAATGAGATTGTAGATTTATCCAAGAGTACTATTGAATTAATAAATGATACAGAATCAAAACTTATTTCTCCCAAACAGAAAACATTTCAAGATGTTATCAATTTTAGAAATCAGTTGGATAATCAACTGTATGATTTAATGATGACAATAGATCAGAATTTTCCACCTCTTACTGGAGGAGAAAAAGTTCGATATAATGATTTACATGCCAGATGGGTATCCATAAAAACTGATGTAGATAAGGTTGTTGATAATGTTGATGGAATAAATACTTTGTTAACAAAAAAATCAGTTCCTTATATATTTAGAGAAAAAAAATAAATGCTTAAAAATTTATTCACCTTTATATTTTTTGTATTAATAAGTTTTGAAGCTTCATCGCAAAATGTAAAGAAAGCTTATAAACTATATCAGAAGAATGAACTGGTAAAGTTAAAAGAGGTTTTAGAAAAAATGGATATAAAAACTCCCAACAATCCAGGAGTATATTATTTGTATTCACTCTTGCATTTGACGGATTCTTTGGAAAGAATAAGTATTGATTCTGCCCACATTTCTATACTTGACTCTAAAGAAAATATTTCAAATGTTGATGAAAAACAACATCTTGAGTTGATGGAGCTTGACATTACAAAAAAAAGTATAGATTCTCTTGAGGACGTAATTGATAAAATAGAATTTGAGTTTGTTCTTAAAGAAAATACAGTTGAAGAATATGAAAGGTATATGGTGAAGTATTCTTCTTCTACTTGTATTATAGAAGCTGTAAAAAACAGGAACGCTCTTGAATTTTTAACTGCAAAATTTCAGAACACATGGCAGTCTTATAAATTATTTTTAGATAAGTATCCTTATGCCATTGATGCTTCAGATGTAAAGTTAAATTATGAAAGATTACTATTTGAAGAGAAAACGCTTGATGGTAAGCTTGACTCTTATGAAATATTTTTGCATGAAAACCCATTAACTCCTTATAGGGATAGTATTGAAAAAAAAATACTTGTTTATTACTCTTTAGGAAATAATTCTTCAGGTTATGTAAAGTTTTTAACCAATTATTCTAGTAGTAAATATGCTGGTCTTGCCTTAAATCTGTGGTACTATAGTATAGATAAAAAATTGGATCTTATTGATAAAACTCTAATAAATAATAATTTGTATGATTCTTTAGCTTCTATATCTTCTATTGACAAGATTCCGCTCCTTGGATTTTTTGAAGATGGTAAGATAGGATTTATGGATTCTCTAGGTAATACTATCTTAAAAATATCGGACAGAAAATATTCTTTAGATGTGATATGTTCATTTATAGGTTCAGATTTTTTTGTTGTTGAAGAGAAAGAAATTAAAACTATTTATAATAGAAAATTTGATAAAATATATTCTGGTAATTTTTCTTTAGCTGAGGATATTGGTAAGGGCATAATTAAAATTTTTTCAGATGGAATGGTAAAGCTTATTCATAAGAGTGGATACGAATTATTTGATAAAAATTATGAGGATGCCTACCTTGTTGATGGTAAATATATCCTTTTGCTAGAAGATGGGAAGTATGGATTATTTTCAATCTTAGGAAAGAAGATTTATGATTTTATTTTTGATGATGTTTTTCAAGAAGGTTCCTTTATCCTTTTTCAAAAGGATGGTTTAATTGCGGTTTCTAATAGTGAAAAAATTTTTGATGATGGATTTAGCATTGATAACCATTTGAATTTTTTTTATGTTGATTATGAGTATTTTGATTCAGGATTTTTATTATTATTTACTGAAAATGAAGAAGAACTTCTTGATGATAACTTAAATATTATTATTCCACGAACTTTTCAATTTATAGATTTTCATCCTTTTGGATGGACATCTAAAAATGAATATGGAATAAAAATTTTTAGTAAACTTTTTAAATTTCCTTTTTCAACATTTTTTGAAGATTTAAAATATTCTGCATTACATTTTGCAGAAAAAAGAAATTCTGAGTGGAGCATGTATTCTATGTCTAGTGGAGATATGGTCATGTCTTCTGTAGATTCCCTTTTTTTTATTACGGACTCTGTATTCTGGTATAGAAAGGGAATTGTAAACAATTTAGTTTTTTCTAATAGTAAAGAAGTTGAATTAAAAAATGACGATAAGATTTTCGTTATATCATCAGCATTTAATGACAACAGAGTAAGTTATTTAAGAGTACAAAGCGGTGATGAGTATTATATATTAGATAATTTGGGTAGAATTTTACCTAAGGTTGAGTATTATCATGTAGTTAAGAGTGGAGATACTTTTTCAGAAATATCAAAAAAATATAACATGTCACAATCTGATATGCTTGCACTTAATAATAGAAAAAGTAAAAAAATTATCATAGGAGAAAAACTAAAGATAAAAGGGTATGTACCAAAAAATATTTTATCAAATACGTTATTTTATATAGATTTTCAGGGTAAAAAAGGTATTGCAGATACAACCGGATCTATAATTTTGGAACCTATATACGATGGTATAAAAGTCAATGATTCAAAAAATATAATTCTTATAAAAGATCAAATGTTTGGAAATTATAATTCTCAGAGACGACAAGTCATTAGCCCTTTGTATTCTTCTGTTGTTTTACCTATTTGCAATACGTATTATTCAGCTAAAAAAAATGATTATTATGGAATTATTGATTCTTTAGGAAATGAGGTTTTAAACTTTGAATTTGATAGAATAATTGAGTGGAATGATACGCTTGTAATAGCTAAGAAAAATGATTCTTTTTCAATAATTAATATAAAAAATAATAGTATTCTAATTGAATTTAATAGTTTTTCATTTATTAGAGAAAATGGGAATAAGCTTATAGAAATTTTTTCTAAAGAAGGTTATGGGATTTATTCAACTATGTTTGGAGAAATATTAATGCCTAAGTACGATAATATTAACAAAATTGAAATCAATGATACTTTTTATTTTGTTGCCAGGCAAAGTCTTGATGAGGCCATGCTTCTTGTAAATCTTATGATAAAAGAAAATGGAAAAATTATAAAGAATCAAGCCATGGATTTATCTTATTATGATAAGTTAAATTGCTCTAATTAATGATTATTTTTAAACATGTTGAAAATAGTTTAATATTGTATTAAACTATTCAACGTTAAATTATTTTATAAACCACTTGATTATGAGAGGATATATTTTATTCTTTTTAGTTATTCTATTCTCTTTTTCTGGTTATTCTCAACAGGGGTTTAATTACCAGGCAATTGTTCGTGATACCGATGGAAATATAAGGGCCGATCAAGGGGTAAGATTTATTTTTGAAATTCAACTGCCAACTGGAAGT
>Ga0209554_1002638_pt1 | contig 12189 bp, 9 predicted proteins | sample MarorgKNORR_S2LV_5_FD_188221 | JGI IMG/M metagenome (GOLD analysis project Ga0209554, IMG submission 188221) | Marine microbial communities from the Southern Atlantic Ocean, analyzing organic carbon cycling - Bottom_A/KNORR_S2/LV (SPAdes) (version 2) | ecosystem: Environmental > Aquatic > Marine... | reverse complement strand
GTTTGGCTACTCCAACTTGAATGGCAGCAAGACCAATGCCGGGGGCAGCATACAATGTTTCTAACATATCATCCATAAGCCTTTGAATATCCTTATCTACATTTTCAACTCTAAGTGATTTTTCCCTTAAAATTTTATTTGGTTCAGTTAATATTTTTTGGATAGTCATAAAAATTACATATTAATATACATATAAATTTTTATTATTCTAGATACTAATCAAACTCTGCGAGGCAAAGTTTTGATAATAATATTATTTCTTATTTTTTTTAAGTCTAATTTATTTAATGTTGCGGTAATAAAGTACAGCGTCTCGGGGTCTAGATCTTTCAATTGATCTTCTCCTATAATTTCAATAATTTTTAGTAAAACTAATCCTATTTGACCTTGATTTGATAGATCAATTAGTCCTTCGGGTATAGTTAATTGATTATTTGAATATTGTTTTTCCAATTTTTTAGGTAATTTTATTCCATCAGCTTTTAGAGAATCTAACAAAATTATATCTTTAGCTGAAAAGTAATATTTTTTATCTTTTTTGATTTTTTTATAAATACTAATTAAATCACTCTCTAATTTTTCAACGGTATAGTCATCTTCTATGAAATATTTAAGTAGCTTTGATTTATGTAAAATTTTATTATCAAAACTTATTCTTCCAAGGTCTTCTTCTTCTGTTGGTAAATTAATTTTAATTTGATAAAAACCAAGATATTTTGAGGGAACATCTTCTTCTTCTATATTTGACAAGATTGAAGATAATTCTTCAGAGAAAGCATTTTCAATATTGTCTTTTTTAAACAAATCATTTAATAAAACTAGTAAATTGAGTTTTGTTTCTAAATTATCAGAAAGTGATGCTGTTTGATAAATTAATGCTCTAGCTTTATAAGATGGAAGAGTTTTGTATATTTCTTCTGCATTTAAGAATTGATCAAAACTAAATAAAAATTTTCCATAAATATTAAATAGTTTTTTTTTATCATATGAATCGCTAGCTGCAGCCCATTCGTACAAGTTAAACTTAGTTTCATCCTCTAAATCAATAGAATTTGGATCCGCGAGTAAATTAGAAGAAGATAAATATTTCCAAATATATTTACTTGTTTTCATTGAAGGGTCATATTGAAAATCTTTATTAACAATATGGGATAAATAAAAGTTAAATAAATTTTTATCTGAAACTTCGTCATCTACTTCTTCAGTATAACCTAGCAAATAATTAATTTTTTTATTATAAAAGTTATCTATAGATCCTTTTTCATATAGTAAATCATATTGTAATTGAGCTTCCGCAAGATTGTTTCCATTAATAAGACAATAGATTTTGAATTTTTGTAAATAATCATCATCTGTTCCTTTATTAAAAAATTTAATTTTTTCACATGCATTATTAATGTCTGCTTCTGATAAATTTTCGTTAATTAAATATTTTAATAAATTTGTGTTATTTTTTAGATCTGGATTCTTAGATAAAAACTCTTCCATAATATTAATTTTATCTTTTTTGATTAACCACTCTAGTTTGTAATCTAAAAAATCAGATGAATTTATATTTTTAATTGGCAGATATGAATTTGTGAACAAAATTTTAATTAATAATTCTTCCGAATCTTTGGAAAGACTAATTTTTTCTATTCTTTTTAAATGTTCCAATAATTCCTTGCCATCTGATTCAATCCAAATTTCTAAAGATAAGTCATTTTCTTCAGGATCAAAAAGACCATATACTTTATTAAAATCTAGATCTTCATTATTTTCCTGAAAAATATTGGTTTTAATAATTTGTGTTTCTTCAAATAATGATTTTTTTTTATCATCTAGATTTATTTGTTTTAATTCAGATGGTTCTGTCTTTATTTTAGAATTACCTTTCCAAATATCAATTGGTTCAACAGCTAATAATTGTATTGAAAAAATTATTGTTAGTAATAATTGAAAAATTAAACTATTTAATAACTTTGAATTGTTCATTCGGAATTTTTTGCTTGATAATTTTATTGGGTGTTGGCAGATCTAAGTTGCTAATTGAAAAAATAATTATCATTAATACTATGATGAAAATAAAAATTTTAATTATCGGCTTAATTAGTATTCCACTAAAGCCTCGTCTTGTTTTTCGATAAAATTCCATATATTATTTTTATTTGTATTTGACAGAATAATTAAGACATAATTGTGAAAAATCAAACTTAAATTCTTAGAACATGAAAATTAAAAAAAACCTAGTTTTACTGGGAATGATGGGTGTTGGCAAAACTGGAATTGGAAAATATGTGGCAAGAAGATTAAAAGTTAATTTTTTTGATATTGATAAACTTATTGAAAAAAAGAATAATATGAAAATTACTGAAATATTTAAAATAAAAGGAGAAATCTATTTTAGAAAGGAAGAAGAGCTTGTCACGATAAAATATTTAAATAAAAAAGAGTCTATAATATCCCTTGGCGGAGGAGGATTTATAAACGACAAAATCAGAAAAAAAGTTTTATCAGAATGCATTTCTGTATGGCTGAATGTTAATTTAGAAACAATTTACAAAAGATTAGAAAAAAGCAATAAAAGACCTTTAGTTTATAAAGACAACCAAAACAATATAGAAAAAATATTTATAGAAAGAAAAAAAATTTATTCCTTAGCTGCTCATGAAATTAATTGTGATAATCTTAATATAAATCAAATAAGTAACAAAATTATTAAATTGTATGAAGCGATTTAAAATCATTATTAAAACTAAAAATAAAAGTTATCCAATAATAATTGGAGAAAATATCTTAAACAAAACTGGAAATTTAATAAATACTCAAATTCCAAGTTGCAAAAAAATTGCATTAATTATAGACAACAAAGTTCCACAAAAAATTATTGTACAAGTTAAGAATTCTATAAAAAATTTTGATAATTTGTATATTAAATTGAATACTAGTGAAAAAATAAAGAACTTGAAAATTGTCAGTGAATTAATTAACAAACTATTAAAAAAAAATTTTCATCGCAATGATTGTCTAATTGCTTTGGGAGGTGGAGTATTAGGGGACATAGCAGGTTTAACAGCAAGCTTGGTCAAAAGGGGTATAAAATTTATTAATATCCCAACAACTCTTTTGTCTCAGGTAGATTCATCTATTGGTGGTAAGACAGGGGTAAATTCAGGTTATGGAAAAAATTTAATTGGTTCTTTTTACCAACCAGAAATGGTTATTTCTGATACATCTACATTAAATTCATTGCCTAAAAGAGAAATTGTTTGTGGATACGCAGAAATCTTAAAACATGCTTTAATTTTGGATAAAAAACTTTTTTTTTGGTTACAAAATAATGGAAAAAAAATATTAAATTTAAGCAACAAAATAGTTATTCAAAAGGCAATTTACCAAAGTTGTAAAATCAAAGCTAAGATAGTCGAAAAAGATGAAAAAGAAAAAGATTTAAGAATGATTTTAAATTTTGGTCATACATTTGGTCATGCTTTTGAAGCTACAACTAATTTTTCTAATAAAATAAATCATGGTGAATCAGTGCTCCTGGGTATGCTATGTGCCGTTGAATTTGCTTTTAGAAATAAAATATTGAAAAATAAAGATTTAAACTTAATTAAAGAACATTACTTTTCATTAAATTTGCCAAATAAACTTAATGACTATTTTACAAAAAAAGATGTGAAAAATATAATCCAATTTATGAAATCTGACAAAAAAAATTCTGACTCAAAAATAAAATTAATATTGATTAGTAAAATTGGAAAAACCTTAAAATCAAGAAGTTTAGAGGATTTTGTTTTAAAAAATTATTTAAATTCAAAATTATTTTGAAAATTAAACTATAATTATTTGTAAAGAATGAATACTTCTGTTCATTTCATCTTTTAAAATACCATATATTTTTCTATTTGCTTCAATCAAACTTATTTTTCTTAATTCTGATGACTCTATTGTCAATTTTATGTGAAATTTGTCTTTACTGAAATTTTGATGTTTTTTATGCAAAAAAGACTTATCTTCTATTTTAATATTATTAATTTTAATTTTTTTTGTTAATTTCTCTTTTAAAATTTTTATTAAGCTATTTATCTCCATTAATGTTACACTATATATAATATGGAAAATATTTGCGATTATAAAAATTGTAAAAAAATTGGTAAATACAAAGCTCCAATTGACAAAGATAATAGCAAAAAATTTAGATGGCTATGTTTAGAACATATAAAAGAATTTAATAAAAAATGGGATTATTTTAAAGGTATGTCAGATCAAGAAGTATGTGAGTTTTTAAAATCTGACATGACATGGCATAAACCAACACAAAGTTTTAGCTCTCCAGGTAATTTTTTTAATATATTATGGAAAAATACCCTTAATGGAGGAGAAGGTATTTTAAGTAATGGGTATGGAAAAAAAATTATAACTAAAACATATTTCTCAGCCAAAGATAGGGAAGCATTTAAAATTATTGAGTTAGAAGTTGGCACAAAATGGGATAAAATCCAAAACCAATTTAAAAAACTTGTGAAAAAATATCATCCTGATATGAATGCGGGAAATAAAAAATTTGAGGAAAAGCTTAAAATAGTTACTCTAGCCTATACTCAACTAAAGTTAGCTTATAAAGATAAAGTAGATGACGCCGAATTTAGATATTAAACCAGATATTAAAATTTCAGTTAATCAATCTTTTGGCATAGATACGGATATGCTCGTTGATGGTTTTTCAAAAAAAAATGAATATGTACCTGAAATTGATAAAGTTTATAAGTTTGATAGAGATACTACACTTGCTATTATATCTGGCTTTGCTTTTAATAAAAGAGTTTTAATACAAGGATACCACGGTACAGGAAAATCCACTCATATTGAACAAGTGGCCGCAAGATTAAATTGGCCGTGTATAAGAGTAAATTTAGACAGTCATATCAGTAGAATCGATTTAATTGGAAAAGACGCTATTAAAATCAAAGATAACAAACAAATTACAGAATTTAAAGAAGGTATGCTTCCTTGGTCAATACAAAATCCTGTTGCTCTAGTTTTTGATGAATACGATGCAGGAAGACCGGATGTAATGTTTGTAATTCAAAGAATTTTAGAATCTGATGGAACCTTTACATTATTAGATAAAAACAAAGTACTTAGACAAAATAAATTTTTTAGACTCTTTGCAACTACTAATACTGTAGGGCTCGGTGATACAAGCGGTCTATATCCTGGCACTCAACAAATTAATCAAGGCCAAATGGATAGATGGAATATTGTTACAACTTTAAACTATTTAGATTTCGATAAAGAATTAGAGATTGTTTTGGCAAAAAATAAGAATTTAAATAACATCAAAGGCAAAGAAAAAGTCTCTAATATGATTAAGGTAGCAAGTTTAACAAGAAAAGGTTTCATGGCAGGAGATATTTCTAGTGTCATGAGTCCAAGAACTATAATTCATTGGGCGGAAAATTCAGAAATTTTTAAAGATACGGGATATGCTTTTAGAGTAACATTTTTGAATAAATGTGACGACTTAGAAAAGACTATTATCGCCGAATACTATCAAAGATGTTTTGGTGAAGATCTTCCTGAGTCTACAGTAAATATAAAAATATAAATGAACAAAGAGGAAGCGCTAAAAGAAAAATTCAAAATTGCCTTAACCTCCACCATAAAAGTAATTTCGGAAAAAGATAAAGTTGAAGTTAATTTTGAAAATAATAATTTAAGCTCTAAGAATTTACATTTTTTTGATTTAGATAACTTAAAGAGTATTGATGACTATACCAAAATTAGAGCTGAAACTGATTCTGAAGCTTTAAAATTAAGATATTCAAACAAGAAAATTTATCAGAAAAACTTACCAAAAACTTCTACTGCAAAATCTCTATATAATTTAACAGAGAAAATTAGATATGAAAAAATAGGTTCTGATAATCTTAAAGGTATTAAACATAATCTTTTAAAAAATTACGAGTTTAGACAAAAGTACAAAAGAAAAGATCAACTAAATACTAAAGAAGATGTGAGTGCCAAAGAAGCTTTTGAATTATATTTATTGAAACATTTCCATAATGTTAAGCTTACAAAATTATCTAAGGAAATTTTAGGTTTTTGGGAAAAAATGTTTGAGCATAAATTAAATAGTAAAATAAATTTTTTTAAACAAAACATTTATAACCAAGAAATTTTCAATTCTACTTTTTCCGAAATAATTGAAAGCATGGATATCGGAGAAAATTCTGAAGAAAAAGATCAAGAAAATGAGAGTGAAACGAATAATAATGAAAATCAAAATGATAACGAAAATGAGCAAAATAATGATGAAAGAGAAAAAAACAAACTAGAAATGGATCAAAATAGTTTTGAAGCCGAATTCGATCTTAATGAAATTAAAATGGATGAAAGCTTAGTAGATCCAAGTTCTGAATCTGATAATAATCCAAAAATAATAGAAAAGCAAAACTATCGGACTAATAAAAATCTTTATAAAATCTACGCCGAAGAATTTGATGAAATCACTAAAGCTGAAAAACTGGAAACAAATGAAGAAATAATCAGATTAAGAAAAAATCTTGATCAACAACTAACAGGTTTTCAGAGCGTAATAGCAAAATTGGCAAACAAATTACAAAGACAATTGTTGGCAAAACAAAATAGATCCTGGCAATTTGATCTTGAAGAAGGATTATTAGATAGTTCTAAATTAACAAGAGTCATAATTGATCCATTTAATTCACTTTCATTTAAGAAAGAAAAAAATACAGAATTTAAAGATACGGTAGTTACTTTACTTATTGACAATTCTGGTTCAATGCGTGGTAGGCCAATCACTATTGCTGCTATTTGTGCCGATATATTATCAAGAACATTGGAACGTTGTGCAGTTAAGGTTGAGATTTTAGGATTTACTACAAAAAATTGGAAGGGTGGAAAAAGTAGAGAAAAATGGAATTTGAATAATAAACCGACTAATCCAGGTAGGCTTAATGATTTAAGACATATAATTTATAAATCTGCAGACTCGCCCTGGAGACAATCAAAAAAAAATATTGGTCTCATGCTAAAAGAAGGTCTTTTAAAAGAGAATATCGATGGGGAAGCAATTAAGTGGGCCGTCAACAGAATTAAAAAAAGAAGAGAAGAAAGAAAAATTATTATGGTTATTTCGGATGGAGCTCCCGTTGATGACTCGACTCTATCCGCAAATCCAGGAGATTATTTGGAAAAAAATTTGAAAAAAACGGTCAAATTTATTGAAGACAAATCTAATATAGAAATTTTAGCTATCGGAATTGGTCACGATGTCTCCAGATATTATAGTAAAGCAATTAAAATTGCCGATGTTCAAGAGCTAGGCGATGTAATGATTGACCAACTAAGCAATCTGTTTAGTAATAAAAAAACCTTAAGATCTTTAAATTAAATTATTTTTAAATCAGCATTAAGCCAACTTATATTAACAATTGCACCTTTCATTTCTGGGCTATTTTTAAAATTTATTTTTCCATAATTTTTTTCTAATAACGTTTTACCAATAAACGTTCCTAACCCTAAACCTATTTTCTGTTTAACTTCTTGAGAAGAAGATTTAATATAAGGTTCTCCTAGTTTATCAATGATATCATTGGGAAAACCAGGCCCATCATCACAAATTTGTATTTCAGTGTTTTTTTTATCACTCAATAGCTTAATTTCTATTTTTTGTTTTGAAAATTTATTTGCATTACCGATAAAGTTTCTTAGTCCGTAATTTATTTCAACAGATCGTCTAAAACTAATTGAATTATTATTTTTTTCAGTGTCTAATAAAAATTTCTTTTCACTTATTTCTTGATATGATCGAACAATTTCACTTAAATAATCATGAAAAGTAGCTTCGGAACTAATAAATTCATCCTCCACATGTGGATTCATAGATAATTTTTTTAATATCTCATTACATCGATCACTTTGGCTGATTAAGAGATCAATGTCTTTTTCCAATTTTTTGTTACCTTTTAGTTCATCTTTGAGTTCACTTACAACTAAAGATATTGTAGATAATGGTGTTCCTAATGAATGAGCTGCTGCTGCAGCCTGTCCACCCAGAGATAACAATTCATGTTCTTTTGCAATTACATTTTGAATATTGTCTAAGGCTTCTTTTCTTTTTCTAGATTCTTTTCCAAATTTTAAACCAAAATAAACCAGAAATATTAAGCCTACAATTATAGCCAATGGAACAGTATACAAATAATAATCGGGAACATGGAAATGTAAATTTTTTGGACTTGGTAAATCAAAATGAAAAAAAGTTAAAAAAATTAAGACAAATATAGTTATAATGACCAAATTAATGGTACTGATTAATTTTAAATAGGTTGAAGAAAACACCGATGGTATAATCAGTAAAAATATGAATGGATTGTTTATTCCCCCTGTAAGATAGATTAAGATTCCCAATTGAATAATATCGTAGGCTAAATAAATTGTAGAAAGGTTATTGTTTAGCTGATTTTGTTTTATTTTGAATTGAAGAAGTAAATTAGTAAGAACCCCAATGCCAACAATAAAATTACAAACTAAAAAGTAAAAATTAAATTGAAAAATTAATTTTACAACATTAATTGTAGCAAATTGACCTAATAGCGCTATCCATCTCAGGTTTACAAAAGTGCTTTTATCAAGTTGAAAATCTTTAGAAGATTTAAACAACCAGACAAAATGCATTAAATTAAATATCTAGGTTTGAGACATCCAAAGCTCGACTAATAATAAAATCTCTTCTAGGGGCCACATCATTGCCCATTAAAATTTGTATTAATTTTTGATCATCTTTAGATTTTATCTTTGTCTGTTTTGAATATTCAACTTTCAACAAAGTTCTAGTTTCTGGATTGAGAGTAGTGCTCCATAATTCTTCTGGGTTCATTTCACCAAGACCTTTGAATCTTTGAATATTAATTTTTAACTTTTCTTCTTTAATTAAAGCTTGATATTTTTGTGAGTCTTTTTTGATTTTTTTAAAATTTTCGGATGATTTTACAATAAAATTTTCTAATTCTTGATCATTTTTAATATAAAAACTCTTGGTTCCTTTTGAAATTTTATAGAGCGGTGGCTGAGCAAGATAAATATGGCCCTTCTCAATAAGCTCATAAAAAGGATAATTGTTAAAAAAAGTTAACAATAAAGTTCTAATATGTGAACCATCAACATCAGCATCGGTCATAATAATGATTTTGTTATATCTCAAATTTTTAATATTAAAGTCCTTCGAGCCTGTACCCATTGCATTTATTAAAGTTACAATTTCATTGGATGACATCATTTTTGAAAGAACTTTGGTTTGGTTATCTTGATCTGATCGATTTTTTTTTGATGAACCATTAGTTTCTACATAAGTATTTAAAATTTTTCCTCTTAGCGGTAGGACAGCTTGAAACTTTCTATTTCTACCTTGTTTTGCTGAGCCACCCGCTGAGTCTCCCTCAACAATAAATAATTCAGTATCTTCAGCCTTTCCAATTTGGCAATCAGCAAGTTTTCCAGGAAGTCCTGTGAATTCTAATATTCCTTTACGTCTAACGTTCTCTCGAGCTTTTCTAGCAACATCTCTTGCTACAGCAGCATGAATTACTTTTGCCAAAACAACTTTGACAATAGAAGGGTTTTGATCAAACCAGATAGACAATTTTTCATTAATGATTGATTCGATTATTAATCTAATTTCCGATGAAACTAATTTATCTTTTGTTTGAGATGAAAATTTTGGATCAAGCATTTTGATCGATAAAATTGCTGTTAATCCTTCCCTAATATCATCACCCGATAAGGTAATTTTATTTTTTTTTAAAAGGCTGTTTTCATTTGCATATCTATTGATTACCCTAGTTAATGCGCTTTTAAATCCTAATAAATGCGTTCCACCATCTTTTTGAAAAATGCTATTGGTAAAGGCAAGCACATCTTCTGAATAACCAGCATTCCACCTAATAGAACTTTCCACTATCACCTCTCCTTTTTTACCAGTAATTGAGATAGGTTTCCTGAACAGTTCATTTTCATTTTTATTAAGAAGTTTTTCTTTTTTGTTATCTAAAAATTCTACAAATTCATCAATTCCACCATTGTATTTATTTATAAACTCCTTAGGTTTGGTTCCAATTTTATCAATAATAGATATCCTTATACCTCTATTTAAATAGGCTAATTCTCTCACCCTTTTTTGAATGATTGATGAACTAAATGTTGTAAAAGAAAAAATTTCTTTCGAAGGTAAAAAATTTATCAAAGTGCCAGTTTTATTAGTTTTACCAATAACTTTTAATGGAGATACTGTCTTTCCATCTTTAAATTCTATATAATACTCTTTTTTGTCTCTATAAATTGTTAATTTTAATTTCTGAGATAAAGCATTAACTACTGAAACACCTACCCCATGTAATCCACCTGATAATTTATATGAATTGTGGTCAAATTTTCCTCCTGCGTGTAATTGAGTCATAATTACTTCTGCAGCAGATTTTTTTTCACCTTTATGGATATCTACTGGGATACCCCTACCATCATCCAATACACTTAAAGTGCCATCCTTGTTAATTTCAATTATTATATTTTTACAATAACCGGCCAAAGCTTCGTCAATGGAATTATCTACTACCTCATAAACCATGTGATGCAAACCAGTACCATCATCGGTATCACCGATATACATCCCGGGTCTCTTCTTAACTGCATCTAAGCCTTTGAGAATTTTTATTGAATCTGCTTTATAACTTCCCTTTTCTGTTTTTGATAACATTTTTATTTTTTTTTGGAAAAGGATAAATTACCATTTTTTTGAATCTAAATAAAATGATCTAATTTTTTACACTCAAAATAAGCTTGATAATCCTAGCCAATTTAAACTTTTTATAAATTTATTTCTTGTTTATTAATTTATTGAAAAAAGGTCGTTTTTGGACATGAAAATGCGATATTCGAATCCACTCTATGATAGAGATAATTTTTTTATTTAAAACTTACTGATGCCACAGCAACGCCAAAACATAATCTTAACATCATTATTCCATTTTGGATTGTTTAAAAACTTCTTATTATCTGTGGAGAGAGCAGGACTAGTCCCCACGATACGGTTACCCGTATACACTCTCTCCACACGTGTGCCTTAAAATTTTAGTCTATAAATAATTTAAATTATTTCAGTAAATTTGTTTATTACTGCTGAGACCACACGTACCAAACTACTACGGCTAATACTACCCATTCCATAAATCACTCCTTTTAATTTATTAAACGAATCTTATCTAAAATATAACTCAAGATTTTTTACATTAAAACCAATTAATTTTTAAAAACAGAGAAGAGAGAAGAAAGTAGTATTTCAACCTATAATTCACTTCCTTAGTGCACCCCCAGAGAGCGTGCACTATGAATTTTTTTACTATCTTAAATACAATTTAAATCAGAAAATCTATTTATTACTGATTTTGATAATACCATACTAATGCGCCTGCTATTACTATAACTGTCCACATGAGTTACTCCTTTCAATCGATCAATAAAATTTTTTTTAAATTATAACTTAAGAATTTTAACATTAAAGTCAATTAATTACTTATACATAATATAATCGGGTAGTATTTGAGTGCGCAAAAGGGTCACCCCCTACAAACGCTCTCAAAACACACACCTCTAACGCTATCCACAATCAAAGCTAAATTATACTGAAGAATATTTACTGATTTAAATAGTATGCTAATCCCACTACGGCCACTAGTACAACCCACGACATAAATTATTACTCCCTTTTAAATTTATTAAACAAAATTTTACTTAAGACATGCATATTAAGAATCTTTTATATGAAAATCAATAAAATTTTTTAAAATGGCGGAGAGAGTGGGATTCGAACCCACGATACCTTTAACAGTATACACGCTTTCCAAGCGTGCGCCGAGAACTTTGCGGCATAAAAAGTATTTCTTTCTTAACGCTTATTGAATCATTTCAGGAGTCCACCGTCAATCGAAAAGTGTCCAACGAGAGTCCATGACTTGATCTTAATGTTGGACTCTATAGCGCTCGTCTGCTCCGCAGACTCGCGCGGTCCACCAACAAAAACAAATAAGAATTATACTTATTGACATAACTTGCTTGAAACTTTAGGGCCCACCCACCCGTTATAATATTCTTGAAGCTAATAGTTTGATAGTTTAGTCGGTCGAG
>Ga0209554_1002635_pt1 | contig 12200 bp, 11 predicted proteins | sample MarorgKNORR_S2LV_5_FD_188221 | JGI IMG/M metagenome (GOLD analysis project Ga0209554, IMG submission 188221) | Marine microbial communities from the Southern Atlantic Ocean, analyzing organic carbon cycling - Bottom_A/KNORR_S2/LV (SPAdes) (version 2) | ecosystem: Environmental > Aquatic > Marine... | reverse complement strand
AATCTCGTCGTAGGCGTAGTCGTTCGCAATGGATGTCATTGTCGATGAGTCGGTAGTGAGTGCGATAGCAGGCAGGCCAGGCCGCTCCCTTTCGAATCGATTCAGAAGTTCCGAAGAAAAATGCTGTGCGTCACCGGCTGATCCGCCGTTGCCACAGCTGAGAATTTTTCCCTCGCTGAGTAGAGCACTGCTTATACATTCACCGGCCGCGGCAATACTGACGCTAATGACGTCAATGGCGGCTTGTTTGATCGCAATACTTTCTTCGAAATGTTGGCGAATTTGTTCGGTAGCGTCCATTAGAGCCTTTGATCGTGCGTGAGGATTGGCTTAAACACGGGTACTCCGTCAAGGTCTGAATGCGTCTCGGAGCCATTGTATCGTGGATAGTGATTCGGAGGGTCCGTCCAACGCGACGACATCGAATCGGGCCACATGATTGGCGAAGTGTGAATGGCGACAAAGGAAAAAGGCGGCCGCCCTGATCAATTTGTTTTGTTTACGACGGTCGACCGAGAGGGCGGCGGATGCAAAACGATTGGGCCGCCGATAGCGGACTTCGATAAATGCCAGACAAGTACCATCGAGCATGATGAGATCGATTTCTCCGACACGGCAGTTAAAGTTTTTCGCAACTAATGTAAGGTCGCGTGCAAGCAGATAGTCCAGTGCAATTTGCTCTGCCTGCCCGCCTACAGTTCTCGGGTTGGAAAGTCCCATTCGACGGGTTGATCAGACAATGGCTGGCCCGACAATTCATCCGGCACGGCTTCTTCTTCGAGCGTTATCGGATCGGGTAACGCGACCGGAACGCCGCGTTTAAAAACGGCCCAGGCCAGTTTGCGATGGATCTGACCATTTTCATCGAGAGACAATCGCCCTGTCGTACCGCTGATCTCCGGCATAGGTCCGGTACGGGCGGCAAAAAGCTCGGCGACCAGGTGATATGCGTCATAGCCCATTGCATGAAGTCGGCCCAGCCTTCGTTCGCCTGGCCAGTATTCATTGTAGAGCCCGGGCAATTCGGCGATCCACGGCTGGGGGGCGATAACCCACGGGGTGTCGGCAAACATGATGCCGTTGAGATCGGAATCAGGCCGGCCATCCATCGCATTGATGCGGGATGTTGAATAGACGGGCAGGTCACCGGAGTAATGAAACTTGAGTTGCGACTTGAGAAGCCTTCCAACTGACGCTGTGGCGGCGAGAAAGACGACTTCCGCATCTTCGCGGCGGCGCGGATCGAATTGCAACGGCCCACCGATGTTGGAGCGCAGACGTTGATACCGTCGCACGCTTTGTGCAAGCCCCATCAGATTCTCAATTTCAAAAGAAAAGTCCTGATCGCGAGGCGTATAGCTTTGATGCTCGAGAAGCGTACCGCCGCGTGATTCGAGTTCGGTCGCAAAACTTGTGAGCAGTCGGCGCCCCCAGTCATTGTCGGGGACCAGAGCAACGGCCCGGGTTTTGCCATCGGCGATGACTCTTTGTGCAGCGGACACTGCTTCGTCTTCGGGCGACAGTGCGAACTGGTACAACCCCGGCGGCGCAGGATTTTCGCCGCGAATATTATTCAGAGTCAACAGCGGAACTGGCAACAACGACTCCTCGGCAATATCATTTACTGAAGCCCGCAACAGTGGTCCGACAATAAACTCAGCGCCATCGAGCACCGCCTTGTCATAAGCTGCACGTGCGCCGCCGGCAGCAACGACGTCATACACAAGGATGGATTGTTGATCACCGAGACCGGATGCCGCGGAATAGTAGGCGCCGAAGAATCCATTTTGTACCGCATGGCCGGCGGTTCCATTCTGGCCCGACAGGGGTAGCAGCAGCGCAATTTGTTGCGGAAACTCCTGAAATCCTCTTTCCGGCAGATCCAGTCTCTCAACGATCGATATTCCGGGATGACCGAAGTGCGATTCCTGCCATCTCACGACGCCATTGCTCCAGCCAATACCCTGCTGCCCGGTTGATGCGGCCAACGCGGCAAGGATCAGCCAACCTCGGCTGGTCGGGTCAGAGGCGATTTGGCTGGCGGTGTGCAATGACCGTACATTTGTGACCAGAAGCCCCGCCCAGAGTCTCTGGCGGTTCTCCAGCAGATCGTCGTTGTCGTCCAGCCACTGTTCACGCTGCATATACAATTGAATGGCACGCAGCGGCTCGTTGTTCTGGAACCACGCGTCGGCGCGCAGTGCTTCCACTATCAGCCGATATCTGATCGGCAAAGGTTGTGCGCTCAATGGTTCAAGAATGTTCAAGGCCCGATCCGGCAGGCCGTCCCAAAGATCGAGTGCCGCGTGATTCGTATGCCACAACAACAGTAATTCGCCGCCGGCAGGATTAGGGACATCGCGCATCGAACTGCGGGCGCGCGCTCCGTCGCCAGAAGCCAGCCATTGCTGGCTTGCGAGTAGCGCCAGTCGGTCGCGTTGCGCTCCGGATGCTCTGCTTGCCAGACCAATGTATATCTCGGCAGCATCATTGTGTTGAGCGCGATCAGCCAGCCTTTCGGCTCGTCGTTCCGATTGACCTCCCGATCGCCCGGAAAAATCCGTGCTGGCGCAGCCGCTGAGCAACGCGATCATCGCCAATGTAAGCAGCGTTGCGCGTGTCAGTTTCTGTAACATCAGTATCATTGAGCAAATTCCTGCGGAGCCGTGAGAAAATTGAACCCAGTACCCCCAGATTCAGATTTTGGAGTTCTGTTCGTGGTTGCGACGCCCATCGGCAACCGCGACGATTTGTCGCCACGCGCCCGCCAGATTCTGGCGAGCGTTGATCTCATTGCTGCCGAGGATACCCGCCACACTGGGCGATTGCTATCGCATTTCGGGGTCAAAACAGCACAATTGGCGTTGCATGATCACAATGAAGAAAGGGTGGTTGGCCGGGTGCTGGAGAGGCTGCAATCCGGATTGAACGTCGCGCTTGTCAGCGACGCCGGAACACCGCTGGTCAGTGATCCTGGATACCGCCTGGTACAGGCAGCGCATGCGCACGGCATTACCGTATCGCCGGTACCCGGTCCCAGCGCCGTTATAAGCGCCATTTCTGCGGCCGGGCTGCCAAGCGATCGGTTCTGTTTTGAGGGATTCCTGCCGGCAAAAAGCGACGCCAGGCTGGCGGTGTTACGAACTTTGTGTAAAGAAGCCCGTAGCATGGTTTTCCTGGAATCGGTACATCGAATTCAGGATGCGCTTATGGATCTGGTCGAGATATTTGGCGGCGATCGTGAGGCGTTTTTGGGGCGTGAGTTGACCAAATTGCACGAGCAATGCACTGCCGCAAGTCTGGCCGATCTGGTGCGCCTGGTGCAGAACGGCGACATTCCGCGTAAAGGCGAGTTCGTGCTGGTGGTTCGTGGTGCGCGCGCGGCTGCGCTCGCCGATCCTGCGATTTCCGTGCGTGAGCTTCTACGTGAACTGATGCAAAGTCTCCCCGGCAAACAGGCGGTCGATATCGTCGCAAGAGTCGCAAAGCAAAGACGCAATGAGATTTACCGTCTTATGCTGGATATGCAGGGAAAAGACGAAGAGTCTGCGCCGTAGAATTGTCGACAATTAGCCAGCGCTAAAGTGAAGAGTGACTTGGCTGGCGGGGAGAGAGAAACGTCTGTTTCGGGCCAGCATCGCGCCATAGCCCTTTACGGCGCTCTCAGGGCAACGCTTCGAGTCGTTCCAGCAACACTTTTCCAATGAGACCGTCGCGGTAGAACCAGATTCCGATAACAACTCCGACGAGCAATACTGCCGAGTGAATCAACGAGCGATATTTTTTCTCATGTCCATCGTTGGCTTGCATGATGGCCGATAGTGCAGGAACGATCGCGAGCACCGGCATCGTCTCATGCAATGCGCCGCTGATGACCAGGCCTGTCGACGCTGCCAGCGTTCCTGCCAGTAGGTGTGGGTCACTGCGATGGCTGCCGCGTAGCCAATTAAATTTGCGTCGATTCAGCTCATACGCTCCAACGACGGTCAGGTAGGCCCACATGGCCCCGAGAAAACTGGCGACCATGTTTTCACCGGAAAGAAGACCTGTCAGTGCGAACAGGCCCATGAACAAACTTGGGATTCCGAGTAGCACGGCGATGACCGCGCCTACATTTATGATGACATTGCTGGTCGGTTTCTGACCCGTGTCTTCAGGAAGTTCGTTGATCGGGGAATCCTCTGCGGCGCGTCAGTAAACGTGTCGTATTCAGTGCATGTGCGCCATAGACTTTAAAACACACACCTATGTTCGCACCTGGAGGAGACGGATCAAATAGTCGGTCAGGACTGGCGATTCATCTCCCAGGAACAGTACACAGGCAGGCGCCGTGCCAGGATTATCAACGTCGCAAGAAATCCTGCCAGTAGTCCAAGCGCCAAGACGATATCGATCCAGTGTTCAAAAGGACGATTGTCGGGCGACAAAGCGGGCAGGACCATCAGGTACTTGTTGATCCAGACACCTGTGTTAATCGCAATTGCGACGATGCACATGGCGAACACCGATCGCTTAACTGTGGCGAATATGAGCGCCGCAAATGGCAGCAAAAAGCAGCCCGCAATCATGCTCCAGAAATAGGGCGCGTAGTGACCGTCCATCTGCCTCCACAATGGCTCGGTTTCCTGCGGCAGATTACCGAACCAGATGACAAAAAACTGTGCCCAGAACATATAAAGCCATATCAGCATGAAGCCCGTAACCAGCATTCCCAGGCTCTTTATCTGATACTGCCCAAAATGGGCGCCGCCGTCTGTTCGCTGCATAACGGCAGTAATCGCAATCAGGGCGGCAGACCCCGCGTACAAATTGCCAAACCAGTAATGTATCGGGAAGACACTGCTGTGCCAGTGCGGGATCAGCATCATTGCGAAATCCCAGGCGATGAATGTATTGCAGATAACAAACGCCAGAATCACGACCGGTGAGAGTTTGTAAAGCTGACTCTCGACCTCGTCATGATCAATCGATGAGGCGGCATTCCCGGTGGCCATATCCACGCGCAGGCTTTTTCGCGTATAAATTGCCGCCAGACCGTAGAACAGTAGGAGTCCGCCCAGGTCTCTTATCAACAGCCAGTTAAAATTCAGGAAGGAACTGAGGTGCTCTTCCGGCGGCGCGTTCAGCCACCAGGAGAAAAGATCGTCGCGCGCGTAATTGACAATCAACAGAAAGCCGACGATCGCGAACGGAAAATACGCGAGCGTCGACAGCTCGGCGAGTCGATACCATGGTTTACCCCAATCGGCTTCGACAATGCGCAGTATTGCGGAAATCACAACGCCCACTTGGGTGATGCCGAGCAGGAACAGATACGAGACGGTGAACAACGCGAAATCCGGCTGAACACTTGTGCTCGACATTGCGAAAACCAGACTGGCGACGCCGAGCAAAAAGACTGCAACCAGCAGGTATAAAGCGCCGCCGCCGCGTTGTGACTTCGGACTATTCATCGTTCACGTTTCACCAAAAACTTCCTTAATAAAATTAACCAGGTGCCATCGGTCGTCTGGCGAAATCGCCTGCCAGTATGCGGGCATCGCAATGCTGCCATGACTGATTGTGTAATAAATCTGCCCGTCCGGTTGCAGCTGCACGTAGTCCAGGTTTAGTTCCATCGGCTGGGGTACGAACTTCAGACCCACCGTTCCGTCTCCATGGCCTTGTTCGCCGTGGCAGAGCAGGCAGTGTCGTTCGTACATTGCCTTGCCACGAGCAATCGAATCGGGCGAGGTTGCGATTGGATTGGCCAAGGTTCGCCCTGCATCCAGTCGTGCTCGCACCAGCTCAATGATGTCCGCCGGCGGGGAAAAACGGTCTTTGCCACTGACAGGAACTGACGAGTTATTGACCGCGACCAACATTTCCTGAGGCTTCAGGGATGGCTGGTCCTGCATGTCTTTGTCCCACGGCAGCGTCAAACCCGTACTGGGCAACGTCAGAAGGCAAACAATAAATGCCAGGTTGCGAACAGGTAGACCCTTCATTGACTGTCCTCCACATGCTGAATCTCTTCCGCTCCAGCGTCTCTGATGATCGCTTCCGCCTTCGCTGCCTGCTCTCCGGTCGTGCCTTCCACGACGACGACAAATCGATCGACACTTGCCGATATCACGTAAGGTCTGTCTTTCCACGCGGGCAGACCAGAGACGAAATGAAATCCCAGCAAGGTAAACAACACGCCGAACAATATCGTCATCTCGTAGGTGATGATGAGAAAGGGCGGAATGGTGATGATGGCTCTGCCCCCCGTCGGGAGTATGAACACCAGTGCCGTGCCGACCGCCATCGCGAATCCGCCTATGCAGCCGATGATGGCGCCTGCCAGGGAAAAATGCCTGACTCGCGACTTATGAAGGCCGACAATTTCCTGCGCCTCTTCCACGGGGATAGGTGACATCAGCGAAATCCTGTCGAACCCTGATGACGTCAGATTCTTCGCCGCAGTAAGAAAATCCTCCTCAAACGCGAACGTACCCAGAATAGCCATCAGGCGTCCCTCCTGAGAGGCTTGAGCGTTTCCTTGACTTCATAAATCGATATTGACGGCACCCATTTGATGAAGATCAGGAACAGCGTCATGAATATTCCGAACGAACCAATCGTTATCGAAATCTCAATCCAGCTCGGCACGTAGAATCCAAACGCATCCGGCAGGAACTTGCGTGGCTGAGATGTGGCTACGATGATGAATCTTTCCGTGAGCATGCCGATGTTGATCAGGATCGAGATCACGAGCATCTTGTTCCAGGACCAGCGAATTTTGCGTGTGAGCATCAACAAGGGAACGAAGGCGCAAAACAGAATCATCTCCCAGTAAAGCGGGGCATAGAATCCAGTCATCCTGAAGGATAGCGCTTCGAGTTCAAATGACGAACCGCCGTACCAGGTGGTGAAAAGCTCCAGCACATTGATGTAGCTCCAAATCAGGGACAATGCGATCAAAAGCTTGCCGAGACTGTCGAGATGCACCTGGCCGATATAGCGCTCGAAGTTGAGAAATTTCCGGAGGCAATACATCACAGTGACGATTCCGGCCGTGCCCGAGTAAATAGCGCCGGTGACGAAATAGGGGGCGAATATTGTGTGGTGGAATCCCGGTACGGCCGACAGGGCAAAATCCCAGGACACAATGCTGTGCACTGACACAGCGAGGGGAATGACGAAAACCGCAAAGAACGTGTAGGCCCAGCCCAGGGTGTGCCACTCTCTGGCAGTGCCGCGCCAACCGAATGAGAAAACAGCGTACAGGCGGCGTCTCACCCCCGTACTCGCGTCCCGAACCGCCGCGAAATCCGGCACCGATCCCATGTAGATAAATATCGAACTGGCCGTGAGGTAAGTCGTGATGGCCATGACGTCAAACATCAGCGGAGATCGAAAATTTGGCCACAAGCCCATTTGATTCGGAATCGGGAAGCTCCAGTGGACGAACCAAACGCGACCGACATGTACCATGACAAATAAGGCGGCAGTGATGAGCGAGAACAGCGTCATGGCCTCCGCACTGCGATAAATTGATTTGCGCCAGGGACTGTTGGTGATATGCAGCACAGCGGACAGCAATGTGCCGGAGTGGCTCAAGCCGATCCAGAAAATAAAATTCGATAGATAAGTGCCCCAGACGGCGTTGCGGTTCATGCCGGCAGCACCGACGCCGACGAACAACTGGTAGATCCAGGGCATAAAAAAGAAAATTCCTGCCAAACTCATGGTCGAGCCCAACAGAATCCAGTACTTGGGACCCGTCTCCAGCATGGTGGAGATGATGTCCTTGTTGACTTCCGCGTAAGTTGGCTGTCCGTGATCAAACATTGTTTAAACTTCTTCCCGGCTCAAGAATGAGCCTTCGTCAAATAGACGATGGACGGTGTGGTGTTCAATTCTTCCAAAACCTTATAGCCCCGGTGGTTATTCATCATCTTCGTGACTTTGGCTTCCGGGTCATTGCTGTTTCCAAAAATCAGGGCCTCGGTCGGGCAGCTTTGAACGCAGGCGGGAATGACTTCACCGTCACGCACCCGACGTCGGTCGTCGTCCTTGGCAAGGTCTTTAGCGATGCGGATGCGCTGAATGCAGAATGTGCATTTTTCCATGATTCCTTTTTCGCGCACGCTGACATCCGGATTCAGCTGCTGCTCCAGCGGCTCGTCCCAGGTGTAGGTAAACCAGTTGAAATAACGAACTTCGTAGGGGCAGTAAACGGCACAGGTACGAGTGCCGATGCAACGATTGTAAATCTGTGTGTTTAGCCCGTCCTGGTTGTGATAGGTCGCAAAGACCGGGCACGCCGTTTCACAAGGCGCATCGTCGCATTGTTGACAGAGCATCGGCATGAAATTCATTTTTATGTTCGGGTATTCGCCCTCCCAGTAACGCTCGATTCGTATCCACTGTATTTCCCGGTTCATCGCGTATTGTTCTTCACCGACGATGGGAATATTATTTTCAGCCTGGCAGGCGACCATACAGGCCTCGCAACCCGTGCAACGATCCAGATCAATGGTCATTGCCCAGTGATAATCGTATTTTTCGTAATAGCCGGGTTTACGGTATTGTCTGAATTTTTCTACGATAGTGCTCAACTCGGTTCCTTATGATCATGAATGATCGTTTGATGGCCCTAGAATTTGACGGCCCAGCGTTCGGCTTACACCGCCGGTCTTGATGATATGCAGGCGCTCGCCGGTCGCCTTGACCTTTACTCGCGTGGCGGCCCAGGCCAGATCACCGGTCTGGTCGTCCATTAATGGCGCAACGATGTTAATGGGATTGACGCCGCGGTCTTTGGCATACCGACCGTATTCTGCATGGCCCTGACCGATCGGTATGGCAACCACGCCAGGCCGAATGGCCGGAAAAATAAGTGCAGGAACCCGGATTGACCCAGCCGGAGATTCTATGTCCAGAATATCGCCTTCTCTGATACCCATCTCATCGGCCGTCACCGGATTCAATTCGGCCCAGGAACCATATACGACGCTGGTCATCGGATCGGGCATTTCCTGCAACCACGGCAGATTGGCGCCCCGGCCATCCAGGAATGTTGCGGTCAGATAGGGGTGCAATACGAAAGCATAATCACTCTCGTTGCCGGCAAATTTTGATTCGGGGTCAGCGATAGAAGCAATTATTGAAGCACTTGAAGGCACGCTCGGATCGCTGTCAATTGCACCCGGTTGGCCCCACACTCCGGCCTCGAGTGCCGCCCGCCAGAATGATTCAAAATCCTGATCTTCACCGTCAGATGCGCGGCTGACATATTCTTCGCGCCAGCGATCCTTGATGAATTCCTCCATCGATGACCAGTGCATCGACACGGGAAGTTCGCCACCAATCTGTCGGGCCATCGACAGTACGATGTCACCGACAGGAATTGCATCGTATAGCTTGGCAATGACCGGTTGCGAAATCGACGCCACCGGGAAACCAACGCCGGGATCGGGCGCATCGTCTCCCCATGATTCCAGGTAAGTGCTGGTGGGAAGGATGAGGTCCGCCATCTGCGTTGTCTCGTCATGGAAGGTCGATAACGCAACAACCAGTGCAACCTTCTCCATCGCTCTGCGAAATCCGACATGGTCCGGTAAGGCAAATACCGGGTTCGTATCGTTTACGAGCAAGACTTCTACTTCGCCTGATTCCATCGCATCGACGAGGTCGAGCATCTCCTGAAAACTGGCCTGATTCGAACTCGGCATCGTGGAAAACGCAGAATTCGAATTGAAAATAACGCCGCCCGGTTGATTCAGGTTGCCGACAAGATAATTCAATGCATTGACCGCGACGACAGTCGCCACCGCATTCGTACCCGCCGCAGCCGCACCACCGGCGATGGCGAGACTGGACTTGTTATCACTGAATTCCTTTGCGATGCGCACAATGATGTCTTCGCTGACGTCTGTCTTGCCCGACACAACCGACGGCGAATACGCTTCCAGCGCGACTGACCACTGGTCCCTGTCGCTGCCGAGATAGCGTCCCGCGCCGACGATCGCATTCGCGATTCCCAGCGCAAGCAGTCCCTCCGTGCCCGGCCGTGCCGGGATCCACTCATCGGCGGACGCGCCGCTCAAGGACATTCGAGGCTCAATCTGAACGGTCTTACCGCGCTGACCGGCTCGTCCTTGCCGAAGATGTCCGTAAGCCAGGCTGTGGTGAACCGGCGATAACCAGGTACCGAGATAGTCAGCGCCAAATGACAACAAGAAATCGGCATTCTTGATGTCATAGTACGGAAGTTGTTCTACGCCGAATGAAATTCGATTGGCTGCCCGGATCGTGCCGGGATAAGTAAAGTCATATTGCTGGTAATGTTCTGACCCCAGCAAGTCCATGAACTGCGCGAAAAGCTCGTCGAGATGTCCCCTGACCTGACCGCTTAGCAGCCTGACACTATTCGCTTTACCTTCGATTTTCAGTCGGCTGATACGGCTGCCTACCGTGGTCAACGCCTCATCCCAGCTTATTTCTACAAAGCGTCCAGCTCCCGTCTGGCCGACATTCTGCATCGGTGTTCTGATTCGGTCCGGGTTGTACAAGGCATTCAGGCCGGCCTGTCCTCTCGCGCAAGTGCGCCCTTGACTGATCGGGTGAACAGGATTGCCTTCTATCTTTTTTGCTTTGCCCTCGCGAATGCGTACGGTGATTCCGCATCCGGCGGAGCATTGATTACACACCGTGTTGTACCAGGTAGCGACGCCCGGCGAATAGTCTTCCGGTGGAATGACCTGCGGGATCAACAACTCAACCTTTCGTTGCACACCCTCGCCGTACAAAACGCCACCAACGGCACCGATTCCGCCGGCCCCGATATACTGCAGCAAGTCTCTACGACTGATCTTTGACATTCGAACTTATCCTAGTCGCCAGTCAAGGCGAATTATGCAAACGCTCCCATCACAAATTCATGTCGTTCATTGTTCATTTATGGCACGTCAGGCAATCGCGACCGTGCTCCACGTTATTTTCTGTATGGCAATCGACACACCACGGCATTCTCATCGTGGCAACACGGGTAATTCGATCCATTGTTTCGACCGGGCCGTGGCATTCCTGACACTCGATGCCCGCCTTAACGTGCCGCTTGTGCGTGAAGTGAACATAATCGGGAAGGTCGTGAACCTTGATCCAGGGAATCGGCTCGCGATTTTCCCAGTACGTCACAAGTTTCAGGATTTCCTTACTCTCGCGGACACCGGGTAGCGCATTGTGACATCCCATGCATTTGGCAACGCTGGGTACGCCGGCTACCGGGGTCTTGTCAGCGTAGATGTGACAGTGCTGGCAAGGAATTGAATTGTCCGTGGCATGAATCGTGTGACTGAACTCGATCGGCTGAATCGGACTCCGGTCAGAAAAATATTGCCCGTGCACCCACGCTCCCACGAACAGCCCGACGACAACCATAAGCACAAGCATGGCTGGCTTCTTCGCGGGCTGGAGCGCCTCGAGAACAGAGATGGACAATTTTTCCCCCTTCTTTTAGGGCAGGAGTTTGCCCGTAAGTTGCACAAACTACAAATTCAATCTCGCCTACATCGTCAATTTTTTCCAGCGCGGTCCCTGCAACCGGAATCAGTGGACGCAGAAGCAGTACGTGGACAACAATTTTCGAGCTTGCACCGCGGCGGTGACTTCGGTACGTTTAACGACACTTTTAATGCCTCGAGGCTCGCCGCAGCGAATCATGAATACTCTTATCCGTTCGGTTGTATTTTTGCTTATTACGTTAGGCGGCGGAACCGTGGTGCTGGCAGCCGGCGATGTTGAAACTGGCAAAACGCTATATGCCATCTGCGCCGCTTGTCACGGAGCCAAGGCGGAAGGTATCGCGGCTTTGAATGCGCCGGCCAACGCCGGGCAGGATCCCTGGTACATGACACGCCAGTTGAAAAACTTCAGGGCCGGAATTCGTGGCGCGCATCCTGACGACGCGTTCGGCGCACAAATGCGACCGATGGCGATGGTGTTGGCCGGCGATCAGGCCATCGACGATGTCGTGGCCTATATTACGAGCCTGGAAAAGCCGAATCCTCCGCCTACGGTCGACGGGGATATTGAACTTGGCAAACAGGCCTACGTAACCTGCATCCCCTGCCACGGAGAATTTGGCCAGGGGGCTCAAGCTCTGGATGCGCCGCGCTTGTCCAATCAGCATGACTGGTACATCGTCCGGCAACTTGAGAACTTCAAAGCGG
>Ga0209554_1002633_pt1 | contig 12202 bp, 7 predicted proteins | sample MarorgKNORR_S2LV_5_FD_188221 | JGI IMG/M metagenome (GOLD analysis project Ga0209554, IMG submission 188221) | Marine microbial communities from the Southern Atlantic Ocean, analyzing organic carbon cycling - Bottom_A/KNORR_S2/LV (SPAdes) (version 2) | ecosystem: Environmental > Aquatic > Marine... | reverse complement strand
GAGGCGCTGGGCGCCGCCGAGGCGGCCGACCTCCCGATCACCATCCACGCGGGCGAGGGCTTCGGCGCCTCCTCGATCCGTCAGGCCATCGAAGACGGCGGGGCGGGGCGGATCGGCCATGGAACGCGACTGCTCGAAGACGAGGCTCTGCTCGCTCAGGTAAGGGACGCCGGCATCGCGCTTGAGATCTGCCTCACGTCCAACGTGCAGACTCGGGTGGCGGCCAGTCACGCCGACCATCCCGTGCGGCACTATTACGACGAGGGCCTCACGGTCTGCCTCTGCACCGACAACCGGCTCATGTCGGGCGTAACGCTCACCGAAGAGTACGAGCACGCGCAACACGACCTCGGCTTCACCTGGGATGACCTGGTGCGCGTGGCGCGAATGGGCTTCGAGAGCGCCTATGCGCCGGACGACGTAAAGGCGGCGTTGCTGGCGGAATTCGACCGGGACGTCGCAGGAGTCTAGGGGCACGGTCTGGCAAGTCCCTCCGCGCTGGCCCTCATACGAAGCAACGCGCGCCCCTCCCCAGCGCGGCTGCGCCCGCCGCAACGCATCCAACCCACGCCGAAGGTTTACCCCCTAGACGCGAATCGCCCCCGCCGGACCGGAGTCCGACGGGGGCGTCCTGATTCGCTCAGGTACTACTGAGCTTCACGAGTTCACTGCGTTAGCTGATCTCGTAGGCCGCAACCGTCTCGACGTCGTTGTTACCCTGGATCGTCGCGAGAACGATTTCGTCACCAGTCGCGGCTACACCATCAAGACCTTCGTTGGTGGTGTAACCGGCCGTGGCCGGAGCCACGTCGATCTGGTACACACCTTCCAGCAGGTTGCTGAAGGTGTAGTTACCACTCGAATCCGTGTCGAAGTTCGCGATGTGTGGCGACGGCACACCGTGCTTCGCCGTGCATGCTCCACCCACGGGTGGGGACGGCATGGTAGCTGCCGTCTGGCACCGCGTGATCGTCACGCGAACGCCTGCAACACCAACCCCTGCGGCCGTGATCTGGCCCGTCACCGTACCGGTGGCGAAGAGGTGGACGAAATGCGTCGGCGCCGTTGTGAGCACACCGGCCGTAGCGTTCGGACCCGCGCCGGCGCCCAAGGCACCACCGTCTGCGGCAGCCGTACCCGTCAGGTAGTTCCAACGCGGGAACTCATCGTTGATTCCTGGCGGTGAAGTCGTGCCGACATTCCGCGTACTGACCTGGTTGAGGGTCGCACCAGCACCCAGAGCGGCCTCAGTCGTGATGCCGATGTGTGAAGTGACCGCCCCAGTAGCCGACAGCGCACGGAGCACCGTCGAGTTCGTCGGACTCACCGGCTGAACGATGTAGTCGTCCTCGGCGAGGCCCGTGAATGCGTACGCACCGTTCTCGTCCGTGGTCGTTGTGGCGACAACAGCTTCACCCGAGTCGACCGCACCGTCTCCGTCCGCATCGTCGATCAGGTTGACCGTGACGCCCGAAAGCGCCTCGTCCGGATCGATCGTATTGAAGTCGGAGTCCCTGTCGTTGACCACAACGCCGCTGATGGACGTGTCCATCCGGTCCGGCTGGAAGTTGGCAACCGACGCAACCGCATCACCAGCGATGTCGCGGTCACCCATCATGGCATCCGCGTTGTTCGCGGAGCCCGACCCTGTGGCCGTCGTGAGCACGTCGTTGAACTCCCATGTCCCGGCGATGTTCTCAACCGAAACCGTGTACGGGCCTTCGATAACCGGCGTAAACGCATACGCGCCCGCCGCCGACGTCGTGTCCTTGTAGGACGCCGTGCCCTGGATGTTGCCGTCCGGCGTGAGCGTCACGATGATGCTGCCCGCGCCCGTGCCGTCGTCAGCGAGGACATCGCCGCTGATCGAGTTGTTGTTGGTCTTGATCGCGAACGTCGACGAACCCGCACCACCGGCCAGCGTCTTGTCGGTGTACGTCTGATCCGTTCCGTCGAGCGGAATGCTAATGGTCGTGTCGTTGAGCACGAACACCTTCGCGTTCGTCGTCCGCGAGCGGACGATCCAGTCCTTGCTCGTATCCACGTTGGGGAACGTCACGAGGCCAGTGCCGACCGTAGCGGCGGTCGGACCCTGCGAGGAAACGTTGCCAGTGGACGTCACTTGGTACAGCTCCACGGCAGCAAAGACGATGTTTGCGAAGCCGTCCGCCGTGTTCCACGTCGGGCTGCTCGAAGAGTCGTCGAGTTCGTGATGCACCCGGACGGTCACGTCGGTGTCGGTATATGCAACCGACCAACTACCAACGTCGACGGTGTCGCCAGGACCCGTGGTCCCGTCCCAGATGTAGCGAAGGAAGTTCTCACCACCTGCGTCCGCCTCCACTGCGCCACCCACAGCCGTCGGCGTACCGGCGAAGCCGTGACCGCCGGCCGAGGCCTGCGTACCGGCCAGGCTGAAATAGATCGTGTCCGGAAGCGCCCCGTCACCACCGAGGGTCGCCATGTCCGCCGTCGTGAAGTCCCAGACCTGGCCACCAGCGGCGTCCGTCGCCCTGGTCCAGCTGCGAACGGCGAGGTCGGCGTCTTCCGCAACGTCCGACTCCGTCTCCCAACCAGCCGCGACGTCACCATCGCTTTCGGCGACGCTCGTCTTGAGGACGAGCGCGTTGTACAGCGCGTCGAACGTATCCAGAGCCATGCTCGAGGAGTCCGTCGATGCGTACTGGATCTCGATGATCGTCTCACCGTTGAGCGTGTGCGTGCCGCTCGGAGCCGCTACCTGACCGAATACGATCTGGTCGGGCGTCGCAGCGTTCGGGCTGGCGTCCGCGGAACGAAGGAAGCGGAAGGCGGAGTTACCGTCCGTACCCGTCGCCACCGCACCGAGTCTACCCGTCGTGCCACCCGCGGCCGCGTTGCCCTGCGTGTCGTACAAGTTGATCGTCCAGCCACTGATGGCGGTGATGCCGGGGCTGGTGCCGTCGATCCCGAGGAAACCACTGACCCAAATCGTCTGAGTCGTGATGTCGAACGGGAAGTTGACCGTGCCCGTGGCACCGGTCGTAACGGTAACGAGCTGCGGGTTCGTGCCACCGAACGTAAGCATCCCCGGAATGCCGGTCATCGTCGCATCGAGCGTGATGCGGTAGGTGCCCGCGGCGAGATCCGAGAACGAATACTTACCGTTCGCGTCCGTAACCGTCGTCATGTTGTCATCCACGAGGATTCCCTCGAGCGCAACCGAAATGCCGGCGATCGTGAGGTTGTCCTCGAGACCCGCTTGGCGCGCGTTGTCCTTCGAGAACTCGTCGATGAAGAGCCAACCCTCGACCATGGCGGTCTCTACGAGCGTACCCGCGAAGCTCACGATCTCGGAAGCCCCGGTGCCGATCGTCACGCTAGCGGACGTCGACGCGAAGGCATACATGCTCGCGCTCGGGTTCATCATCTCGACCGTGTAGCTACCGGCACGCAGACCGCTGAACGAATACTGACCGTTCCCGTCTGTGGTCGTGCCCGCGGAAGACATGCCGCTGATCGCGACGGACACGCCGCTCAGGCCAGCGCCGCCCGCAGCCACCGAACCAAGGATGGCCGACGTACGAACGTAGGCACCATCGAAGTTCGTGGTCGCCACTTGACCCTGCGACGAGATCGTCACGCTCTGGACCGTGGCGGTGAAGGTCGCGTCAGAAGCGAAGCCGCTGATGGTGACCGTGTAAGAACCGGCCGCAACGCCGGTGAACGTGAAGGCGCCGGAGCCGTCGGTCGATGCGGTCATACCGCCCGACAACGTCACGTTGACGCCACTGATGCCTGCGGACTCGATCGAGACCGTACCGGAGATCGTACCCGTTACCGGCGTTGGAACGATGATCGGATCCTCTCCCTCGTCACAAGCAGCCACTGCTACCAGCGCTGCGAGGGCGAAGTACTTGAATCGCTTCATTTGCACCTGATTCCGTTAAGGAATGGATGGCGTGCCCAGTCGGGCACATAGGACCGAGGACTACTGGAGCAAGGGCTGTGCCACTTGGACTCAACACCTAAGGCGTTGTCTTGCAACGACTTGAGGAGTCATCAGTATTCTGGAGAAGCCCAAAAAGTGGGAGACCCTCAGATTTCTGAGTCTTCCCGCAAAAACTGCTCTGCCAGGTCGACGAAGGCCGATGAGCCTATGTATACGGGCGTCCGCTGGTGGAGAGACGTGGGCATGACGTCTGCCAAGTCCTCACACCCTGTGCTCGCGCGGCCTCCAGCCTGCTCCGCAATCATCGCAATCGGGGACGCCTCGTACAATAGCCGTAGCTTTCCGGCCGAATTCTCGCGCTCTCGCGGATACATGAAGAGTCCGCCCTGAAGCAGCGTGCGATGGAAGTCTGCAACGAACGACCCGATATAACGGAGGCCGAACCCGCCCTGGTTCTTCAAGTGGCTAATGAGGCGCTGTTGACCTCGAGACCAGCGGTCGAAGTATGCCTCGTTGACCGAGTAGACCTTCCGCGGGGGGTCGGGAAAACGCATCTGCGGGTGACTGAGCACGAACTCGCCGATGGAGGGGTCCAAGGTGAAGCCGTGGACACCGGCGCCCGTGGTGTAGACCAACATCGTCGAAGACCCGTAGAGCACGTATCCGGCGGCCACCTGTCGAGAGCCTGGCTGCAGGCAATCGTCCAGCGTGCCGCGCTCGCCGCTCGTGATCTTCCGGTGGATGCTGAAGATGGTTCCGATCGACACGTTCACGTCGATATTGGACGACCCGTCCAACGGGTCGAAGATCACCACGTAGTCACCCGCGGGAAACTTGTCGGGGATGGGGATGAAGTCCTCGTTTTCTTCGGAAGCCATGCACGCGACCAGTCCCGTGTGATCGAGAGCCCGATACATGACCTGGTTCGCGAACGCATCCAGTTTCTGGACGGTCTCCCCGTGCACGTTCTCCCTGCCGGCGGCGCCGAGGATATCGACCAGCCCCGCCTTGTTCACTTCACGCCCGATCACCTTGGCGGCGAGCGCGATGTCGTGCAGCAGGCTGGTGAACGCGCCCGTCGCCTCCGGGACCTGACGTTCCTGGTCGACTAAAAAGCGGGAGATCGTGACGACGTGGCTTTCGAGCATGTGTGCTCTCGAGGCGAATGGATGAGCGGCGAGAAACAGGGGAGGAGTAGTCCACGACGATAGGAACGGGCGGAAGACGGGTCAACGCTCGACGCCCACCCGAAACGTGCCGTCCGCTCGGGCCACGATCGTTACCGTACCGTCGAGATCGGTTCGCAGGATGCGGGTCCCGGCAGCGCGTAGTCGACCCAGGACGCGAGCGGACGGGTGTCCGTAACGATTCCGCCGCCCGACGGAGACAACGGACAGCTGCGGCGCCAGCCGCGCGAGCATGAGCGAATCGGTGGAGGTGTCGCTCCCGTGGTGGCCCACCTTGAGCAACTCGAAGCCGCCGCTCATCGAGCCGGATACTTCCACCTCGACATCGGCCGGCGCATCGCCCGTGAGCAAGGCGTCGAAGGCCCCGTAGCGCACATGGATCACCAGAGAGGAGGCGTTCGACTCCGTATCGCCGTCGGAGAGGCGAACCGTCGGCGCCAGCACTTCGAAGGAGATTCCGTCCAATTGCCACCTGTTTCCGGCCCGCCATCCCCGCCAGGGCACCCCCCGCGCTCGAGCGAGCTCCAGCAATTCGACGTAGGACCGCTTGGGACTCGGCCGCCCCGGATCGATCACAGCGCCGACGGCCATGGAAGAAAGCACGTCCGCGGCACCCCCTATGTGATCGAGATCGGGATGCGTCAGAACGAGGGCTTCCAGGCGGCGCGCCCCGCGGCTGCGCAACGCGCGCACCACGGGGTGGGCGCCCGGGTCGGAGCCGCCGGCTGGCCCAGCGTCGACGAGAACCCAACGAGCGTGCGGGGTCCGGATAGCGATCGCGTCCCCCTGCCCTACATCCAGAATGATCAGCTCCAGAGTCCCGCGCCCCGTCATGGAGAGAATGGTCGGCCACGCCACGAGCGCCGTGACCATCCAAATGACGAGTGACGTGCGGCGCACCCGCGCTCGGATGCGTGGCGCCCGTGTCGCAAGTGCACCCAGGGAGAGCCCCACGGCGGCTACGCTCACCGCCGTCCGCGTGGTCCACGCGCTGACCCATGAACGCTGGGCCAACCACTCGGTGCCGGTTTCAAGACAGGCGAGCAGCGCATCGACTCCCCCAGCCAGGAAGCCGGCGAGCGCCGGCAGCGGGAATTCGAGCAGCAGCGAAACGAGCGCGCCGGGCACAGCGAGCGCAATGAGCGGGGTCGCCGCGAGCGTAGCCGGGATCCCGACCAGAGAGACGCGCTCGAAATGCCACGCGACGACGGGGATCGTCGCCAACGTAGCGGCCGCTCCCGCGGCGAGCCCCGTCGCGAGCCCCTCCGGGACCCTCGGGCCGGCGATCCGTCTGAGCGCCTGCCGAATCGGACTCCCCCAGGCGACCAGGCCCGCGGCGCCGCAGAAAGAGAGCTGGAAGCCAGGACTCCACAGACGACGAGGATCCAGGACCAGCAGAACGAGCAGAGCGGCGCCCAGTGCCCCCCAGCGCGCGGGCGGACGGGCACGAGCTCGCGACAGTGAAAGCAGGGCGATGATCAAGGCTGCGCGGCAGGCCGCGTCCGGGAACCCGATCAGCGCGACGTAGAGCCACGTCGCGATCGCCGCTACGACCGATGCGCGACGGCGGGTGACGCGGAGGGACCGCACAAGTGCCAGGATGAGACCGCTCACGACGCCGACGTGGAAGCCCGAGATCGCCAGCAGGTGCGCGATGCCCGTTCGAGCGAACGCCTCGCGGAGCTCGGGTGCCAAGCCTTCCTTTGCGCGCGAGGATCAGCGCCGAGACCAGGGCACCGCGGTCACCGTATCGCCGGTGTAGGCGTTCGACGAGCGCAGCCCTCCAGCGCACGGGAAACCAGCGCCACTCGCGGCCTCGTCCCGGAACGAGTTGCGCCGAAGTCGCGAGAAACCAGGGCCGCCCACCGCCCCGCGCCGGGCGCCAAGCCCCCTCGACGCGGGCTCGCCGACCTGCGAGGGCGTCGCTGCTGCGCGTCACCACGCGAATGTCACAGCCGGAGTGCTCCACACGAAACGGCGCGGCCCCGCCTCGGGGTGTAGCGAGAAAGTGTCCGATGAGCGTCTCGCCCCGCAGCGAGCAGTCGTCCGCCGGCGGCGAAGAAAGCCCGCCGATCAGTCCAGCGGCCGCGAGCATCCAGGGCGTCCATGGGCCGCGAAGACTCCGCGATGCGCCGATGGGCGAGAGAAGAAGAAGAGCGACCAGCAGCGGCGCGACGGTCACGAGTGCGCCGAACCGACTCAAGGCGACGCCGGCCGCGAAGGCCAACGCAGCGTTGGTAACCGGCGGCAGCGACCCCAAACTACGGTCGGTGCCTCCAGCCGCGATCGAGCCTCAGTTCTCTTCCTTGCCTCCCTCGAACAATTCCCGCTGATCACGGTCCACCAACCGGCTCTGCTCCTCGTGGTGCTCCTCCATGAGCCGCGCCCGCAAGATGCGCCGGACCTTCAGGTCGGACTGAACCCCCGCGACGAGCATGATCACCATGCCGGTGATCAGTCCGCCGAACGCGACTACCGTGAGTGGGACTCCGTACAGCGTCTTGAGGCCCAGGCGCAACGTGACTCGCTGTGCTCCGTTCAACGCCGCGAACCCCATAGAGAGTGCGAGCACGGAGAGGATGCCCAGCGTGCCCCACAATCGGTTCACGTCCGTCCTGCCAGCGCCGGCTCTTCAACCTCCCTGCCGACGAACGTCGCGCCGGTCGTGGTCTGCAGCTCCACACTCGTGTACTCGCCGCTGCGCGACGGTTCACCATCGAAGACAACGACTTTGTTGCGGCGGGTCCGGCCTAGGATCTGGCCCTCGTTGCGGCCCGACCGCTCGATCAAGACGGGTTCGACGCGACCGACCTCACCAGCATTGATCTCGGACTGGATGGCGCGGCTCACATCGATGAGCGTGGCCAGACGCCCCTGTGCAACCTCCGGGTCGATGAAGTCTTCGTCCGGCAGCCTTGTAGCCGGCGTACCGTCCCGCAGAGAGTACTTGTACGTGAAGGCCTCGTCGAAGCGCACCTCGCGCATCAAGTCGAGCGTGTCTTGATACTCCTCATCGGTCTCGCCTGGGAACGCGACGATGATGTCGGTGGAGAGCGCCACGTCCGGGATCGCAGCGCGGACCAACTCTACCTTGTCGAGCAGTTTCTCAACGGTGTAACGCCGCAGCATCCGTTTCAAGGTCCGGTTGTTGCCGGATTGAGCCGGGAGGTGCAGCTGCTCGCACACGGCCGCCTCGACCGCCATCACCTCGACCAACTCCGGAGTGACGTCGTTCGGGTGGGGTGAGGTGAAACGCACCCTCCGGATGCCGTCGATCCGTGCCACTCCGCGCAGAAGGCGGGGGAAATCCCACTCACCCCACTCATACGAATTGACGGTTTGGCCGAGTAGGGTGACCTCGCTCACGCCGGTGTCCGCCAGCCCTCGGATCTCCTGAAAGATCTCCGGGGCGGCCCGGTTCTTTTCGGGCCCGCGTACATACGGCACGATGCAAAACGTGCACCGATGGTCGCAGCCGCGCTGGATCGGGAGCCAAGCGGTAGGCCCATCGCCGCGGCGTTGCTCCAGCCCTTGGTAGTTTTCACCGAGGCTGAGATCGAGCACGGCGAGCTGGGGGCCCCTGCCCGATCGTCTCCCCGGGCGCCCAGGCGCCGCAGTCGCCCGCTCTTTGTCGAGGCTGGCCAGGGTCTGAGGCAGGCTGCGATAGCCGTCGGGTCCCATCACGACATCGACGTACGGCGCCTGTTCCAGCAGGGTCTCGCCCATGCGTTGCGCCATGCACCCGGTCACACCGATGACCAAATCGGGTCGCTCGCGCTTGAGGCCGTTGAGCTGTGACACACGCCCGAGCACCCGTTTTTCGGCGTGCTCACGAATCGCGCATGTATTGATCAGCACCAGGTCGGCCTCCTCGGGCGTGCCGACGATCAAGTATCCGTCGCTCTCGAGGATGCCCTCCATCAGTTCGCCATCACTGATGTTCATCTGACACCCGTACGTCTCGACGTACGCGCGGCGGGTGGGGCGAGGCTCGCTCATGCTGTAATCACGGAGGATGGTCGGGACCATTCAATATACAGATGGTCCCCATTGCTCCGCAGAGTACCGGCCGAAATCCGGGCTGGGGGTCCGATCGGCGCCCCGGTTGCCGCTCCGGCCCCCGACGGGCCTACAGTGTCGCCACCACCCACGGCGACGCGCAGATAGTCTCCGGTCAGAGCCGTGCCACCGTTCCCCTCGACGACCACGTCGGCACGCCCCCCGACCCGCGCGTCCCGATACGCCTCGCCCTTGTCATGCGCGATCTCCCGAAGCTCGCGGCTCCGCTCTCCGGAGACCCGCTGCGGGACCTTGTCCGGGAGATCGACGGCCACCGTCCCATCCCGCGGCGAAAAGGGGAAGACGTGGAGGTAGGTGAAGGGCACCTCCTCGATGAGCGCACGGGTGGTGTCGTGATCGAGTTGCGTTTCACCCGGGAAGCCGGTGATCACGTCGGCTCCGAGTCCGAGCGGCCATACCCGTTCTGCGATCTCCAAGGCCCGTTCGCGATACTGCTCCCGCGTGTGCCAGCGGCGCATGAGCTTGAGCACGTGGTCCGATCCGCTCTGGAGCGGCATGTGCAAGTGCGGGGCGACCCGCCCGCCCGACGTGACGAGAAGCTCCACGAGCAAGTCGTCAACCTCGGTGGCTTCGATGCTGCCGAGCCGGAAGCGCGCTCCAGGGACCCTGTCGAGCAGCAGCGCGACCAGCCGAGACAACGTCCACTCGGGGTCCAGGTCCCCCCCGTAGTGCCCGATGTGAATACCGGTGATGACCAATTCGGCGTGCGCCTGTGACAGTAGCTGCGCTTCCGCCACGACCTCGTCCGGCGACCGCGACCGGGATTGGCCCCTGGCCAAACGCGTGGCGCAGAAGGAGCACCGGCGATCGCAGCCGTCCTGGACCTTGAGCCACCCGCGCGAGGCACCTCGACGCGTGCGCAGGAGTTCACCACCGATCGGCTCCGTGTCGATGCGATCGAGCGTGGACCGCAGCTCGATCTGCACCGGCGTCTGCGGCTCGAGCGCACCTGCTACAGCGACCGGATCATGGCCCTCGACGACGGCGGTGACGCCGGGCATCGCCCTGTATTCGGCAGCCTTGAGAGCCGCCGAACACCCGGCGACAACGACTCGAGCACCTGGCCGTTCCCGCACGAGACGACGGATGAAACGGCGAGCACTCGCGTCGGCCTGGTTCGTGACCGTGCAGGTGTTGACCACGTAGGTCTCGGCGTCGATGCGCCGGTCCGTCGTCTCACCTCCGCGCGCCTCGATCTCCTGCCGCATGCGCTCGGTGTCGTACTGGTTGGCCTTGCACCCAAACGTGTGGTAATAGACGCGCATCCGGGCCCCCGCGGGTCGAGGGGCTAGTAGCCCGACACCCGTAACGAGAAGGTAGCGCGCCAAAACTTCTCCGTAAGCAGCCCGTCGGTGCGCTCACCCCTTTCGATGGAAAAGTCCGCGCCGCCGAGAACGAAACCGTTCGTTTCGTTCAAGACGAATCCGAAGCCACCCGCCAAAGCTGTCTCGGTGGCGACCGAGCTACCGAACGAGAACGGGAGGTTAGTGCTCCGATACCCGAAGCGAAGGGGGGCGGTAAGGCCGAGCATACGCGCTCGGGACAGTTCGATACCGACCCCGAACCCGTTGGTGCTGCCCACGGTGGCGGGCGTCGTGAAGTCGTCTGCGATGTCCGCCCAGTCGGCACGGAGCACGCTCGCGGTCACCAAGAGTCCGGGCGCCAGCACGACGGTCGTACCGATGCGGTATTGCAAGGGGAGGTCGAAGCTGCGGTCACTCCCCAGGGTCTCTTCCGAGCCCGTGGCGTCGAGGGCGCTGGACCAGGTCATGCTGCCCGCGAGTCGCGCAAAGGTGCCCAGGTCGGCCGCGAAGCCCCCGGTCAACGAGGTGCCGGTGTACGTCCACCGCCCCCCCGCCTCGAACAAGGTTAGATCCTCGGTCAGCGCGGCGACGCCGAAATCTCGAATCAGCTGCCGGGTGACGGAACCCGCATAGCGACCCACCGTGACTCCTAGCCCGAACGCCTCCGTGATCCGCCTCGAGTAGCCGACGCCCACACGTGAAACGGCGCCGTCCTGCTTGAAGAAGTCCGTCGCGTCACTGGGGCCGTCGACGAGATCGACCGTCACATCTCTCTGGCCGTCGAAGCGTTGGTCGAGGAAGGAGCCGAAGCTCGCGGTAAACATGCCCCCCTGTAGCGGGTAACCGATGGCCACCAGAGGGAACCGGTTACCCTGGAAGCTGCCGGTCTCGTCCTCCCCGCGCTGATAGTCGACCCACGACGGCTGCGCCACCAGCAACGCGGTCGGGATGACGAGAAGACCCGCCGCGCCCGGGTCACTGGGTAGTATCGAGTGCCCCCAGAGACCGATGCCGAGGTTGCCCAGGGCTCGCCCGCGTCCGTCGATCGATTCGGACGGGAAGCCGAGACCCGCTGCGTTGAACAAGGACTGCGCACGCAGCGGCGTCGAGGTCAGGCATACCAAGGCGGTCAGGACCAACAAGCGGACGCCCGAACTCACGTATCTCATGGTAGCTCCACCGATCGGCCGATGGTGACGACCAGCTTGAGGAACGGGGCATTCTCGTCTCCGGGCCCATGAAACGACGCAAACGCGATCGAAACGGGCTCGAACACGGAGAGCAGCGCGAGCGTCTGGGGCGGCTCGAACCCTGCGCCGTCCGTCCCCAGGAGAAGAGCTTGCGCAAAGACCGTGATGGGAACCTCGACGTCCTGCCCATCCTCGTCGCCGAACAACTCGGGGGCGATGAGGCGACCCGTGATACCCACCAAGGACCTCCCGAGTGGTGCCTTGGGGAGCGCCCCCCGACTGAGTACCGGCCTTACGTCGAGCGCCACGGTATCCGTCGGTTGGAACGCCTCTTCGGTGCGTCGGCTCTTGAACACGATTGCGGCATAGTTCAGCTCCGTGGCGTGCAGCGTCACAGGGCACGAAACCACAGCGCACAACTCCGGAGGCCCCGTGAGCTGGCTCGGCATTCGCACGTCCAGAACCGTGCGCCAGGCGGGTGCTCCACCGACTCGAATGCCGTCCGGGGGA
>Ga0209554_1002631_pt1 | contig 12217 bp, 13 predicted proteins | sample MarorgKNORR_S2LV_5_FD_188221 | JGI IMG/M metagenome (GOLD analysis project Ga0209554, IMG submission 188221) | Marine microbial communities from the Southern Atlantic Ocean, analyzing organic carbon cycling - Bottom_A/KNORR_S2/LV (SPAdes) (version 2) | ecosystem: Environmental > Aquatic > Marine... | reverse complement strand
CCTCCTTTGTTTTGAATTGCTTTTGTCGTAGAAAACAATTTTACATCAAAGGGTGCGCCGCCTACTCACTCCTCATACACCAGAAATCACCATAACTCACTCAGCATTCCCTTTCATTCAAACGCAAAATATTTTACAATACCCCCAACAAACATAATTCTGAGCTGAGATATGGGACGGAATATTAATATCGAATTAGAAGATGACTTATTTCAAAAGTTGCATGAAATTTGTAATGGCGATGAAAAAGCTATGAAGGAATATATTTACAATGCCATTAAAAATGAGCTTTCCCAAGGCAACCCATCAGGTTCATCTGAGGAAAGCCTTGAGAGTTATTTAAATAAGGGGCAATCCGGCAGTCGGAATTATGGTGTAAAAGGGCAAGGATGGTGAAAATTCTTCCTTTTCATATAAACAATCGTTTTTGAGATCTAACTATGGCTGATAGATTTATTGACAATGGGAATGGAACTATTACTGATAACGAAATGAATCTAATCTGGAGAAAAACAGATTCGTTTCAAGATACGAAAAAATGGATGAACTGGTTCAAGGGTCAGGATTATATAGAAATTTCTAACCTCGAAAGGCTGGCAGGTTTTGAAAACTGGCGTTTTCCAAAGCAGGATGAGGCGTGGTCCCTTTTCGATCTTAAATATAAAAATATAGATAAATATGGCGATGAAATTTATCTGCATTCAATATTTGAACCAGGAAGTGCAGGCACCACCTGGACGGATGAAGAAAAAGATTCTTCAGCCCTTGTAGTTCAATATGAGGATGGCATGAAGGTGTGGCCCTCAAAATACGCCCATTTGAATATGGCTTATCGCATGGTTCGGGAGCTGGATTAGAGTCAATTTAAATTTTTAAATTCCGATCGTAGAGGATAGATTATTTTTATTCGAGGTTTATTCAATCCATCATAATTAAACCCTGCCGGGATAACAAATCGGATTTTTGCAGGTTTAGATTTTAACCGATTGAACTTCACCGGATGCACCCGTTGCGCGCCAAGCTCTAACACTAGCGGTTTGCCCACCGGCAAATTTAATGTTCCTACTGCTGTTTTTCCAAGATTAATTTTTAACGAACCCGGATTTACTCCCTTCCTCATATAACTTCCTTCAGCCAGATGCACACTACTGCCTTCGTTAAAAACTCTCCAGGTGTAACGCGTATCAAATCCTCTCGCTCTGGATGCCAAAGAAACGGGATCTAAAAATTGGATATAGGATTCCCCCTTACTTTTATAAAAATATATACTTCGCATCGACCACAACCCGAGCTCTTTTTCAAATGATCTTCTGGCCATTAATGCGCATCGGCGGTTTTCCAAAAGCGCTTGTAACAACACACGCTTTTTCCGGATAAGATTTTTGCGAATCTTTAAGGCATTAGGGTGAGTTAAATGACAGGAAGCCAATGCAAGTTTCAAATCCCGCACAGAGTCTGGTGTATTTGCAAGATCACTTTCTAGACGCAATATTATTTCCTTTTCAATATCGAGACGGTAGTCACGCGCGACCTCGCGTGAAATTGAAATTACTTTATCCCAATCTTTGTCGGCCAAGGCCTTTTCATAATCGGCGAGCACTTTTTCTTTAAAGCCAGCTTGTTCTTCGGGGAAATATCGTTTTCCAGCAAAAACTTTTTCCTTTAAAAACTTATAACGTTTGGGATGACTGAATTGAAAGTAAGGGTAATTGATATAAGCAGCCACCGAATTAGCGAAATCTTCTTGCGGATTTTGCCGCGAATAAGTTGGCAGCTGGCGTGAAGAAACTGGAGCATAATGTAACTCTTCGGAATTATTCAAGGGGGTGAATAAATAATCGTCTCCCGGGCGAGCATCTAATGCAGGAAGATGAATCAATCTAAATTTTGTAATTTCTCTCCACTCTGTAGAAAAGGTAAGGTAATTATTGAACATGTCATAAATATGAGCCATTTCATGCTGAACTATATTGCTCAAAACATCCTGATCTTCATAAAATAACGAGGCATAAAATTCAATGCGGGGTTCTTGATTTCCCAACTCCACTTGATAAGTCATTCTGGAGTTTCTATAGACCGTTTGAAAACTAGGGAAAGTAGCAGCAGGAATATCGTCAACAGCCATACCTTCGGGACCGCCACGAAATTTACTGAGGTGGTAGAACCCTTTGACTCCAGAAATATTTAAAAAAGTGTCCGGCAATTTGGAAAAGGCAGCAGTAACTTTTTTGATCTCCCAAGTTCTCCATTCATATTCGAGATCAATCAAATCGTAACCGAAGCGAGTCTTAAAATCGGTTTTCAGGCGGGTGATTTCATCTCGATAATTACCAGGGTGTTCATAATAGGGGCGCTTGGGTTCTTGGGCCCAAGAAATCCAGGTAAAAAGAAAAAGCAGAAAATATCCCGTTAAAATAGAAACCTTTTTTACCATAACCAAAATTACCTCAAAATTTATTTCTTATTCTTTTAGGTTAACAAATCTGAAACCCCCTGGCTATAGGTCGTTTAACCCGTAATTTCAATATATTACCTACTTGCAGTTACGTTTTTTTTTTTCGTACAATTCCCGCATCGTTATAGTTGGTAACACATCTAATAAAAGTCTCTACAAAAACCCTAAAACAGGAGGTTTCTACATGGCTAAATTGGCTGGCAGTGATGTAAAAATGATCAAATTAAATCCGGAATGGTCTGTTGAAAAAGCAGCAAACACCCCGATTGAACAGGAATTATCGATTGATGACTATAAGGGCAAGAGACTTGTAATCACTCTGCCAGGCGCAGGTGGGTTCTGCAATCAGGAGTTCGATCTAGTTAAAGATAATGCGGACAAATTTAAAGCCGCCGGAGCCGATGAAGTCATTGTTGTTGTTGGAACTGATATTTTGTCCAATGCCGGAAGAGGATTACCCAACTTGCTGCAAGATGTCAGCCAAGAGTTTGGCAACGCAAATAAGCTGACCTTGGAAGGCGTAAAAAGCCGCTATCTCAATCGTGCGGTAATCGCTATAGATGCCAATGGGGAACAATTGGCAAGGGAAGATGCAGATCTGTTGGCTTGCAGAACCATTGATGCTTTGGTAGATGTAGCTAAAAAAGCTTTCGCTTAAAGAACCTCATCCACTCCTGACCTTTTGGTCAGGGGTGGGTTTATATCCCATCATTCCTCTTATTTTTTATCGAGAGCACTTAAAATAGATTTCAGGTCCTGCTTAATTTCCTCTTTCCACTCAACGAATCCTTCACGATCAAAAGCAATATCAAACTGAGTTTCTTTTTTCTTATTTTGTTTTAATTTCTTTCTTGCACCGGCAACTGTAAACTTTTCTGCATAAAGCAATTGCTTGATCTCAAAAATCAGTTCAACATCCTTTTTTTGATATAGACGCTGACCGGATTTATTTTTTTTTGGCTTGAGAGATTCTATTTCATCCTCCCAATATCTGAGCACATGCTGCTCTACACCAGCAAGTTCAGCGACCTCGCCAATTTTAAAAAATAGTTTATCAGGGATGGGTTTCATGTGTTTCCTGGTTTGTAGAAGCTAGCAGTTGTTTGCTGGGTTTGAAGGTCAAAACAGTGCGAGGACTTATTCTTATCGTCTCTCCCGTTTTAGGGTTGCGCGCATTACGTGCATTCTTTTTTCTTAAAATGAAACTGGCGAATCTTGAAATACGAACATTCTCTCCCTGTGCCAGGCGGCTTTTGATCTCTTCAAATAAAATATCTACTGCTTCAGCTGCTTCTTGTCGTGTAAATCCGACTTTCTCATAGACGAGGTCTACGATATCTGCCTTAACAAGGGTTCCATTTGCGTCTGCTTTATTCAATATGACTACCTCAATGGTGGAGAGCTTATTTATAGCTAATGCTTCTTTTCCAAATCCTGATTTGCCGCATCAACAATTTTTTTCATTAAGTGATCAGGAACATCTGCATAGTGATCGAACTCCATGATAAACATTCCCCGTCCTCCCGTCATAGAAGTTAGATCTGCAGCATAATTCAGGACCTCAGCCATGGGAACATGCGCACGAATGGTCTGACTGTCTTCCCCTGGGTCGATCCCCTGAATTTTTCCTCGCTTGGCATTCAAATCTCCCATAACATCGCCCACCTGATCGTTGGGAACCACAATCTCCATATTCATAACAGGTTCGATGAGTATGGGTTTGCAATCCGGTATCCCTTTTTTAAATCCCAGAGAACCTGCAATTTTAAACGCCATTTCGGAGGAATCCACATTGTGGTAAGAGCCATCATAAAGCTTAACCTTTACATCCACCATAGGATAATGTGCAATTATTCCATTGGCCATTGCTTCCTCAATGCCTTTTTCTACAGCGGGTATATAAGTTTTAGGGATTGCTCCACCGACAATTTTATTCTCGAACACGAATCCTTCATCCCTTTTCAATGGAGAAATTTCGATCCAGGTGTCGCCATATTGGCCCTTGCCACCGGTCTGTTTTTTATATTTCCCCTGCACCTTGGTTGTGCCTTTTATGGTTTCCCGGTAGGGAATTTGGGGTTCCTTGACATTGACTTCAACTCCAAATCGGGCTTTCAACTTTTCCAATGCAACATCAAAATGAACCTGGCCCAGACCCGAAATCAGCAATTCACCGGTTTGCGAGCTGCGCTCAACTTTTAGGGTTCGATCTTCTTCTGTGAGCCTTTGCAAAGCATGACTTATTTTTTCTTCATCGGCACGGGTTTTAGGCACCAGCGCCCGCGAGAATACCGGCAATGGAAAAAAGATGGGAGGAAAAATCACCGTTTCATCTGGATCGGAAAAACTATCTCCTGTAATCGTTTGCTTGAGTTTAGCTACCGTACCGATTTCTCCTGCTGGAATTTCGGAAACCGGGACCTGCTTCTTGCCTTGCAACATATACAATTGGCCTACTCGTTCCGAAATTTCCTGCGATGTATTGTAAATGGAGGAATCTGCCTTTATGGAGCCTGAAAAAGTTCTAAAAAGAGTTAGCTTGCCTGCATAAGGGTCGGCAATTGTCTTAAAAACCAAAGCAGAGGCAGGATCATTTGCGGATCGCGTGACCTCAGTATCATTACTCATCGCCTTTACCGGAGCTCTGCTTTCAGGTGAAGGCAAATATTTCACAACCGCCTGCAACAAAAGATCTGTTCCAATATTTTGCAGCGCGGAACCGCATACAACAGGAATCAATTGACCGGCCTGAATCCCCTCTTTTAATCCGAGCGAAAACTCTTCCTCCGTCAGCTCGCCGCTTTCAAGATATTTTTCTATCAGTTCATCATCCACTTCAGCCACTGCTTCCATCAACTCCGCATGGCTGATTTCCATTTCATCTGAAATATCAGCAGGCACATCCCCTGGTTTTCCCTTGCCATCGCCCGCCTTTTGATAACTAAAGAATTTATTTTCGATCAGGTCAACGATGCCAGAAAATTTTTCTCCCGTTCCCTGAGGCAGATGGATGAAAATAGGAGTTTTTTTAAATTTGGTTTTTATCGCCTCTAAAATGGGTGCCGTGTTGGCACGCTCATGATCCATCTTATTTAAAAATACAATTCGGGGAAGCTCTAATTCATCGGCCCATTTCCAGATTTTTTCAGTGTAGAATTGCACCCCTTGGGCAGCGCTTATTACGAATACCAAACCATCAACAACCCTTAAAGCCGCCGGAGTATCTGCAATGAAATTATTGCTGCCCGGAGTATCAATGAGGTTTATTTTTGTTGAATTGAATTCACAAAAAGCTACGGAGGAATTTATAGAATGACCGCGTTTAATTTCCTCAGGGTCATAATCCATCACCGAGGAGGCATCACCCACTTTGCCCAACCGATCGGAAACCCCTGTTAAATACAAAACCGACTCGGCCAAAGAAGTTTTTCCCGACCCGCCATGCCCCACAAGCCCTATATTTCGGATATCTTGAAGTTTGTATTGTTTCATATTTCCTCGCTAGGTAAATGTCTTTTATCGAGAACAAAACACTGCAAACAAATCTGAATCCAACAAGTAGATAACCTTAACCATTCCAAACTTCGAGACAAAAGTCAAAGGTTTATGACAGAAAAACTGATTAAATTTGGGGACTTAGGAAGACAATGCTGAAGCGATTGTAATTATTTTCAAGCAGATCAGGATACCCAATTCATTTCATTGGGGTTAACGTCAAGGCAGCGAAAGACAACGGGATTTTCTAAGACCCTATAGGAAAAAAGTCAGGCTTCCTTTTTTCCAGATAAAATCAATCGAAGTGGAGTGCCTATAAAGCCAAATTTTTTTCTAATGCTATTGACTAAATATCGCCTATAAGAAAAATGGACGGCTTCGGGAAAATTTAAAAAACATTTAAATGTAGGTGGCTTGCTTTTTATCTGTGTGGCATAAAACATCTTTAAGAATTTGCCGCGATAACTACTCATAGGATTTCTTTGTATCGCCTTTTCAAAACATTCGTTCAATGGACCTGTTGAAATTCTCCGGGAATACTCCGCAAAAACTTTTTCAGCCTGTGGCAAAATTTTATCCACACGCATACCTGATTTTGCAGACACGGTTAAAATTGGAGCGAAGTCCATAAACTTGAGTCTGTGTCGAACCTTGTCCTCAAATTCTTCAAAAGTAACTTCCTCTTCTCGTATCAAATCCCATTTATTCCCAATAATGACGCAACCTTTTCCCCGATCCAAAGCATATCCGGCAATGGTGGCATCCTGATCGGTGACCGCTTCTACACCATCCAGCAACAGGATAGCGACATCGCATCGATCCAAAGCCTTCAATGCCATGATCACGCTGAATTTATCCAGCACCTGTTTTGTCTTGCCTTTCCTGCGAATGCCCGCTGTATCGACCAATACAAAATCCTGACCGTTCGCTTGCAAAAAGGTGTCGATCGAGTCACGGGTTGTTCCGGGAATATTTGAAACGATACAACGTTCGGAATTTAGAAGTTTATTTATTAGAGAGGATTTCCCCACATTAGGTTTTCCAATGACTGCAATGCGTATGGCATCGCTATCCACCTCGGGCTCGATATTTTCCGGGAGGAGTCCGGATACCAGTTCAATCAACTCGTAGAGACCATGACCATGTTCAGCCGAGACAGCTAACGTGTTTTCCACACCTAGTTCAGTAAATTCAGCAAGGATATGGTGCTTGGATGGCGAGTCAATTTTATTGACTGCAAGCACATAAGGTTTTCCTGATTTTCGGATCTCATTGATCATCTCACGATCATGAGGAGTCATGCCTGCCCGGTTGTCCACGACTACGATCACGCAGTCAGCTTCATCCCTCGCCCATCGTCCCTGTTCGACCACTTGCAACTCAATCGGATTACTCTGGTCGACATCGACACCGCCCGTGTCTACGATCAGAGCAGAACGGTTCCCCATATCTGCCGATCCGTAAATCCGGTCACGGGTGACACCCGGGGTATCGTTGACAATAGCGGAACGACTATGAGTAAGCTTGTTGAAGAGAGTAGACTTGCCAACATTTGCTCTTCCTACAATGGCAATAATGGGAGATGACATGCTGGCTTAAATGGAAGGACCTTTGTCCTGCAGGTATTTATGAATGCCTTCGGCAATGGAAGAAGCCAGGCGATAAAGATATTCAGGCCGCGCAAGCATTTTTGCTTCCTTACGGTTGGTTAAAAAACCAACTTCGACAAGAATACTAGGCATGTCAGCACCATGAAGAACATAGAATGGGCCTTCTTTTACACCCAGGTTTTTTAAACCACGATATTTCTTTTTAGTAGATCGATAAAGATTGTCCTGAACACGCCCGGCCAGCCGGGAAGAATCGTTGATCTTCGTCGTCGTTATCAAACTGGCAAGAATCTGCTGTACCTGATTGTCCTTGACCGATTTCACCAACTCGCCATTTTCCCGCGCGGCAGTTTCCAGAGCCTGTTCATTATGAGATGTACCCAGAAAATAAGTTTCGATGCCATGCGCTGACTTTCTTTTTGCTGCATTCGCGTGAATGGAAACAAACAAATCAGCATTCCGCTTGTTGGAAATTTTACTTCGGTCCTTCAAAGGAATAAAAGTGTCATCTTTTCTCGTCATCACCACACGATACTTATACCTGTTTACGAGAATGGTTTTGACATGTTTGGCGATCTTAATATTAACATCTTTTTCCTTCATACCCGATGCACTCCTGGCACCGTGATCCTTGCCGCCATGACCGGCATCAACCACTATTAAAGGAGCATTGCTGCTATCGCGGATTTTTGGATTATACAAATACCCTCTGCCAAAACCATCTTTGATTTTTACTCTCTTCTTGGAAAAAGAAGCCGCCTTGATCATTGTTGTTGGTTTTACAACTTTCTTCCTAACAGAAAATTTGTTGGAAGGTTTGGCAGGTGCAGATCGACTGATTCTTTTTACAGCTGGCTTTTGAGTTCTCTTCTTAAATTCAGCGACAATCTTTTCTTTATCAGAAACTACGGCGACGGGGGACACCTGTTTCAATGGAGATTTTTTTCTGGCAGTTACAAGTGGTTTAGGTTGCCTCGGTTTATTGACCGCAGCAATTTCCGCATAGATTTTATGTTGGGCCGTAACCTTGATGCCCCTAAATTTTTGCTGAGCTTTTTTAGCCTGATCGCCCTTAGGATATTTCTCAAAAATCCCCTTAAATGTTTCCGATGCCGAGGCGAGCCTGCCTTGCAAAAGATATATTTCTGCAACTCGAAACAGCGCATCATCCGACAGGTTTGCAGCCGAATAATTTTGGGAAACATTTTTATAATATTGGGCAGCACGCTCCAGATCTTTGGAGTTTTTGGAGATCGCATTCAAGCCTTCATACAATTTTCCTATCGTAAACTCTGCCTTATAGGCCTCGTTACTTTTTGGATAATGATCCACCACTTTTGAAAACAGCTTTACAGTTTTCATCCACTGGTGTCGGAACTTCTGTTTTTCAGGCGCTGCCATGAGCTGATAAAAAGATTTTTGCGCAAGGAAATATAAATCACTCGCTGGCAAGGCACGAGCGGCAACCGCAAAATTTGCCTGAGCAAATAGCAGCACAAAAGCAAAAACCACTTTAGAAATATTTGAGTTCAAGAAACGCATATCAGATAATTATCTTAATTGAGCCCACAGGTCCCACTTAAGTTATTAATTTTATTGAAGTTGTTTGATTTCAATATAACATCTCCCCCTAAATGGGTCAATAGACCTTTTCCCTTCTTAACGGTTAATATAGAGCGCAAACTAAGGAAAGAATGGCTATTTGCCCTGCGTAAGACGCTCAGCAAGGTAGGTAGGAAGTCCGTTTTCGATAATTTTATTTTGCGTTTGCGAAAAGTCGTATTCAAATCTTTTGAACTCAACCGTGCGATTATCGGAATCGAACAAAATATATGCTGGCTTAGGATTACCATCGCGGGGTTGTCCCAGGCTGCCATCATTAAATATGTAACGGTTTTCTGGCTTGATGTCCCATCGGTCGGCAACATAGTCATTGATCTCGCCTTTTGGGTTTTGTTCCAGGATTATCGGCTTATGCGAGTGGCCGACAAAACACACGGGCGCATCAAAACTCCAGAAATGTTTTTCCGCATCTTTTTTTGAAACAATATAATGCCATCTTGCAGGCTGGTAGGGAGAGGCATGCACCCAGTAAATGCCATCGTCTTGCCTGTCCATCGGCAACGACTCGAGAAATTTTTTGTTTTCAGCGGTCAGTATTTTTTGCGTCCACTTGCACGCTTCCACCGCATAATCATTGAAATAGGCAATATCCGTTTTATTGACTATGGCGAGATCATGATTGCCTGCCAGGGTGAAATCCACATTTTTTCTAACCCAGTCAACGCAAAGGTTGGGGTCGGCCCCGTAGCCTACAATATCCCCCAGGCAGACCAGACGATCATGAGGGATGGAAGAGATTTCTTTCTCGAATTGATTCAGTGCTTCGAGATTACTATGCAGGTCTGAGAATACGATGTATCGCATTTTGAAGGCGTAGCCTTTTGGCCTTAAAAATAAAAACCTAGGATACTCGTCCGCTTGTAGCGGAGTCGTTCATTACCTTATCCAGAATTCCATTGATGAAGTCCGGAGATTCTTCGGTTCCATATTTTTTGGCGATTTCAACCGCTTCGTTGATCACTACTTTCGGGGGAGTTGTAGAATCAAACAACAGCTCACAGATTCCGAGTCGAATAATATTTTTATCTATCACCGCCATTCGGTCTGGAGACCAATGGGCACTGCTTTTTTTCAACAATTCATCCACTTCTTTTTCATGCAATAGAAGTTTTTTAATTAAAGCGCGCATGAAGTTTTGAATCTCTCCGCTGACATTTGCCCTTTCACAAAAAGGGTCCAGTTCTGAATCCGGACTTTCCGGATTGAACTCTGTCTGATACAAAAACTTCAATGCCAGTTCCCGGGCTGTGCGGCGTTTTCCCATTTTTTCCTTTAGAGCTTTTTATACAGTGTCGCCATTTCTATGGCGGCCAAAGCGGTTTCCCTACCTTTATTCGATCCTTCCGTACCCGAACGTGCCACAGCCTGCTCCAGGGTTTCTGTGGTCAACACACCAAACAAAACAGGAATATTGAATTCCAATCCCACTTGCCCCACGCCTCGGCTCGTTTCAGCGCATATATAATCGAAATGCGAGGTCTCACCACGAATAACGGCACCGAGACAGACAATGGCATCGAAGTTTCCTGTAGAACATAATTTTCGGGCCGCTTGCGGTAATTCAAAAGCCCCCGGCACTTTCAAAACTTTCAGGTCGTATTCATCGACTCCATATTGAGTGAATACATCAAGAGCGCCCGTCAAAAGATTGCTGGTAATAAAATCGTTGAAGCGACTGACTACAACGCCAAACCGCAGCCCTCTGGCGTTTTGATCGCCTTCAATTATACTAACCATTACTTGATATTCTGAAATATATGGCCCATCTTTTCCTGCTTGGTGCGGAGGTATTTGAGATTATCTTTTTTCGCCTGCACCTCTATAGGAACCCGTTCTACCAATTGCAGGCCATAGCCTTCCAGTCCCACAATTTTTCTCGGGTTGTTCGTCATGATGCGAATTTTCCCCAAACCCAGCTTACGCAGAATCTGCGCGCCGATTCCATAATCCCGAAGGTCGGGTTTGAACCCTAATGCCTCATTGGCCTGAACCGTATCTTTTCCTTCGTCCTGCAAAGCATAGGCTTTCAATTTATTTACGATGCCAATGCCCCTTCCTTCCTGATAAAGATAAAGCAAGACACCTGTTCCCTCTTGCTCGATCATTTCCATAGATTTTTTTAACTGCTCGCCGCAATCGCAACGATAGGAGCCAAAAACATCGCCTGTCAAACATTGGGAGTGCACTCGCACCAGAGTAGGCACATCATTTTTGATTTCACCCTTAACAAGGGCAATATGGATTTGATCGTCCAACAAATTTTTAAAAGCCACCGACTTAAACTCTCCCGAGTGGGTGGGCAGAATGGTCGAGGTAACCTCTTCTACCAATGCCTCTTTCATAAGCCTGTACCCGGCCAGGTCTTTGGTGGTGATCATTTTAAGACCGTGCTTGCGGATAAATTTTCTCAGATGCGAAACCCGAGCCATGGTTCCATCGTCATTCATTATTTCGCAGATCACTCCATAAGGGTTGAGTCCGGCGATGCGTGCAATATCAACAGAGGCCTCGGTTTGCCCCATACGAACAAGCACACCCCCGTCTTTAGCCCGCAAAGGAAAAATATGTCCTGGCTTTACCAAATCATTTTTGGCCGTTTCCGGGTCAATCGCAACTTTGATCGTATGTGCCCGGTCTGCCGCCGAGATGCCCGTGCTGATTCCGTTACGCGCATCAATGGACACTGTGAAAGGAGTTTCAAAAGCCGACTGGTTATCCTCCACCATCATGGGAAGCCCCAACTCTTTTGTTCGCTTGTCTGTGAGTGTCAAGCAAATCAAACCGCGTCCGAACCGAGCCATGAAATTAATAAGTTCCGGTGTGGCTTTTTCTGCCGCGATCATCAAGTCGCCTTCGTTTTCACGATCTTCATCGTCAACGATGACAATCATTTTCCCCTGCCGCACATCTTCAACGGCTTCCTCTATGCTGCTAAATTCGTTCCCCATTCAGTCTTCCTTCTGTCTCTTTAAAAAATCCAACGCAGGATTAGTCCCCGTACTTCCCGGGTCCATCAAAGTTTCACATGCTTTAT
>Ga0209554_1002627_pt1 | contig 12230 bp, 12 predicted proteins | sample MarorgKNORR_S2LV_5_FD_188221 | JGI IMG/M metagenome (GOLD analysis project Ga0209554, IMG submission 188221) | Marine microbial communities from the Southern Atlantic Ocean, analyzing organic carbon cycling - Bottom_A/KNORR_S2/LV (SPAdes) (version 2) | ecosystem: Environmental > Aquatic > Marine... | reverse complement strand
ATTTGGCCTTCGAGCGCATGCTGAGCGGCTTGCGCCACGCCATGCTCCGGGCCGAGGCGGTGGGCCGGGAGGAGGGCCGGGGGGAGGGACCAAGCCTGTCCTTCTCGACGGCCCTGGCAATACAATGTTTCACCACCGAATACGCCTATCGGGAAACCGCCTCGGAAAGCGCCGCGGTCGAGACCCTTCGGCGACGGCTCGAGACGGCCGTAGCGGACGGCGGCGACATCGCGCCCCGCAGTCTCGTCGCTCTCGCCGCCTACCGGCCGCTCCATGACTTTCCCTGGGCCGAAGGGTTGGCGGAACGCCCCTGGCCGGAGCCCCTCATGGCGCTGGTCGAGCGGCAGTTGAGCGAACCCCTGGCCGAGCGCAGCCTGGCGGCGTCAATCCCCAGCCTGACCCCGATCGAAGACGAGGTTTCGCTGGCGGTTCGCGATCAGCATGAAGAGAACCCCTATCCCCGCTGGGTCAAGGCCGGGTTGGCGGACGAGGCGCAACCCATCGGGCATCATTTGCGCGCGACGGTCCTCAACCCGGATGTGGGAGATTATGAGTCGCCTTCGAGCCCGGAAATCCTGGTCGCCGGCTGTGGTACGGGCCAGCATGCCCTGGCGACGGCGACCCGCTATCTGGACGCCACCGTGTTGGCGGTTGATTTAAGCCGCGCCAGCCTGGCTTACGCCCTACGCAAGACTCGGGAACTCGGCGTCGGCAACATCGAATACCGCCAGGGCGACATCCTGGAACTGGCGGCTCTGGATCGGCGGTTCGACCTCATCGAATGCGCCGGGGTGCTTCATCATATGGCAGACCCGCTGGCCGGTTGGCGGGTCTTGTCGGAGCTGCTGCGTCCCGGCGGCCTGATGTTCATAGCCCTCTATAGCGAGGCCGCGCGCAAGCCCGTGGTGACGATCCGTGAGATGATCGCACGCAAGGGATACGCGGCATCGCCCGAGGATATCCGCCGCTGCCGCTGGGATATCATGGAAGCGGCGCGGGGCGGCGATGCGGAAATGGCGCGGATTGTCGGGTGGCGCGATTTCTACAGTCTGAGCGGCTGCCGGGACCTGCTGTTTCACGTGGCCGAACATCGCTTCACCATACCCATGGTCGAGGATGCCTTGCGGCGGCTCGACCTTGAATTTCTCGGCTTTTCCATGTTCAGCGACATCTCGCGGCTGCTTCGGTTCAAGCAGACCCACGACGATGATGCGTTCACCTCGCTTGCCCAGTGGCATGCGTTCGAGGCCGAGAACCCGGATACGTTCAGCGCCATGTATCAGTTCTGGGTGCGAAAGCCCGGATGAGCCGAACGGGCTCGATCAGCAAAATTTGAACCGTCCGTGCTCGTTTGAGGCTCGACCGTCGAGCCGGTTGCGTCTAACGTATGCCGCCATCAGGGGTTCGGGCGGTTAAATTTTCCGAAAACATAGGAATGGTTCCGGTCACTCATCCAACGCGATGCGCTTGGCCGGTGGTTGTATTTGGGGGCCGCGCGAAAGTGGGAAGGACGATATGACGAACGCCATAAAAGCCTACGTGCGGGTCGTCGACAGGTTCAACCATGTGATCGGTCGGATGGTCATGTACATGATTTTCCTCATGGTCGGCGTGCTGTTCTATTCCTCGGTTACCAAGACTTTTTTCCATCCCGCCCTTTGGACCCTGGAATTCGCGCAGTTTCTCATGGTCTCCTACTTCCTGCTCGGCGGTGCGTATTCGATGCAGATCAAGGGCCATGTGCGGATGGATTTGCTCTACGGAAGCTGGTCGGAACGCACGCAATGCAGATGGGACGTCTTCACTTCGATTTTTCTGGTTAGCTACCTGCTCGTCCTGCTCTACGGAAGCCTCTCGAGCACCTTCTATGCCTTTGAATATGGCGAACGCAGTTATTCCTCCTGGCGGCCCTATATGTGGCCGGTCAAGTCGGTCATGGTTTTCGGCATCGTCATGATGCTGCTGCAGTCAATATCGCAGTTTTTCAAGGATCTTGCGGTTGCCAGGGGTAAGCCCCTGCCATGAGCTACGATATGATCGCGACCGTCATGTTCCTGGGCATGATGGGCCTGCTCCTGACCGGCCAGCGCGTCTTCGGCGCCATCGGTTTTGTCGCCGCGTTCGCCGCGCTCCTTCTATGGGGCGACGGGGGTGGGGAATTGCCGTTCAGCTCGGCCATGAAGCTGATGAAATGGTATCCGCTGATGACCCTGCCGATGTTCATCTATATGGGCTACATCATGTCGGAGTCCCGGATCGCGGATGACCTCTATAAGATGTTCCATGTCTGGATGGGACCCCTGCACGGCGGCCTGGCCATCGGCACCATCGGTCTGATGGTCGTCATCTCGGCAATGAACGGCTTGAGCGTCGCCGGCATGGCCATCGGCGCAACCATCGCCCTGCCGGAACTGCTCCGGCGCGGCTATGACAAGATCATGGTGACGGGGGTGATCCAGGCCGGCTCGTCGCTCGGAATTCTGGTGCCGCCCAGTGTGGTTCTCGTGCTCTACGGCATGATAGCCCGCCAGCCGGTGGGCCAGCTGTGGCTCGCCGGCGTGTTTCCGGGGCTCATGATGGCCGGCCTGTTTGTCATTTACATCGCCGTCCGCTGCCGCTTCCAGCCGCATCTCGGTCCGCCGCTGCCGCCGGAAGAGAGGAATATCGGCTTGGTCGAGAAGCTCAAGCTTCTCCGGGCGGGTCTGCTGCCATTGTTCATATTCTTCTCCATGACCGGCCTGTTCGTCATGGGGGTAACCAGCCTGGTCGAAAGCTCGGCGGTCGGGGCCACCGCCGCCACTCTGGTCGCCCTGGTCAAGGGCCGGCTGAACAAGGAGGTCATGGAGGTGACGCTGCGCAAGACCCTCGAGGTCACCTGCATGTTCATGTGGATCATTCTCGCGGCGCTTGCCTTCGGCGCGGTATTCGACGGTCTCGGCGCGGTCAAGGCGATCTCGGGATTTTTCACCGGCCAATTGAGTATGAGCCCGTGGGAAATCCTCATCATGATGCAGCTTTCCTACATCTTGATGGGCATGTTCCTCGACGACACCGCCATGCTGATCATCGTCGCGCCGCTCTATGTGCCCTTGGTGGGAGAACTCGGGTTCAACCTGATCTGGTATGGCGTGCTGTACACGATCACCTGCCAGATCGCCTATATGACGCCGCCGTTCGGATACAACCTGTTCCTCATGCGGGCCATGGCGCCGCCGGAGATTTCGCTGCGTGACATCTATGTATCGATCATCCCCTTCGTGCTAGTGATGACCTTGGGGCTGGTGATTACAATGATTTTTCCGGACCTTGCGCTTTGGCTGCCCAGATGGCACTACGGAAATTGATGTTATATTACATGAACAAGCATGGGAGGATCGTCTGAAACCAATGATTATCAGTGCTTCTTTGTCTCATGGGGGCGCTCAATGGCGTACAGGGTAGAATTTTCATCACGACTAAAAGGAGTAGGAAATTGACCAAGAAAAAAATTACGACCAAGACCAGAAACCGGCGTGAATTCCTCAAGAAGGCCGGCATGACAGCTGTTGCGGCGGGCGCCGTCAGCACATTGGCCGCCCCTCCCGTCCTAAGCCAGGAACCGATTCGCTGGCGATTCCAGACCTACGCCGGGGGCGCGCTGGGGCAATATGTCACCAAGCCGGCCATCGACGCGATCAACAACGCCTCGAACGGCGAGCTGCAGGTCGACCTGTTCTACGCCGACCAGTTGGTTCCCACGGGTGAGCTGTTCCGCGCCATGCAGAAAGGCACCATCGACGCCGTGCATTCGGACGATGATTCGATGGCTGCGCCGGTCGATGTCTCGGTGTTCGGCGGTTACTTCCCCATGGCGACGCGCCATGCGCTCGACGTGCCGGTGCTGTTCCATCAGTACGGTTTCGCCGATATCTGGAGGGCGGCTTACAAGAAGGCCGGCGGTGTCGTCTGGCTGTCGGCATGCGGTCAGGATCCGTGCAACTTCAACACCAAGAAGAAGATCACCTCGCTTGCCGATCTCAGCGGGCTGCGGCTCTACACCTTCCCGACCGCCGGGCGCTTCCTCGCGCAGTTCGGCGTCGTGCCGGTACAGCTTCCCTATGAAGATGCGGAAGTGGCGGTCCAGACCGGCGAGCTCGATGGCATGGCCTGGTCCGGCATCACCGAGGATTACACCGTCGGTTGGGCGGACGTGACCGATTATTTCCTGACCAACAACATCTCGGGTGCGTGGATCGGTTCCTGGTTCGTCAACGAGAAGCGTTGGGCCGACCTGCCCGAGCATCTCAAGAGCATCGTCCTCTCCAGCATCGAGAGTAGCCACTTCTTCCGCAACCAGTGGTACTTCGGCGGCGAGGCGAAGCTGCGCGCCGACGGCACCAAGCTGGAGGTCAACACGATCCCGGCCGAAGAATGGCGCGAGGTCGAGAACGCGGCCGCCAAGTTCTGGGACGAGGTCGCCGAAACCGGCGAAGTCGCGGCCAAAGTGGTCGGTATTTTCAAGGACTACGATAGGGTTCGCCAGAAAGCCGGCGGTATATATACCTGCGGCTAGAACTCCCTGAGCCATTGTTGTCCCGGTCGATCCAATGCAGCGGCATTGTGACCGGCCGGGACGATCAGTGGAACCACGTCCAGTAGGCGGGGAAACCGAGCATGTCGAACGGTCGTCTTCGAGGTAAGAATGCGGTGATCTCCGGCGGTGCGGAAGGCGTGGGCGGCGCGGCATCGGAAATTTTCGCCCTCGAGGGGGCCAACATCGCCATCGTCGACATTCAGAGCGAGGCGGGCGAAGCGCGCGCCGAAGCGATCCGCCAGAACAACGGAAACGCCTTCTTCGTCAGGGCGGATGTCTCCTCGGCCGATCAAGTCGGCGCGGCGGTCGCTGAAATCAACCAACGTTTCGATGACCACATCGACATTCTTTTCAATCACGCCGGCACGGTGATCATCAAGCCGTTTCTCGAGACCACCGAATCAGAGTGGGACAGGCTGATGAATATCAACGTCAAATCCATGTTCCTGATGACCCAGGCGGTGCTGCCTTCCATGCTGTCCCATGGCAAGGGCGCCATCGTCAACACGTCCTCCATATCCGCGGTCGCGGGAACACCGATGGAAGTGCTCTACTGCACCACCAAGGGCGCCTGTCATATGTTCACGCGCGCCATCGCCACGGAGTACCGCGACAAGGGCATCCGCTGTAATGCGGTCTGCCCCGGATTTATCCGCACCGCGCATGGCATTCGCGAGTTGAAGGAACTTCAGGACTATGGCGTTGACGTGACGGAGCAAGACATCTGCCGGCTCCAGGGCCGGATTTGCGAACCCGAGGAAGTGGCCAACGTGGCGCTCTTCCTGGCGAGTGACGACGCCAGTTTCGTTAACGGCGAGACGCTGTTCGTCGATAACGGCATGCTTGTTCAAACATAACCGCCTCTATTGCGGCGGCCCCCCGGAGAATCCTCGAGGGTGTTTTTTTGTTTTTCGGCCCTATATGCGCCATGATCCCTCATGGGCAGTTAGAGGACTCGTTACCATGCTGCAATCGACTGAAATCCCGCCCGAGACGCTGCATCGCTGGATCGGCGACGGCGAGGCCGTGCTGGTGGACGTTCGCGAGGCCAACGAAGTAGCCAGCGCGCGCCTGGCGGAAGCCGTTCATCTGCCCATGTCGGCGTTCGATGCGGACCGCATACCCACGGCCACGGGGAAGAAGGTGGTCTTCATCTGCGCCGCGGGGCTGCGTTCCGAACAGGTGCGGCAATATGTCGTGTCTCAGGGTATACTGGACGAGGCCTACAATCTGGCCGGCGGCCTCAAGGCCTGGACCCAGGCCGGCCTGCCGTTGGAAACCGGACCTCTTTCGTCCCCGTGATGTAACACTCAGGATCAGTGGAAGGCGTGACGGCTTATGATCCACAACAAAGACCAAGTCCCCAAGCCACCGGCCGAGCCGCCCGCCGAGCCGGTCCCCGGCGTTCCGCCAATCCCGCTTCCCGACAAGCCACTACCGCCGCCACCGCCGCTGCCCGAACCGCCGCCGCCGGCCTATGCATGGCGGGGCGATAACCTGGATGCGGGATAGGGGATCGCCATGTGGAAGCACCAAGCAAATTTCCTTGTCGGGCAAATCATTCACCACAAGCTGTTTGACTACATCGGCGTGGTTTTCGATGTCGACGCCACTTTTCAAGGCTCGGACGAATGGTACGAGCAGGTCGCCGGCTCCCGCCCCCCGAAAGACCAACCCTGGTATCATGTGCTGGTCAATGAAGCGGCCCATACGACCTATGTCGCCGAGCGCAACCTAGAGCCCGCGGAGGCCCCCCGGAGAATCCTCCACCCCTTTGCCGACCAGCTGTTCAGCGGGTTTGACGGAGAGCGCTATACATTACGTCGGCAGGCTCACTGACCGGCCCCGTCCGGTTCCGGGGTCATCAGGTGAACCGCTTCCGCGCGCAATGAAAACCCGATCGCGGCGCCGACCTCGATGCCGTTACGCCGCGCCACATGGGTCGGAATCTCCAGGTGAAAAGGCTGCCGGACATCATCGCCGACGACGATGACCAACTCGGTGGTTTGACCGAGGCGCACGGCTTCCCGAACGATCCCCGACACCGGGTTCTCCCGCTCGCCCTTGGAGGGCCGGTCGCGGCGATGGACGATGATGCTATCCGCCGGAATGCACCAGGTCACCGCCGCGCCGGGCGGGAAGGCCTTGCTCAGCCGCGCTTCGATGCACCGCCCCTGCCATTCGAGGAGGGTCTTCCCGGCCTCCGCCCGGTGCCCGGTCACGACGCCCGAGAAAACATTGCGCAGATCGACCAGCCGGGCGACCAGGGGGCTTTGGGGTCGCGCCATCACGGTCTCGGGCGACGCGGTCTGGAGGGAGCGGCCGTGGTGGATGACGCAGATCCGATCGGCGAGCCGGGCCGCTTCGTCGAGATCATGGGTGACCAGCAGGATCGGCATTTCCAGATCGTGGCGCAGCTCGGCGAGCTCCCGTTGCAGTCGTTGCCGGGTCACCCGATCGACCGCCGAGAAGGGCTCGTCGAGAAGCAGCACGTCGGGGCGCCGGGCAAGCGCCCGCGCTACCGCGACGCGCTGTTGCTGGCCCCCGGAAAGCTGCCGCGGCAACCGCTCTTCGAGCCCTTCGAGACGGACCCGCGCCAGCTGCGCCAGGGCTTCATGGCGGCGGCGCTCCGGGGGCCGGTCCCGGAGCGCCTCGAGGACGTTCTCCAGGGTCGTCAGGTGGGGGAACAGCGCGTAGGACTGGAACACCAGCCCGACCCGCCGCCGCCGGGCGTCAAGGTTGATGCCGGCCGCCGTATCGAACCAGGTGGCGCCGTTGCAGACGATACGGCCGATGGATGGTTTATGAAGGCCGGCGACGGCGCGCAAGCAGGTTGACTTGCCGCTCCCCGAGGGTCCGACGATGGCCAGGATTTCGCCCGGATCGACCGCCAGATCGATGTTGAGCGGGATCGGGAAATCCTGCTCCAGGCGGATCGAGATGCCGGCTGTCTCAGTCATCACGGCGTCCCACCCGTTGGGCGAACAGGAAACTCAAGGCAATCGTCACCAGGGAGATCAGCAGCAGGACGCCGGCCATCTTCCCGGCCGCGGCGTTGTCGAAAGCCTGGACCCGGTCATAGATGGCGATCGAGATGGTCCGGGTTTCGCCGGAGATGTTGCCGCCGACCATGAGCACCACGCCGAACTCGCCCAGGGTATGGGCGAAGGTCAGCACCATGCCGGTCATGATGCCGGGCCAGGCGAGCGGCAGCTCGATGCGCCACAGGCTGCGCCAGCGGGACAGCCCGCAGCACGCCGCCGCCTCGCGCAGCTCCGGCGATATGGCCTCGAAGGCGCGCTGGATCGGCTGCACGGCGAAGGGAATATTGACGATGACCGAGGCGATGAGCAGGCCCTCGAAGGTGAACACCAGGGTATGGCCGAACAGCTCCTGCCACAGCGCGCCGACCCACGACCCGGCGCCGAAGGCGACCAGCAGATAGAGGCCGATGACGGTCGGCGGCAGGACGATGGGCAGGGCCAGGGAGGCTTCGATCAGGCTCTTGCCGGCGACCTTGGTGACCGCGAGCAAGCGGCCCACGACAATGGCCAAGGGCAGCAGGATGAGAACCGTCAGCCCGCCGAGCCGGACCGACAGCCAGAGTGCATCCCATTCCATTACGGCGTCTCGTCCGGGGCCGCGAAGCCGTGGCGCGCGAGGATCGCCCGCCCGGCCGGCCCGAGTATGAAGTCGTAGAACGCCCGCGCGCCGTGGCCGGCCTGCTTCAGCAGCACCATGCGCTGGCGCAGGGGCCTGTGCCAGGCTTGCGGAATCAACGCGAAGCGGCCGCGCGCGGACAGCTTCGGCGACAGGGCGAGAGAATAGGCGATGATGCCGCCCTGGGTGCTGCCCGAGGTGGCGAATTGGGCCGCCTGGGAGACGTTCTCGCCGAGCACCAGCTTGGCCGCCAGGGCCTGCCACAGCCCGGCGTGACGCAGGGCTTCCTCGGCGCGGCCGCCGTAGGGCGCATGCTCCGGGTTGGGAATTGCGAATTTTTCGATCCGCCCTTCCGCCAGGGCCGCCCGCAGGCCGTTCAATTCACTGTCCGCCTCCAGGGGCGAACCCTCAGGCGCGATGATGACGATGCGACCGATGGCATAGAGCGCGCCTCGATCCAGGGTGAGGCCGTCCCCGGCAAGATCGAGCACGAACGACTCATCCGCCGACATGTAGATGTCGTACGGCGCGCCCTGTCTGATCTGGCGGTAGAAGTTGCCCGACGAACCGAAGCTCACTTTCACCGCATCGCCGGTTATCCGCCGATACGCCTCGGCGGCCTCGGCGAGGGCGAATTGCAGGTCGGACGCCGCCGCGACGATGGCCGGATCACGCGCCTGGAGGCCCGGCGCGCCGATCAGGCCGGTGGCGGTGACCGTGGCGATAATCAAGGCGGACAGGCGTCGCGCGGCCCGTTGCGGCATGGCAAGAAAACTCCCTCGGGACAATCGATTATACCCTATCCCGCCGGGGTCGATATCGGCATCGGGCCGGCAGTCATGCTGGAATTCAGGTGTATGAGCGCCAATACCCGCGATGCCCCCAGGCGCGGGCGTAATATCAGAGGATGTTTATAGTCTGTTGTTGACCCATTTGAGAAATTCCAAGCTATCTTGAATGCAAGGATTTAGTTTGTCTGCTGCGCCGTGATCGGAGACTTTCTCGTGACGGAGGTTTTATACGATGCCGCTGCAAGGCTCTACACTGTGTACCATTCTTCCTGCTATGGGTCTGGCCTTGAGCATGGCCTTCCCCATCGCCGCGGTGGGGCAGAACGCACAATCGCTCACGACGTATGAAGTCGTTGATCCGCCACCTTGTACCAATAATAAAGGGGAAATGGTCCGCTTCATTGAGCGTGGCAGTGGAGGATCCGGCGTGGCGGCTGGCATGGCCATCAGGGATCGTAGTGGTAGACCGGTTATTTTCAGATCCAACTATGCCGCCGCGCCACCGGAATTTCAGAGCTTTATCGACCGGCATGAATGCGCCCATCACCAAACCGGCGATGTCGACCGCCCGCCTCCGCCGCGCAACAGCGCCGAATATCTGATGAATGAAAGCATTAGCGATTGCGTTGCGATCCTGCGCATGCGCGATGAAGATGGCTATGACCGCGCGGCGTTCAGCAGGGTTGCGGCTGCGATGCGTCACGATATGGCGAAAATTGGATTTCCGGAGATCAGCATCGGCAGCCGGATCAGTAATATCGACAATTGTTACACCAAATACGGTTCGCCACAGGATTTCGTCATGGGAATCTTGAAACACAGGGGCCTGCTCCAGCCGTAAAACAACCGGACATGCGGCCCGAGCCTCCGTTGGGCAGCCGAGAGATGAACAGCCATAAGTGACGGCCGCGAGGTGCCCGGAATCTCGACATGCCGATGACTCTTATTGGCTGAGAACGGCCTTAACGGGCCGGCAGTTTCTCGTCCGGCATAACCCCATCAGCCGACATTCGAGAATCCGGGTTGCCGTGGGTTCGGCGTCACCCCGGCAGTCTCTTGGGCTCGTCGACCTCCTCGGCCTCGGCGGTCTGCGCGAAGACTTCCTCGCGGATGATGCGCTCCGTCACCTGGGACAGATAATCGACCAGGACCCGGTTGAGCTGCTTGAACTCGGGCCACAGGGTCTCGTCGACAAACCCCTCGGGAACCTTGAGCATCACGGTGGTCCGTCTCTGGCGCGGATAGCGATACGGGGTCAGCCCATGGCGTCGGGACAAGGCAAGGAAGAGCTGTCTCGACCAGACATCGGTGAGGGAAAACTTCATCTCGATCGGCTTCTCGGAGTCCTCGAATCCCGCCAGCCGCGCGCGGATACGCGACGACGCGGCCTCGGCGGCCCGGCGTTCCCCGGCCGATCCGGGCGCGCGGGTTGAACCAGAAGCACGCTCGCCGGGGCTGTCCGGCGAGTTGTTTCTAGGCCATGGATACGGGTGATGTCGGCAGTGAAATTCTATATCGCGGCGGCAATCGGAGTCGCGTGGGTGATCGCGGCGTATTCTTCCGTAGCGAACGCTGACGGACACTGGGCGGAGTCCCGTATCCCGGGCGCTTCGGAGGGTGCCCTGACCCTGGGCCGCGACCTCGACGGCGACGGCGACCCTGATGAAATCACGATCCGCTTGGAAGTGATCGAGGTCACCGAGGAGGTTTATCCCGGGGAGTTCGTGAAATTCTGGGTATTTGCCCCTGAGGGCCAAGGCATGACGCCGGTTGCCCGCTTGCCGAGCCCCACCATCCGCGTCGAAGAGGGCGACCGAGTGCGCATCATCCTTCAGAACACGCACTACTTTCCGCACACGATTCACCTTCACGGCACCATCCACCCGAATGCCATGGACGGGGTGCCCGACATCACTCAGGCGGCGGTCATGCCGGGTGAATACTTTAGCTACAAGTTCATCGCGAAAAACCCCGGAACGTTCTTCTATCACTGCCATGTACAGCCCGACGTTCACGTGCCCATGGGCCTGGTCGGAATGCTGATCATCGAGGCCAACCGGCCGAACAACAATTTCACCCATCTGGTGCTTGGCGCGGGGCGGATGCCGGATCTCGCCAAGGCCACTGTGGAGGATGGGTACGATCGCGAGTATTCCCTGGTCTACATGGATATCGATTCGCGGCTGAACCGCATTCCCGCCGCGTACAGGGATCCGCGCGAGATCGAGTATCGCATGCACCGGGATTACGATTCGACACAGCGTCAGCCGAATATTTTCCTGCTCAACGGCCGCTCGTTTCCCTTCACCCTGCGCGACACGCCGATCGAGGTGAAATCGGGCGAACGGATCAAGCTGCGCATCCTGAATGCCGGCGAGCGGCCGATGAAACTGCACACTCACGGTCATCATCCGACGCTGACGCATCTTGACGGTTATCCGGTGCCCGCCGGCATGCGCTACACACGCGACGTCTTCGATATCGGCGCCGCCCAGCGTATCGACCTTGAGCTCAGGCCGGGGAGCGACGACGTCTACGCTTCTGGACCCGGGGTGTGGATAATGCATGACCATACCGAACACACCGTGACCAACAAAGGGATCAGCCCGGGGGGAGACATCACCGTGATCGTCTATGAGGGATTTATGAGTGACGACGGGCTGCCCAAGGTCACCGCAAGCAGCGCCACACGTCGAAGCGTATCTTCGATCGTCTCCGCGACGAGTACGGCTTTAACGGTTCAGGGCTTCTTCCAGAGCCTCGATGCAGAAGGAGGCATCCATGGTGTTCGACAGTCGCCATGCGAGCACGTGGCGGGTCGCCCAGTCCATGATGGCGACCAGGTACAGGAAGCCGCGCTGGATCGGGATGTAGGTGATGTCGGCGCACCAGACCCGGTTGGGGCGGTCGATCGCCATACCCCTGAGCAGATAGGGATAAATCCGGTGTGCGGGATGGGGATCGCTGGTTCTCGGCGTCTGATAGATCGCCTCCAGCCCCATCAAGCGCATCAACCTGCGAACCCGGTGACGACCGATGCAGAGGCCTTCGCGACGCAACTGACGCACCATCTGCCGAGAGCCGTAGAATGGATACTTGAGAAACAGCTCGTCGAGGCGCCGCATCAGCGCCAAATTCTCAAGGCTCTCGCCCGTCGGCGCGTAATAGAACGACGACTGGCTGATCGCCAGAACCCGGCACTGGCG
>Ga0209554_1002626_pt1 | contig 12233 bp, 10 predicted proteins | sample MarorgKNORR_S2LV_5_FD_188221 | JGI IMG/M metagenome (GOLD analysis project Ga0209554, IMG submission 188221) | Marine microbial communities from the Southern Atlantic Ocean, analyzing organic carbon cycling - Bottom_A/KNORR_S2/LV (SPAdes) (version 2) | ecosystem: Environmental > Aquatic > Marine... | reverse complement strand
TGAGTTTTTGGCGGAGAGAGAGGGATTCGAACCCTCGATAGTATTGCTACTATACACGCTTTCCAAGCGTGCTGATTAAACCGCTCTCACATCTCTCCGGCTTATTTTTCCTATGATTTATCACAATAAAATCTTAGTTAATAGGAATTCTTCATAACGTAAGTGTGATCAAAAATAATCTTAAAACTCATTACTCCTTTCTAGTTTTAATCTTCTCCTTGTTCCATTCTTTAGCTTTAATATTAGAATTAGGATCAAACCTTGATACATTTATTAGTTTTAATGTAGATATGAGATAATATACTTCGGTTAGTTGTAATTATATTTTTTTATCCAATGCTCTAGCGATGAATAAATTTTTTTGATCTCGTCATATTTTTTCCATCGGTTGATTGATTTTTCATATAAAGGTTGAACAACTTGATTGTAACTTGGGGTATTTATTTTCTTTCGCGCTAATGCAGTCGCATTAAAATTTTTAACATCTTCTTCCCATTCTACATTTAAAAAATTAATGGTTTTTTTTATAGTATTGTCAAAATTTAATACAACCTCCTCATATTTAACTATATGGTAAGCCAAATCATACACTTCCAAATATTGGTCCCATAAGGAAAAAACTTCATTATATAAAATTGTAGCATCTTTTAAATTATAAAAACTAGCCATACCTTCGTTAATCTTAAAATCTGACATGAAGCAACTTAGGACAGTATCGCAAGGGTGTCGCAACATGAGAATAAACTTGCTTTGAGGAAAAACTCTTTTGATAAATGCTACTTCAATCAAATTTAATGGAAGTTTATCTATGATAATTTTATTATGAATATCTTCATTCATAATCTCATGCAGCATATCAAAATATTCAGATTGAAGGGATAAAATATCATCATCGCTTAACAATTCTAATGAATTTATTTTATTATTATTTTTTTCAAAAAAACGATCTCTAATAGATGAAATTATAAGCTTTTCTTCCAACACCAGTATTTTTGAATGGGATCGCAAAATGCTATCTAACAGAGTTGTTCCTGATCGAGGAAACCCAACAAGAAAAATTGGTGTTTGATATTTTTCAGGAATTACAGGTTTTGTAAATTTATCTAGATTAATTTTTATAAAATATTTTTTATAATTTTGAATTAAATCCAGAATTATATTTTTATCGTAAATTTTATTATGTAATTGATTGGATTTAATATTATTTCTCAAATTAAAATGATCGAAGGCTGAATTTGATTCATCTAGAAAATCCAAATTCTTTGCAAGAAGATCGTGGTATTTAATTAAATTGTCCTCCTGATTGATTAATTTATCAATAAATTTATTTTCCAATAAAATTTTTTTCGATTTAAGATAATTTTTTTTTCGCATAAGATAACTTGCTTCAAATAAATTAATGGGAGGTTGGTCTGTAAATATTTTTTTTGCATCATCTATGTATTTTTTAAACAGATCTAATTTATTGGTTTTTTCCAGAATAAATAATAAATTACTGTATGCATCCCAATAATTTGGGTTGGACTTAATTGATTGAATATAATAATCAATAGCCTCTGAAATTTTTTCTTTTTTTACAAAAATCAATCCAAGCAAATTTAAAAGAAAATAATTTGTGGGATCTATTTTTAAACCAATAGTAATTATTTTTTTTGATTCTATTAATTTATCAATTTCATTGTACAAAAAAGATAGATTATTTATTACATTCAAATTTGTTTGGTCTATCTTGTGCGCTAGTTCAAAAAATTGGATTGCATTTGTATAATTTTTTTTCAATGTATAAACATTGCCTAAATTAATATAAGGATCAATATTGTTCTTATCTGCTTCACTGGCTTGTTTAAAATAGTAAATGGATGCTTCATACATTTTTTTATGAACGTAAATTAGGCCTAAATTTATTAAAACTTCATATTGTAGTGGTGAAAAATCTAGAATTTCCAGAAAAATACTTTCAGCACCAGAAATATCCCCCTGTGATTTTTTTAATAGAGCTTCTTTAATTTTACTATTGATATTCATAAAATAATTTCAATAACTTATTTAGATATGTACTAAATTAAGATGTTATAATACTTTTCGCAATAATATATATATAGTGATTATATGACAGAACAAAAAGTGGATCTAAATTTATTTTTTCCCACTCCAGTATGGGCTTCTATAATTAACAATTACAAACATGTTAACCAAAAGATTTTTTCTTATATTGATGAATTAAAAACAAATGATCCAGAAGGAGTAAGAAGAAGTAATTTTAAAGGCTGGCATTCAAAAGATTTTGAACTTAATAATGAGAACGTTATAATATTTGTTAATGCTATATCCACAAAACTAAACAAAGCTTTGATAGATATGAATTGGGATTTAAAAAATCAAACAGTAAAGATTACAAGTATGTGGTCCATAATTAATCAAAAACATGCTTTGAATGAAAGACATATCCATGGCAATAATTTTATTAGCGGTGCTTATTATGTTAAAGCGCCCTCTGATTGTGGAAATATTTGCTTTTATGATCCACGCTCAGGTCCGACATTTAGCCACCCAAAAACAACTGGTCCAAATAAACTCAATGCGAATGCTCACACCATAAAACCAGAAGATGGGCTGCTGGTTTTGTTTCCTAGCTACCTTCATCACTCAGTAGAAACGAATTTATCTGATGAAGAAAGAGTAGTTATTAGTTTTAATGTAAATCTAATTAGTAACTAGTTATCTGACATTTTCAGAGCATTTAAAAAAGCATTCTGAGGTATATCAACTTTGCCAAACTGCCTCATTCTTTTCTTTCCTTTTTTTTGTTTATCTAACAATTTATTTTTTCTAGTCACATCCCCACCATATAGTTTTTGTGTTACATCTTTTCTAAATGAAGCAACAGTTTCTCTTGCTATAATTTTACCGCCAATCGCCGCTTGAATAGCCACTTTAAATTGTTGACGAGGTATTAAATCTTTCAATCTTTCACAAAGAGCCCGGCCCCGGCTTTGTGACCTATCTCTATGGGCGATTAACGACAACGCATCAACTGGATCACCATTAATCATCACACTAACTTTAACCAGATCATTAACTTTATATCCAGCGAGTTCGTAGTCAAAACTTGCATAACCTCTCGTAATTGATTTTAATCTATCATAAAAATCAAATACAACTTCATTAAGGGGTAACTTATATTCAATCATTGCCCTTGATCCTACATAGCTTAAATTATTTTGAACACCTCTTTTGGAAGTGCAAAGCTCTAATACAGTTCCAAGATATTCGTCTGGTACAATTATGGTGGCTTTAATCCATGGTTCTTCAATATTATTTATTTTCACAGGATCGGGCATGTCAGTGGGATTGTGTAAATCAATTATTCTGCCATCTTTCATATTTATCTTATAAACAACTGAGGGTGCTGTAGTTACAAGCTCAAGATTAAATTCAATTTCTAGCCTGTCTCTGATAATTTCTAAATGTAATAGACCCAAAAAACCACACCTAAATCCATAACCCAAAGCTGGACTGACTTCTGGCTCATAAGAAAAACTTGAATCGTTCAGTGCTAATTTAACCATACTATCTCGAAAATGTTCATAATCATCTGAATCAACAGGGAACATCCCACAAAACACAACCGGCTGAGATGGCTTAAAACCTGGAAAAGGTTTTAATGTAGGATTTCTGTCATCGGTGATTGTGTCTCCTACCTTACAATCAGAAACATTTTTAATACCCGAATTAATAAAACCAATTTCCCCAGGACCTAAGCTAGCCACTTCTTCAGGCTTAGGAGAAAAAATTCCGACCCTATCAATTGTATGTGTAACACCAGCAGCCATAAAACGAATTTTTTGATTCTTTTTTAGCTCTCCATCAATAACTCTTACAAGAACAACAACTCCCAAATAACTATCGTACCAGCTATCGACTAATATGCACTTGAGAGGCTTGTCTTTGTATCCGGAAGGAGGTGGAAGATGATTTACAATTTTATCTAATAGTTCTTTTATACCCTCTCCAGTTTTAGCAGAAATTAAAGCGGCGTCTTGGGAATCTATTCCTAGAATTTCTTCAATTTGATTTTTTATTCTCGTCGGTTCAGAGGAGGGCAAATCAATCTTGTTTAAAACCGGGATTATTTCATGATTATTATTTATTGCTTGGTAAGCATTTGCGAGTGTTTGTGCTTCGACACCCTGGGTTGAGTCGACAATCAGAATTGATCCCTCACAAGCCGCTAAAGAACGTGAAACTTCATAGGCAAAATCTACATGACCGGGTGTATCCATTAAGTTCAAAACAAAATTGTTTCCATCCTCACTCTTATAATTAAGGCGAACTGTTTGTGCTTTGATAGTTATGCCTCTTTCTCTTTCCAACTGCATGGAATCCAAAACTTGTTCTTTCATTTCTCTTTGTGTAAGCCCGCCACAAAACTGAATTAATCTATCAGCTAAGGTAGATTTACCATGATCAATGTGAGCAATAATGGAAAAATTTCTTAGATTATTTAATTCTGTCATTAATGTCTTAGTTCACCCCCAAATGACTTTGAGATAAGATCAATAATATTTGTTGAAATTTTTTCTATTTCGCTGTCGGTAAATGTTTTTTCTAATGGCTGCAATATAACTTTTAAGGCAATGCTTTTTTTATTTTCTGGTAATTTTTTTCCTTCAAAAACATCGAAAATTATAACTTTTTTTATTATTTGCTTATCAATTTTTTTAATATTATTGATCAAATCAATTGCCTTAATGTTCTTAGGAAATAAAAATGAAAAATCCCTTTCTACGACTTGATAGGGGTTATTATCATATGCTTTTTTGGTAGAAGTTTTTTTGATTTGAAATTGTTCTAACTTATCAATAAAGATTTCAAAACCACAAACAACAGCTTTAATATCAAATCTTTTTAAAAGTAAGGGGTTTAGTTCGCCAAAATTAGCTATGATACTTTTTCCCAATATTAATTGTGCTGATTTACCTGGATGAAATACATTATTACGCAATGTTTTAAAAATTAAGCCTTCTATAGGTACATTTAATTGCTCAAGAACATAATAAATATCACTTTTTACATCAAATACATCAGTTACTCTTGCTTCATTTAACCAAGAAGAAGAGCTAGATGAACCATATTGTATCCCCGTTGCTACCATTTGCTGGTCAACTTCTTCAAGTCCATTAAAGTTTGGTCCAACCTCAAACAATTTGCCATGGGTATATAACCTAGCTACATTAGGATTTATAGAACTCAAGAGGTTGGGAAAGGCGGATGGTCTCATGGAACTCAAATCAGTGCTAATAGGATTCTTAATATCTATTGATACATTATTATTTATATAATTTGCCTCTTTCGAATCTATAAATGACCAAGAAACTGTTTCTAGATATCCGCGATTAGCAATAAGTCTTTTTGATTTATAAAATGATTTAAGATTAGCGCTTAATGTTTCTTTATTGTTATTAATATCTTTTGACAAAGAAATAGGGATAATTTTATCAAAGCCATAAATTCTTAAAATTTCTTCAACTATATCAGCAGGTCCGTCAATATCCGGTCTAAAAGTTGGCACAGTTATTTCAATTACAGTGTTTTTTTTGGATTTTACCAAAAAACCAAGATTGTTTAAAATGGTTGTCTGATCTTTGGTATCAATACTGATCCCACCAAGAGTTTTTGTTGAGTTTGTATCAAAGTTGATAATTTTATTTTTTTGAATTGAAGATTTGTCTGCTTCTATTGTACTAACCTCCCCTCCACATATTTGCGTTATCATCTGAGTAGCCATATCAACACCCCATTCAATTGAAGTTGGATCAACACCTCTTTCAAATCGGTACCGTGCGTCACTTTGTAAATTTAGCTTTCTTCCTGTCTTGGTTACGCTAATGGGATCAAATAAAGCTACCTCTATAAAAACACTGCGAGTTTCTAAAGAGCAGCCACTTTCCAGACCTCCTATTACACCTCCAATTCCATGGAGATTTTTATCATCACTGATTACAACCATGTCTTCTGAGAGAAGATATTCTTTCTCATCTAATGTTTTACATTTTTCCCCGGCAACTGCTTTTCGCATTGTTAAGTTACCACTTAGCTTATCTGCATCATAAACATGAAGTGGGCGGCCTAAATCATGGGTTATATAATTAGTGATATCGACTAGCGCACTAATTGGTCGCAAACCAATTGCGGTTAGTCTACTTTTTAACCACTCAGGACTTGATGTATTATTCACATTCTTAAAAAAACGACCTGCCACTCCAGGACATAAATATTTATCTTTTTGATTAAATTTTCTCAACCATTTTACACCACTAACAAAGCCACCTTTAATTTTGTTAACTTTTAATTCTATAAGAGAACCTAGGCCTGCTGCAGCTAAGTCACGTGCAATTCCTCTGACTGATAAGCAGTCGGATCTATTGGGCGTTATATTTATTTCTATAACTGGATCATCAAATCCAAAAATTTTAGCAACGGGGTCACCAATTTTATGGACGTTGCTTAATTCTATTATGACTTCATGCTCATCTGAAATACCAAGTTCTCTCTCAGACAAAAGCATACCACAAGATTCAACGCCTCGTATTTCTGATTTCTTTAAGTGCATTTTTGTACCTGGTACAAAAGTATCTATCGGAGCAAAAATACCTAGCATTCCTGTTTGAGCATTAGAGGCTCCACAAACTACTTGAAAATTTCCTTTATTTGTTTGAACCTCACAAACTTTTAATCTATCTGCATTAGGGTGTTTAGTTGCATTAACTACCTTTGCCACAGTAAAATATTTAAATTTCTCTGATTTATCTTCAACGAATTCAACTTCTAAACCTATGTTTGTCAGTGTGTTTACAATTGTTTTAATATCAGCTGTTGTGTCTAAATGATCCTTTAACCAACTAAGTGTAAATTTCATTTTATATACCTGAAGAAGTTGTTAAGTCCAAAGGATCAAAACCATAATGATTAAGCCATCTAAAATCACTTTCAAAAAAACTTCTTGCATCAGTTATTCCATATTTAAGCATTGATAATCGTTCTATGCCCATTCCAAAAGCAAAACCTTGAAAGGTTTTTGAATCTATTTTGCAGTTTTCCAAAACTTTTGGATGAACCATTCCGCATCCTAAAATTTCAAGCCATTGATCTCCTGCTCCAACTTTCCAAACATCATTGTTTTTTGTAAAGGCTATATCCATTTCTGCACTAGGCTCTGTAAAAGGAAAATAACTTGGTCGAAAACGATATTGTAAATCATTAATTTCAAAAAATTCTTTTAGAAAATCAATTAAACATCCTTTTAAATGTGCCATGGACGATGAGTTATCGATTAATAAACCCTCAACCTGATGGAACATGGGCGTATGCGTGGCATCAGAATCACTTCTGTAGGTTCTTCCTGGAACAATAATTCTAATGGGAGGTTTTGTTTCAAGCATAGTTCTTACTTGCACAGGGCTTGTGTGCGTTCTTAAAACCTTATCTTCATTATTTATTTTGTCTTCAATATAGAATGTATCTTGCATTTCTCGAGCTGGATGGTGAGAAGGAATGTTCAATGCTGTAAAATTATTAAAATCCGTTTCAATATCAGGACCGCTCTCCACAGAAAAACCCATCGATGAAAATATATCTATAATTTTATATATGGTTTGACTGATTGGATGAATTTTTCCTGTATTAAAATCTCTTGGAGGTAGAGTGGCGTCTATTTGTTCATTTTCTAATTTTTCATTAAGAGCTGATATCTCTAAATCACTTTTTTTATTGTTAATTGTTTGTTCAAAAAATGATTTGAATAAATTTAATTCTTGCCCTTTGATTTTTTTCTCTTCAATAGATAATAAGGAAAGAGACTGCATCTCATTAGAAAGAAAGCCTTTTTTTCCTATATATTCAATGCGAAGTTTTTCAAGTTCCTCTATTGAAGATATCTTGTTTATTCTTGCTGTAATGTCATTTTTATCCAATGATAAAGACATGCGTCTATATATAAATTATATATTGGTAAAAAACTACCTAGCAGATTGTGCTTTTTCAACCAAAGTTTTAAATACGTCAGGTTGATTCACGGCCAGTTCTGCTAAAATTTTTCTATCAATTTCAATAGTCGCCTTTTTAAGGCCATCAATAAATTGGGAATATGTTATCCCGTGTATTCTTACACCGGCATTAATACGCTGAATCCACAAACCACGAAAATCACTTTTTCTTTTTCTTCTATCTCGATATGCATATTGTTGTGCACGTTCAACAGCTTGTACAGCTACTCTAAAAACATTTTTTCTTCTACCATAATACCCTTTTGCACGTTTTATTACTTTTTTATGTCTCGCGTGTGTCGTTACTCCTCTTGATACTCTTGTCATAATTTACCTCTATTTATTGTAAGGCAACATATGATCAATTAATTTAACATCACCCTGAGACATAATGCATGATTTTTTTGTATTGCGTATAAATTTATTTGAACGTTTACTCATACCATGCCTCTTACCCGCTGGCTTAAATTTTATTTTTCCTGTTCCAGTACGAGAAAAACGTTTTTTAACACTGCTTTTAGTTTTTAGCTTGGGCATTTTAACTCCTTGATAATAATTTAATCACTAGGCTGCCCCGCAGGCCATAGTTGATGTGAGGAGGCTTATAGACAAAATGACTTTAACAAGCAATAAGATTATGCTATTTTACCATTTGAGGGACTAAAATTATCATTATTTGTTTACCCTCACTTTTAGGTGGCACTTCAACTTTGGCATACTCAGATACTTCCTCTGTTAATTTTTTTAGCAAATCTAGGCCCAGATTTTGATGCTCCATTTCTCTTCCTCTGAAACGCATTGAAACCTTAACTTTATTTCCACCACTAATAAATTTTTTTAAGGCCTTAACTTTCACTTGATAATCATGTGTGTCAATTCCAGGCCGCATTTTTATTTCCTTAACCTCAATGGTCTTTTGTTTTTTCTTAGCTGCTTTTTTACTTTTCTGTTCTTTATATTTTAATTTTCCATAATCTATAATTTTACAAACAGGTGGTTTCGCATCAGGAGATACCTCAACTAAATCATACCCCTCATCTTCAGCGTAGTTAAGAGCTTCACGAATACTTATAATTCCTAATTGAGCTCCAGTGGAAGATATTACACGAACCTGACTAGCAGTGATTTGCTCGTTTGTTCTTGGACCAACGTCTTTTTTTGCTCTGTAATTAAGGGCCAAAACGCTTGATTGTGAATAAGATGAAACTATATCTAAATAGCATAGATAAGAGTAAAGAAGAATATCATATTTTTAAACGGATATAGGGGGTAATTACTTTTTTTTCAAGACTTCATTTTTTAAATTACTGGCTAATTTATAAGATAATCAAAAGTCCCAAAAAAAAATTAGTATATTGATATAGTAAATAATAAAAATGACTGGTTAGAATAAGTTAAAATAATGAAAATCGGTATAATAAGAATAGATAGAATGGGTGATATGATATTAACATTGCCTATCATTCAATCTATTAAATCAATTGATTCTTCCATCAAAATTCATGTTTTTGCTTCATCTAGAAATGTGCAAGTAATACAAAGTTTTAAATATATTGATAGGATATTTAATATTAATGATGAAAACAAATTAAACAAAGAAAAATATGATTTAATTTTAAATTTTTCTCCTGGGTGGAAAAGTTTTTTTTTATGTTTGTTCTCTAAAGCATCAAAAAAAGGTAATTTAATTTTTTTGTCTCGTTATAAAAAAAAATATTATTCTAAGTTATTATTTTTAATCTTATCAAAAATATTCTTTCAAAAAACACTCATAATTAATCGCATCAAAAGATTTAATAACAATCAATCTATTCATTGCACTGAAATGATGTTTAAGTTGTTAGATAAATGTGATGTGACATATGAAAAAAATCTTTTAATTGAAAATTTTTTACCCAAGTTTAAAGTTATTGCTTCAGAAAAAAAAATTTGTCTAGTACATTTATCTGCAAGATGGATAAATAATTATTATGCTGAGAGTGACTTCTTAAACCTCATTTTAAAGTTACAAAGTAAATTTAATCTAGCTCTTACTACAGATGATTCAACAAAAGAAAAATTTAATTTAATATTTAAAAGATATCCAATTATTAATAATTATCAATTTGATCATTTTAAGACTTTAAATGAGGTTGTTATTTTTGAAAATTTAAACTTTAAAAACTGGACTCAAATAATACATTCATCAAATTTAGTTATTACGCCTGAATGCGGCCTTATCCATGTAGCTGCTGCTTGTAAAATTCCCTCTAAAATAATTTACAATGCAAACAATAAACCAAATATGATGTATAAAGAATATACTCCATTGAAAAGCAAGCATGAAAGGTTCCTTTTTAACGATAAGAACCTAAATTCTCTACTAACTCAAAGTTTATAATAATTTCTTTTTTTCAATAAAATTAATTACTTCTTGAGTGGTTATATTATTCACATACGATGATGAAATTTTATAATTATTTGGTTGATTGCCAATATTGGCTTTTGTAACTTTATTATCATTAACAAGCCATAAAATATTGTTGCCTGAAAGTGCTGCTATATGACCAGGCCCCGTATCATTAGTAACAATCAAAGTAGATATTTTTGATATAGAATAAATTATATCGGGTGGGGAATGATCAATATTATTAATTAAATTTTTACAATTTTTAAGTATTGGAATAACACTCTTGCTATCTTGATTGGTTCCAACGATACAGATCTGATAATTTTTATCTTCACAATATTTCGCTAATTTACTGAATTTTTTTGGATCCCATTGCTTATGTTTTCCTCTTATTGATACTCCTGGAATGAAAAGGACGGTTTTATTATTATATCTTTCATCCAAATTACTTTTAAGCCAATTATATTGAATATTAATAATTTCTGGTATTTTTAAAAGTTTAATTTGATTGAATAATCCTTGCGTAGTTGTTTCAGTACCTTGGATCGGAATGTTATATTTAATATGTGAAAATTTTCTTGAACTACATATTCTTACATTACTAAATATGCGAAAAAACAAGCGATAATATGAAGTTCGCGATGAATTTTGCAGATCAATTATTAAATCATATTTACTTTTAAGAAGTTCAATTAGCAATGAAATTGTTATAATAATATTATTTAGTCTATTATCTTCAATTAAACTATCAAAGTAATTTGCTTTACTTAAAAAATTAAAATACTTTTTTTCAGTTAAAAGATCAATGCTAGCATTGGAATAGTGAGCTTTAATTGAGTGCATTACAGGCAAAGAAAATACAATATCGCCCAATGAACCATGTTTAATGATTAATACACGTTTCAAGATGAGATACCTTGATATAAATTAAAATATTTTTCTAACATTTGTTTTTTTGAAAAATATCTAACAACATGTTCTCTTCCACTTTGTTTAAGTTTATTAAAATTTTCAGAGGAAGAACTTAAAATTAGTTGAATTCTTTTTTTTAATTCTTCGTGATTATGCGGATTAATTTTATAAATATCATCAAGGCCTTTTAATTGATTATTTACTCCTCCAAAATTATAGGCAACTATCATTTTTTTCATTGCTAAACTTTCGCTAATAATTCGACCAAATCCCTCAGCTTTTAGGGGCGAGGAAATAACTAAATCAGAACAATGATACATCATTTTTAACTCATTTTTGTCTAAATGACCTAAAATTCTACAATTATAATTTAAGTTTTTTTTTCTAATTTCATTAGTTAATTTTTTTGTGTAAATAATATTTTTATCGTCCCCAACAAAATAAAAGATGTAGGGGCTATCTTTAAGTTTTTCTACTATATTGAGAAATTCTAGTTGACCTTTCCATTCTGTTAATCGACCTGGATAGAGAATGATTTTTTTATCAGATAAAATATTTTTTCTTTTTATAAAATTAATAAAATTTATTTCTTCATTAATTTTTGCATCATAAAAATCAGTGTCGATACCATTATTAATAACAATTATTTTTTTTTGATTTATATTATAATGCTCAACTATTTCTTCCTTTACATATTTTGAGATTGCAACAATGTAATCTGTTTTTGCTAATCCCTTATTATATAGTTTTTTTATAGTATTTTGATGTCCATATACATTATGGAATGTAGAGACAGTTGTCAGATTTTTTTTATCAATAAATGGCAGCAACCATGCTGGTGCTCTAGACCGAATATGCAAAATATTAATGTTATTTTCTTTAATTAT
>Ga0209554_1002624_pt1 | contig 12248 bp, 10 predicted proteins | sample MarorgKNORR_S2LV_5_FD_188221 | JGI IMG/M metagenome (GOLD analysis project Ga0209554, IMG submission 188221) | Marine microbial communities from the Southern Atlantic Ocean, analyzing organic carbon cycling - Bottom_A/KNORR_S2/LV (SPAdes) (version 2) | ecosystem: Environmental > Aquatic > Marine... | reverse complement strand
CGGAGGGGGGGTGAGGGCCTGACTGCCTGGGAAGCGGACGAATCACGGCAAGCGAGTTGCCGTTCACCCTGTCCATCCTCTAAGAGAAACGAAAACAAGATGCCCGCCAACCCCTAGATCTACACAAAGTATGGAGGCTAGTCATGCCTGGCGCGCTCGACGGTATCCGCGTTATCGACTTTGGACAATATGTTGCCGGTCCGCTGGCCGGGATGTTGCTGGCCGATCAAGGCGCCGGCGTGATAAGGATCGACCCGCCTGGTGGGCCCCGGTGGCAGACGCCCGCCAACGCCACCTGGAACCGGGGCAAGAGCAGCGCCGTTCTGGACCTGAAGCAGGCGGAGGACTTGGCGACGGCCCAGGCGCTGATCCAAGGCGCGGACGTTGTTGTGGAGAACTTCCGGCCGGGGGTGATGGACCGTTTGGGTTTGGGCGCCCAAGCAATGACTGAGGCCAACCCCCGCCTGGTCTATTGCTCGCTTCCCGGATTTGCTTCCGATGACCCCCGGTCCAACGTCAGGGCCTTCGAGGGCGTTATCGGCGCTGCCGCCGCGACCTACGGTACCCGCACCACGTCCGCTGACTTCCAGAGGCCGGTGTACACCGCCGTTCCCATCGCCTCGGTATACGCCGCGTTCCAAGGGGTAGTCAGTATCGCCATGGCCTTGAACGCCAGGGAGAGCGACGGCCTGGGCCAGCGGGTCGAGGTGCCCTTGTTCGACGCTATGCTCCCCTCCAACGGCCATCACGGGCTGCGGGTGCACGTCCCAGACATGGTCCCGCCAACCACTCGCGGCCTATGGGGCGGAGTTTTCGAGTGCAAAGACGGCCGGTATATCCGCTTCGGCGGCACTGGCAATCAGAACTTCCGCCAGTTTGTGGAGGCCGCCGGAATCACCTCTTGGGACGCAGAGGGCCTCACCGACTTGGATCGGCTTATGCAGAACCGGGAACTGGCCGACGAAGCGGCCGCCCGGTCCAAGGAGCTTTTCAAAACCCGCACCGCCCAGGAATGGGAGGACTTGGTGGCTGAGGCGGGCAGCGAGGGCGCCATTTGCCGAACCAGCGAAGAATGGTTCGAACACGAACATGCCCGCCAGTCCCAGATGGTGATTGAGGTAGACGACTCTACCTACGGCAAGATGCTGCAGCCGGGCATCGCTGTCCGCATGTCGCTAACTCCGGGTAGCGTGCGCAGTCCCGCGCCCGGCCTGGATCAGCACCGGGAGGAAGTCCTCGCCGAGTTGCGTGCCGCCGAGCCCGCCGTTGCCGCCCAAGCTCCATCATCGTTCCTGAGGGCGGCATTGGAAGGAGTGCGGGTGCTGGATCTGTGCATCATTCTGGCCGGACCGACCTTGGCCCGGACCCTGGCCGAGTTCGGGGCCGACGTTATAAAGATCGACAACCCGGTCCGTGACTCCACGGTGGCCCGCCACAACGAGGTCAACCGTGGCAAACGCAGCATCCTGCTGGACCTGAAGTCGGAAGAAGGGCGCGATGTCTTCTGGCGGTTGCTGGAGGGCGCCGACGTGGTGGCCCAGAACTACCGGGCGGGCCGGATGGCTGAACTGGGACTAAGCTACGAGGATGTCCGCAAACGGAAGCCGGATATCATCTACGCGTCGCTGAATGCCTTCGGCCACTTGGGGCCTTGGGCCGGCCGCCCCGGCCACGAGCAGTTCGCCCAGGCGGCGACGGGCATGGACCGGCGATTCGGCGGTGATGGACCGCCTACCGTACAGCCCAACCCGGTCAACGACTATGGGACGGGGTTCATGGGCGCTTACGGCGTGGCCTTGGCCCTGCTGCACCGGCAACGTACCGGTCAAGGACAGCATGTGGACGCGGCCCTGGCCTACACCGCGATGACCCTCCAGTCGCCCTTCATGCAGCAATATGAAGGCAAGGTTTGGGACGAGACCAAGGGCCAGGACGCTTTGGGCAGCCGCCCTCTGCACCGGGCCTACGAAGCCTCAGACGGATGGTTTTTCTTGGGCGCTCTTGAAACCGAGCTTGCCCGATTAGACGCGGTCGAAGGCCTCTCCGGCGTTGGCGGATTAGAGGATTCGGACTTGGCCCACGCGTTGGAAGAGCGATTCCAAGCAAGCACTATCGAAACATGGGTCGGACGTCTCACAACAGCCGGAATGGGTGCACATAGAGTTGTGACCCATCCCAGCGAGTTGATGGATGACCCGTGGGTAGTGGACCATGGTCTTTCCCTAACCCGCCCCCACCAGGAGATCGGTCTGGTGACCACTGCGGGGCCAGCCCCCCGCATGTCGCGCACCCCGGTAGCCCCAGGCCGTCCCGCCCCCAAGCCCGGCGCCGACGCCCAGGAGATCCTGGAAGAGATTGGCCTGGGCCACCAATTCGACGGCCTGGTGGAACGGGGCGTGATTCGCCTTGACGGGGTGGCGGCCGGGTGACTCCGGGATTTGAACCAACTGGGGAATCGGAACCGGCCTTATCCAACCAATCGCGGCTGACGAGTGAGTAGATACATGCTCTGGAACTTCCCGCCGGGAAGAGAAGAAAAACGCTAAGTCCTTTTGGACGCCGTGGCTGAGGTGCGTGAGGTTCTGGAGGCGGGAGCGGACCAGTCGGAAGAGGAAGGCACCCTTCCCCAAGATTCGGTGGACGCTCTCTACGAGTCCGGTTTATTGGGACTTAAACTCCCTGCCGAGCTTGGCGGGGCCGAGGCAGATCCGGTGACCCAATTGGAGGTCATTGAGGCACTGGCCCGCATCGACGCCTCGGCGGCGTGGTGCACCATGATCGGCGCCACGTCAATGGGCTCTTGGGGCGTTTTTTTGCCCGACGGGGCGATCGAGCAGCTGTTCGTGGGTGGCCGCCCGCCCAAGGGAGCGGGAGTCTTCCTGCCTGCCGGGATAGCCGTGCCCAAAGGCGACGGGTATATCGTCAATGGCCGGTGGCCCTTTGCCAGCGGGATACGCCATTCGGAGTATGTGTCCGGGGGAGTCAGGGTCGCCCGCGATGGTGTGGAGACCGGGGAGCGTTTGCGGATGGTTTTCCCAACCTCTGACGTGAAGATTCACGACAATTGGCAGGTGTCAGGTCTCAGGGGCACCGGAAGCAACGATTATTCGGTAACCGAACTGTTCGTGCCCAAAGAATTCTCCTGGGACCCCATACATACGCCGCCTAAACGGGGCGGGCCGCTATTCCGGATGGGTTCGCCCGGATTGGTGGCCAACGAACATTCGGCCTTTGCTTTGGGAGTGGGACGCCGGGTGTTGGACGCCATCGTCGGCCAGTCTACGGAAACGCGGGGTTGGCGGAACCCGGAGGCCATCGCCTCCCGCCAGTCTTTCCAGCGCTCCCTGGGTTGGTGCGACCTGCGGTTACGCGCCGCCCGGTCCTTGGTCGTCGAAATATTGGAGCGGGCCTGGGAGTCGGCGTGTGATGGAATCACGCCTGACCTGCAACTTCAGATAGAGATGCGCAGCTCGGCCACTTATGCTGCCGAGGTTGCGGTTGAGGTTGCCTCTCAAGCATTCCGGTACGGGGGAGGCCGGGCGCTTTATAACTCCAGCGTGCTGCAGCGGTGCCTGCGCGACCTCAACGCGGCGGCCCAGCACTTTATGGTCAGCGACTCGTCCTATGAGAACCACGGCCAATTCATGCTGGGCATGCCAGGTATCGACCCCATGGGCTGATACACTTGGGAATCTCCTTGGGCAACCAACTTCCTGGATTTCTTGACGCGACAAGCAATACCGGGTACATTCACCAACCATTAGTCGGAATTTATATATTGGAGCTCTTTATCACCATGGGCTGGTCCACGCATCATTCAACAGGTTTGATCCACTACGCTCCACAGAATAGTTATCGTGGCTATACTCTCCTGGCCAACGTCGGTGGGCATGACACCAAGCTGATCGACATGGAAGGCCGAATCTGCCATACCTGGCATTCCGACGAAGGCATCGGCTACAGCTATCTCTTGCCCAACGGCCACCTGCTGCTTCGTACCGGGCCGGCGGCAGAGGAAGTTTCTTTTTTGACCCGCCCGGAGCGGGACCTTTTGCCCAGGGGAGGCAGAACAGCGGCCGGGGCCATCCTGGAGCTTGACTGGGACAGCAACGTAGTTTGGGCCCACCGCAATCCCTTCCTCCATCATGACTTTGAACGTCTGCCCAACGGCAATACGTTGGTGCTAGTGTGGCAATCGATTCCGGAGGAGTTGGCCGCCACGGTGAACGGCGGATTCAGCGACGGTTCGACCCAGGGTCAGATGCTGGGCGACGTCGTCCAGGAAGTCACCCCAGGCGGCGATGTGATCAACGAGTGGCGGTCTTGGGAACACCTCAGCCTGGAAGAGGACACGATTTGCTTTCTGGAGGGCCGACAGGAGTGGACCCACCAGAACACCCTTAACGTGACCAAGGACGGAGACCTGTTGGTAAGCTTCCGCCAGACCGACACCATAGGGATCGTCGACCGGTCCAGCGGGGAGTTCAGTTGGAAGTGGGGACCTGGCGATATCTCCCACCAGCACAACCCAACCTACCTGGAGAACGGGCATGTATTGCTGTTCGATAACGGTCCCCACCGCCGGGGGGTGTGTCACTCCCGGATCATAGAGATTGACCCGAGCGACAACCAGATCGTCTGGGAGTACCGGGGTGACCCGCCCATATCCTTCTTCAGCTACCACATCAGCGGCGCGGAACGGTTGCCCAACGGCAATACGCTGATCTGCGAAGGCGCGCCGGGCCGCATCTTTGAGGTTACGCCCGCCAAGGATATCGTGTGGGAGTACATCAACCCCTTCGCCGGCATGAGCGGCTATGGGGTTGGCGGCACCGTCTCTGGCTATGCCAACTCGGTATTCCGCGCCCACCGCTACGGCCCGGACCATCCGGCGCTCCAAGGCCGGGACCTGGACCCGGAGAGTCACTCCAATCTGAACCGTCTGTATTCCCCGGCGTAACCGGACTGCCGTCAGGCCGGCTGGGCGGTTCATCTGATTCGAAATCCGTTGCAAAATCCCCTGCCTGCGTAAGATGCCGTCCTTTAGCCTGCCGGGCATGGTCCCGCGATTGACAAGGCGAAGGCTTTCTGGTGGAATGGGGCCATTCAACGAACAGCCGGGCAATTATCCATTTGTTTGACCGGCTAGTATGGAGGACGAATCATGGCGGCGAACAAATCATACGCATATGTGGGTCTGGCGGGGGAAACCGCTCCCGGACGCACCGTCAAGTCTGGACTATACCGGCTGGCGGAAGGCGACACCGAGTGGGAGTTGAAAGGTAGCGGCCTGCCGGAAGCCCCCGCCATCCGGGCCTTGGCGATCCATCCCCAAAAGCCGGAGATCGTGTACGCCGGCACCCAGGATGGACCCTATCGCAGCACCGACCATGGGGAACATTGGGAAAAGGTCAACGTGCCGGATCACGGCCAGCCCGTGTGGTCCCTGCTCTATTCTCCTAGAGACTCCAACGTGATGTACGCCGGATACGAGGCTTGTGAGATTTACCGGAGCGAGGATGGCGGGGAGAACTGGCAGCCCATCCCCATCAGCGTCCGCTTCCCAGAAGTGACCATGGCTCCGGGCGCCAATCCGGCCAAGCGAATCTTGATGATGTCCGCCAGCGCCGCCGACTCCGGCGAGCTATACGGCGCCATCGAAGTTGGCGGCCTCATCCGCACGGTGGACGGCGGTGAATCCTGGGAGAATCTGAGCCACGGACTGTACGCGAACGACGATTTCGTGGACATGCACGGCGTCATGGCCAGCTCGCTTAGCCCCGGGACCGTTCTCAGTATCTCCAGAGCCGGCATGTTCCGCAGCACTGACCGTGGCGACCACTGGACCCACGTCGATCTGGAGCCCCTGAACTCCAAGGGACAGACCTACTGCCGGGGCATCAAGGAAGTGCCGGGAGACCCCAAGACCGTCTGGGTGGCTGCGGGCGGCAACTTCCAGAGCGACCTGGGCGTCTTGTTCCGGAGCAAAGACGTTGGCGCCACCTGGGAGCGCATCGACATGGGGTTCGAGGCTAATAGCACGATGTTCGGCGTCGCATTCGACGAACACCAACGGGGCCGTATGTACTGCGCCACCAACGGCGGGCAGGTATTCGGCAGCCTGGACCGGGGAGAATCCTGGAGCGCCTACCCGTTGCCCGAGGGAGCCACCCAGGTTTACGCGCTGGCCTGCGGTTAAGACCGGCTCCGGACACTCCAAGAGTTAAGCCATGGAATGCCCGAATTGTCACGCCGGCAATGCGGAGGGAGCAAGATATTGCTCTAGTTGCGGAACTTCCCTGACCTCCGCAAGGGCATCGGCTAATCTCGCCGGTAGGATCGCCCGTTTGGGCGCGGTAATCTTGGATGGATTCATCTATCTGATCCCGCCGGTGATCCTGGCAGTGGTGACTCCCTTGCTCGTTCACGGGCCGGGTGGAGAGACGGTCGCCGGCGCTTTCATTATCATTGCCATTCTCATTGTTTCCCTTTACCAGATGGTACTACTCATCAAAGACGGGCAGACATTGGGTGAGAAGGCGCTGAGGATCCGCATCGTAAAAATGGATACAGGGGAGAACGGCGGCTTTGTTCCCAACGTGCTGCTACGGTTCATCGTCAACGGCCTGCTGTGAATCATTCCATTGTACGGCCTGGTCGACATCCTGTTCATTTTCCGAGGCGACCGCCGCTGCATCCACGATATGATCGCGGGAACGCAGGTCGTCGAGGTGTAAACGCTTGGTGGTTTAGGTCTAGCCCGGTTTAAGTGCGGGTTAGAAGCTCGAGGATGTGACCGTCCAGGTCCTTGAAATAAACACCCCTGCCGCCCCGCCGGGTATTGATCTGCATGTCGTCCAGGTCCCGAGGCCCGCTGCCGTAGGTAACCCCCCGGTCTTTGATGCGGCCGAAAATATCATCGAACTCTTGATCGTCGACGTGGAAGGCGTAATGGTGGCTGTCGAATCCTTCCCGGTTGTCGAAGTCCAGGGTCAAGGTATCGTTGGCTTTAACCGGAGCGAAGTGTCCCGCCGGGCCGTCGTAGTTAAGTCCGAAAATGTCCGCGAAGAACTTGGCCGAAGCTTCCTTGTCGCGGGCCGGTACGATGGTGTGGTCTAGAATGAGGGACATGAAACACCTCCACGGCGCTGTGATTCGAAACCTGGCGGTGGCGGCCTACGGAATGGACATTCCAGCCGCCTAGCCGCAAGCATATTCCGGTTAATCGGCGGGGTCAATCCCCGTACGTATTTCCCCGGACGTATTTGGAAGGAGGACGATCGTGGAATTGGGTCTAAGCGGCAGAGTAGCCCTGGTAGGTGGGGGAAGCATGGGTATCGGCAAGGCCTCAGCGCTGGCTTTGGCGCGGGAGGGGGTCGACGTGGCGATCTGCGCCAGAGGCAAAGAAACTCTCGACCGGGTCGCGGGGGAGATCGCCCAGGAAACCGGCCGGCAAGTCCTGCCCATCGTGGCCGACCTTGGTACCGAGGCCGACGCGCGGCGCTTTGTGGATACGGCGGCGGAGCATTTTGGACGCCTGGACATCTTGGTGAATTGCGCCGGTAATTCTCCCGGTGGCAGCCTTCAATATCTGGAGGAAGCCGACTGGATGCAAAGCCTGAACCTGAAGTTTCTGGGGTATGTGCGTACCTGCAAAGCGGCCATACCGTACATGAAGGAGCGGGGTTGGGGCCGCATCATCAATGTTATTGGGAATGACGGGGTCAAACCCATCTATTTTGAGATTACGCCTGGAGCGGCCAACGCGGCGGGGATCAACTTCACTCTGGCCATCGCCGAAGAGTTGGCGCCCTTCGGCATTACGGTCAATGCCTTAAACCCCGGTCCAGTGGATACCGACCGTTGGTGGGGTTTGGTGCGCACCATGTCCAGGGAGAAGGGAATCACCGAGGAGGAAGCCCAAAAGCGGGCGATCAGCAGCATCCCCATCGGACGATTGTGCGCTCCCGAAGAGGTCGCAGACATGGTTGTTTTCCTGGGGTCGGAGCGGGCCAGCTTCGTTACCGGCGCGGCAATCTCCATGGACGGCGGCCAGCGCAAAGCCATCATGGACGTTTAAGGAGAAAACATGACAATTGATGTCCACGCCCACTACGTTCCAGCGTCCATATTGAAAGCGGTGGAGCAAAACCCGTCCTTGTATGGCTCCCGCTTAGATGGTCCGCCCGGCGCCGGTGGTTGCTTGTGCTACGACTACGGCCTCACCCTACGGCCCTTCTACCACGCCCTGCTAGACCTTGATGACCGGTGGGAGGTTATGGCCCGTCAGGGCGTGGACCGGCAAGTCTTGTCGGTGTGGGCCGACCTGTTCGGTTACGGGATGCCGGCGGAGGACGGAGCCCGCTGGCACCGGTTGATGAATGACCGGTTGGGGGAAGAGGTGCAGGAACACTCTGAGCGCCTGTCCATGCTGGCTTCGGTCCCCCTTCAAGACGCTCACCGGGCCGCCACCGAGTTGGAATATGGGGTCAAGGAATTGGGAGCTTTGGGTGGTGTAGTTGCCCCTAGCATCGACGGCGTCAATCTGGGCGAGTCCCCTCTGGACGATTTTTGGGCTGCGGCGGTGGAACTGGATGTGCCAATCTTTATCCATCCCACCCAGCCGGTGCCCGCTCCCCGAACACACAACTTCGGCCTCAACGTCATCGTCCAATATATCTACGACAGCACGGTCAGCGTCGGCACCTTGATCTTCGGCGGCGTGTTGGACCGTTTCCCCGATCTGAAGCTGATCCTCTCCCACGGTGGTGGCTTCGTTCCCTATCAGATAGGCCGGTTCGATAGGATCTACCGGAACATGGCACCCGGTGAAGCCTCGGCTCAGCCGCCTTCAGCATACTTAGGCCGATTCTGGTACGACACCATCGTCCATAACGCGGCGGCCCTGAGTTTTCTTCGGGACCTGGTGGGAAGCGAGAAGATTCTATTGGGTACCGACTACCCCTTCCCGGTGGATGACCCAGACCCGATCGGCAGTGTCGGCCAGGTTGGCTTTTCCGCTCAGGAGATTACCCAGGTCACATCAGGAAACGCCCAGCAGTTGTTCAAGTTGCCGGGGTAGAGCCCCTTACCCCCGGCCCTTCTCCCGCTGGGAGAGAGGTGACCGAGATGGAGTCGAGGCCGGGGTGAGGGCATCGGTTGACAGGGGACATATCCGTTGCCATCATGCTACCTGAACCGGGAATCCGTCGCAGATTCGGATAGCCCGAACCAGAAGGAGAAAGAGCCACATGCGAGGATCGAGACTGCCGGCGGGTGGCGAGAACGTACTCCAGACCATCCGGGGCAAGCGGGCCGCGGCGGAGGCGTCGGGCATCAAGCTGCTGGACCTGTCCATCGGCGAGCCTAAGGGCGCGGCGCTCCTCAGCGCCAGACAGGCGGCGGCTGCCGCGGTGATGAGCGAAGACGAGGCGATGCACACCTATCAGTACAACGCCAGCCCCGGCGTGCCCAACTTCGCCCAAAGGTTCATCCAGGTCCACGTAAAACGGGACTTTCAAGAAGGCGACGTGGACTATCTGGCGATGCCTGGAATCAAGCCCATGCTCGGTCTGGTCCCGCTGGCTTGCGGATGCGGTAACCAGCCGTTAACCGTGGCAACTACCACTGACCCAGGATATCCGATTCCGGCGGATTGGTGCGGCTACCACCCCTACGCTACCAACTACGCCCTTTCCCTCAACCCCGGAAACGAGTTCCGGTTCACGCCGGATCAGATCGAAGATGGCACCGGCTTAATCATGATGAACTACCCTCATAACCCTTCCGGCCAGGTGGCCACCGAGGGTTGGCTGAGGCAGATCTGCCAGTACTGCAGCGACCACGACGTACGCCTCTTCAACGACGCGGCTTACATCATCCTCAGTCACGGTCCCGAGAGTCTTTGTTTGTCCGACGTAGCCCCCGATTACCCCGATCTTTCCTGGACGGAGGCCTTCACCGCCGCAAAGCTTATTGGTAACGGCACCGGGTGGCACGTTGGGGCGATGGTGGGTTCTCCCGATTTCGTCGGCGACTTCAAGGAGGTTAAGGGCAAGACGGATACTGGATTTGTCGCCCCCATGGCGGCGGGAGTGGTGGCGGCTTTCGAGGGAGACATGGAATCCATCTACCTGGTCAAGGAGATGTACCGGTCCCGTCTGGGATTACTCGCGAAGATATTGACGGGCCGGGGAATGCGCCTGGCCTTGGAGCCGGCGGCCGGCTTCTTCACGCTTTGGCTGGCGCCGGACCATGCCTTCGGGCAAAAAATCGAGAGCGCCGAACACTTTAATTTCATGATGATTGAAGAGACCGGCATGGTCGGCGTGCACTTTCCGCCCTACGTCCGCTACGCAGTCTGCGCCGACGTCGCGGCTATGAGCGACGAGATTGATGCGGCATTCGATAAGGCGCAGGTCTCGTATGATTAGCTGATGGTTAGCTGAGTCAACCGTCCTTAATAAGAGAAAGAGGCTCCACTACGCGGGGGCCTCTTTCTCTTTATGTCCGGCTTCAAGCTCTTTCCGGATCCCATCCAGTCTTAACCCATCGGCCCTTGGAACACCTGGTCAACGTAGGTGTCGGACAGGGGTTCTAGGGTTTCCGGCCATGCGCCGTCGTTGCTCCGCCTGAGATCTTTGGGACGGGGTGTTCCCTGCCAGCCCAGTTGCTCCATGTAGTAGTACAACTGAATCATGTGGCCGTCGGGATCGGTGGCGTAGGCGGCGAAATCTATACCCGGGTGCAGTTCTTCGGGGATCTCTTTGAAGGTGACGCCCCGTTCTTTTAGGAAGGCGACCGCGTTTCTTAGCTGTTGGTAGCTGCCGACTTCCACGCCGAAGGACATGCATGAGGTGTGGGGACTGCATCCCAACTCTTGCCGCAAGGCTTTGGGGAACAGGCCCAGGCTGTGGTGCTCGTTGCCGTTCCTCAGGAACACTACCCGGTGGCCCTTGTACTCGCTCTCCTCGGTAAACACGAATCCCAGGTCGTTGGTGTAAAAGTCAAAGGCGTTGTCCAAGTTATTGACGAACAGGTTAACCGGACCGATCTTGGTGATCTTGAAAGGCCGGGGCAGCAGTACGCCCTCCACGTCGAAGGTGGCCGGCAGGTTTTCCACGTCCCTGGTGCCCGAATAGATGTCGATTCCCTTTTCCACTGCCTCGTCGACTTCCAACGCTTCAGACATCTGAGGCAGTCCAGGCTTCTCCCCGAAACCCCGGTAGTGCATCTCCCTGGGTTTGCTCCGTCCCAGCCAGCCGATCTGCTCTATACCGTAGTACAACTCGTTGATGTTGTCGTCCGGGTCCCAGACGTAGGTGTGCCAGTTGCTTCCCGGCATGTCCCGGCCCGAGCGGCGGATGGGGACTTCCCGCTCGTCGAAGTAACCTACGCCGTTCACCACTTCCTCCAGTGACCCGGTCTGCCAGGTGATCTGGTTGATGGTTACATCGCCGTCGCCGGTATGGCCGCTGTTGCGTCCCATCACGTCCATCGCCTCTCTGGGGAACAGGACAAAGGAGTGGTGGTCGCCGCCGTGGTGCATGAAGTAACCGCCGGCGTCGGCCACGTCCTTCAGCATCTCTGCCCGCTGAGGGTTCCCTTTAAAATCAATGTGATCCGAGATTTTGAAGCCCAAAAAATCCCGGTAAAATGTTAGCGACTCCTTGGGGTTGTTCACGTTGAAGCCGAAGTGTCCCAACCGCCGAATCTTGAATGGCCGGGGCATCAATACACCGCCCACGCTGTACTCTTTCTGCTGTGTCGTCGCCATCACATTCTCCTTTTCATGCCAGCTTTCGCCGGTTTTGATTGAGATTAGGCTATACCGCTGATCCAGTAACCGGCGTCTCCATATGGTGGGGCATAATCTCGGTGGCGAAAAGCTCCAATGACCGCATCGATTGTTCGTGGGTTAGGCTGCCCCATTGGAAGGATGCCACGAAGTAGTTGGCGCCGGTGGCCACGTATTCTTCCATGTATTCTTTGATGGTGTCAGGGGAGCCGGCGATGACGCCAAAACCCGCACCGGCGCCACGGCCCGCGCTGTGCTCCAGACCGCCGGGATTGGCCCGTCTTCCCTGTACTTCCGCCGACTCTAACTCGGAAAATAGGTCCTTGCGCGCCTCCCGGTCGGGCTGGTTGGCCGGACGCATCCGAGCTCTTTCACCTTGAAACTGAGTTAGTCCTCTCTTCTCGACTTCCAGTCTTCGGGGAGTTCCCAGGTTCCATTTGTAATGTTCCCA
>Ga0209554_1002623_pt1 | contig 12253 bp, 12 predicted proteins | sample MarorgKNORR_S2LV_5_FD_188221 | JGI IMG/M metagenome (GOLD analysis project Ga0209554, IMG submission 188221) | Marine microbial communities from the Southern Atlantic Ocean, analyzing organic carbon cycling - Bottom_A/KNORR_S2/LV (SPAdes) (version 2) | ecosystem: Environmental > Aquatic > Marine... | reverse complement strand
CCCAGTGGGAGTAAGCAACGTTACATGACCGAGGGCTGTTGAAGAAAACAGTACACAGCATGCAATTGTTATTAGTTTTTTCATGGGGGGGTTCTCCTTCGTGCACAGCCTATTCGTAGAATGGGAGAGATTGGTTCCAACGGAATAAATAGACTAAAAAAGGACCTAGACGTATCGTCTAGGTCCTTTGAGTATGGGCCAGAGTGGACTCGAACCACCGACCTCACCCTTATCAGGGGTGCGCTCTAGCCAGCTGAGCTACTAGCCCTGTTGTGCCCTAAAAGAAAAAGGGCCGCAACAGATGTTGCGACCGAGAATTATATCAAACGTGGCTCTTGGTGGGCAGTGCGATGAGCAATGTAGTTTTGCTAAACAAATGATCAGCGGGATAGTTTTCTAGCACGGTCCCCACGCGGCGACGACTTCAAGGAGATCACTCACGTCTACAGTACCATCGTCATTGACATCTGCAGCACAACCCGAGCAAGCACCCCAAGACTTAATAACAGCCAAGATGTCAGTAACTCCAACACTTCCATCACCATTGGTGTCTGCTGGACAATTGTTAGGATCACAACCACCATCTGAACATACTGTGTCCGCTCCAAGCCACGTGCCACCACCAGCGTTGCAGTTACTCTCGTAGATATTTACACAGGATCCATCTGTTCCAATACAACAAGCACCAACAGAGGGAATCGGAATAATCTTGAAGACTTCTCCACCTAGATCACAGATATAAATTTCTCCTGCGGCATCATGGCCAAAACCCGAGATGGAACTAATTGAACCAACATCAGGTGTCAACTCATTGGTTCGTTCTTGATATTCAGTGACATTTGAACCGTCGTATCGAAAGGACCATATTTGGTTTGAACAATAATCGCCAAAGAAGTAGGTACCACCTAAACCCCCTATTGCAGAACCGCGATAAACACAGCCTCCCGTGATCGAGCACCTATAGGGATTACCACCCTGCGATACTTCCAAAGCAGGGAATGTCATGGTGTTCTGGTTTGGGCAACCGCTCGTGTTGTAGGTATGATTTCCTTCGTAACACCGCCAACCATAATTTTCGCCGCCAGAACTTGATGCTGGCTGGAATGATATTTCTTCATATGCGTTTTGGCCAACATCGCCCATCCAAAGATCACCCGTTAGGGTGTCAAAACTGCATCGCCAAGGGTTGCGTAAGCCGTAGGCCCAAATTTCATCGTCGCCAGTAACGCCAACAAACGGGTTACTTGCAGGGATGGCATAAGGAGCACCGCCATCAACATCAATACGCAGCATTTTGCCAAGTTTTTGATTTGTAATATCTTGTGCGCGGTTTCCCGGATCGCCGCCACTACCGCCATCACCTGTACCAATATAAAGATACCCATCAGCACCAAAGCCAAGCCACCCACCATTGTGGTTTGAATAAGGTTGGCTGATCGTCATGATGGTGTATCCACTGCTGGAATTAGCAACATCTGGATTGCTTGCTGAGACGGTGTATCGTTTTATGTATGTATTACCGTTACTTGCCGTGTAATTCACAAAGAAATAACCGTTCTGTGCATAGTTTGGGTGAAATGCAAGTCCAAGTAGACCTTGTTCCGAACTTGTGCTTACGCTGATACTCAAGAAAGGTGTACTAAGAAGTGTATTTGTGTCAAGGTTATAAATCCTTATTCGACCAGTACTACCTGATCGTTGTTCAACAACAAAAATTCTGCTGTAGTCCTTGGGTGGTGCGACTACTTGCAGGGGTCTCGCTAAACCTGTGATGAGCCGAGTCGCCGTGATGGGGCTTGAGCCCAACGTGCGAACAGGAGTGGGATCTTGTTCAGTTTGCGAAAGTGTTGGGACTTGCCCAGTGTGGACAGTTGGCTTGGTCGCCATTCCAGCACCAATCACACAGAGACTAGCGAGGGCTGAAGTAAAGATGATTCGCGCGAACATAATTCTCTCCTATTGTGACCACAACATGGTCTATACATGAATGGTGTAGAAGTTAGTGATAATACCGCTACACTCAGTCGGCATTCGATCCTGTTATTCGCAAAACAACTGCAAATGGTTGCAAAAGGAGTCCGATAAGGATCATTGCTCTGAAGATCGTCCTTCCAAGATTACCTTCCGATTCGCCCCAAAGCAAGCATTTATTACCAATCTTACAGACCTTTTTCAACCTCACGACCGCTATTGGTCCACCCAGTAAGACCGCCTTTGAGGGTCCGAACATTCGTAAACCCCCTTTTGAGTAGGTCCTTGCTCATCGCAATGGCAACAGAATCATTCCATGTTTGTCCTGAGACGATAATAACTCCCGCGTTGTCGAGCTTCCAAGCATCTAAAAAGAGGCTCTCAAGAGGTAAATTCAACGAACCGGGAATATGGCCTTGGCTGAACTGCCACGGAATTCTTGGATCTACCAAAACCGTAGCACCACCCTCACCAAAAAGTGAATTGTTTTCGCTTTCAAGCAGCGTTGCAACCTCACCACTTGAGATATAGACCAAGTTTTTATCACTAATACCAGTGGAGCATCCAGAAATCAGGACGAGTGTGGATATTCCCAGGAAAAAAGTAACGATTCGCAACATGTTGAGCAGAATACACAACTCTCTGCCTCGTTGTACGGTGTACGACCAAGGAGTTTTATCAATGCTTGCAATGTTGTTAACAACCGTGCTTTTACACACTTCGGCCCCACCGCCGTTTTTTCAAAAAGATGATCAAAAGGGCTCAAAAGGACACGCTGTTGTAGACGTATCGACAGATGTTGGCTGGATTGGTCCGGGCCAAGAGTTTCACATCATTGTCGCAATTACGCCCGATGCTGGGTGGCATACCTACTGGGAAAACCCCGGCGACAGCGGCGCCGCGACAGAAATAGAAGTTGGGGCACCCGAAGGCTATAGAGTGGGGAAACCAATCTTTCCTCGTCCCGAGATTTTTATTACTGCAAATGAAACAACATATGGATACTCAAAACAGGTAGCGATTTTTATTCCAGTAAGAGCCCCAAGTTCTACGCTTGATGGACGCGCTGATTTTCAAGTGACAACCGCGTGGCTTGCGTGTAAAAAAAGTTGTGTGCAGGGTGAAGAGACTTCAACGATTACCGTTTCAGTTAGAGCATGGGAAGAAGGGCCGATTCGCAAAAGCAAATCCCTTCAACGGTGGCAAGAGAGTTTACCCCGCCCCTTGAGCAATCTTGAAAACGGAAGCGTTCGAATTGTGGGTAACTTGTTGAAGATTACTGGAACCACAACAGTTCACCAGATCGGATTTTTAGGAATTGAAAAAAGCGGTGTTCGTTTTACAGGTGCAAACACGTGTGAATTTAGTGGGGATTCGTTTACCATTTCGGTTCCCATGACTCTTGATTCTCGCAATGCTACCGATGACACATTTGAAATTGTTGGGTTGCTAACACTTGGTCGAAGCGCTTTGGATCCAAGTTACACTGTTACACTTATTGTCGAACAAAATGTCACACCATATTTTGGTAAAGGAACAGGAAAATGAAACAACTCTATACAACAACATTACTTGCAGCAACAATTGTTGCAACAGCAGTCATTGCTCAACCCGCAACCGTTGGTGGACCACCACCACAAAAAGACAAGAAAAAAGAGGTTGCTAAAATCGGAGAGCCAGCACCAGCGTTTTCTCTTCAAGATCAGTGGGGAGAAACACATATTCTAAAAGAGTATGAAGGGAAAATTGTTGTGCTTGAATGGTTTAATGAGGGCTGTCCTTATTGCCTGCAAGTTTGGAAATCAGGCTTGGTGCCTTCAACTATTGAGCAACTTGGAAAGATCGACGCCGAGGTGGTCTACCTTGCGGTGAATTCAACTGCGAATAAGCCCAAAGCAGAAATACAAAAATCAGGAGCAAAGTTTTTAGAAGATTTTGAGTCAGCAACTCCAATGTTGATGGATTACAACGGTAAGGTTGGTCACATGTATGGGGCAAAAACAACTCCGCACATCTTTATCATCGATGCCGAGGGCATATTGGTGTATCAGGGTGCGATGAGTGATGATCCACGAGGCAAAGAAGGCAAAAAGGCAAAAACACACACTCTACGAGTCGTGGAACAGTTGCAAAATGACGAAGAGGTGAAACCAAACTACATCAAACCTTGGGGATGTCCTGTGAAGTACGCGAGGCCTGGAAGCGGCAAAGAGCGAAGGAGACCCCGTCGCGGCGGGGGTGCGACTGGCGCACCAAAATAAACTATCCGCAGGTTAGTTTATTTATGAAAGATTTACGGGCATTACGACGTACACAAAGTTGTTGCCGCTTTTAATCAGTCCCGGTTTGTCTGAACGTTTGAGTTCTAGGACGATTTCGTCTGAACCAACAACCTTCAGTGCATCGATGATGTACACAGGGTTGAAACCAATTTCCATCCGGTCGCCCGTAAAACCACTGATTGGAACCACCACCTCAGCCTCACCAGTTTCTGGTGCCCTGCTTGTGATGACCAGCTTGTCACCATCAAAGATCAAACGAACGCCTCGCGACTCTTCATTTGTCATAAGGTGAGCGCGTCTTACTGCGCTCATAAGTGCGTTGGTATTGATAGACACCTTTTGGTCTAAATCTTTTGGAATGACGTCTTCAAATGGTGGGAACGTTCCTTCAACCAAATTGCTTGAGAGCGTTGCAGTTGAATTTGCACCATCAACGACGCGGAAAATGATCCGTCCATTGTCAACCCTCACCGAGACAACACCGTCATCTTGTAGCAACCGACGAAGCAAGATCATTGCCTTTGTTGGAACGATGCACTGCTGGTTTTCTTTGTCACCATCACATGTTCCACTTGCTAATGCAAGCCGGTGTCCATTTGTCGCAACTAGGCGTAAAGTCTTTCCCGTTCGGTCAATGAGTACACCATTAATTGCATAACGACTCTGATCAGATGCTGCAGCAAAAACTGTTTTTTCCATCATTTCCCGAAACTGGGCAGCGTCAATTGTAAAATCGGGTTCATCATGATCAAAAGTAGGAATCTCGGGTGCTTCAGAGATCGGGAAACCAAACACCTTAAATCTTGAATCTGATGAACGCACAAGAAGCGATTCACTGTCGCTGGCAATCGTGATCGTCGAATCATCACAACTCCTCACAATCTGCGAGAATTTGTCTGCTGGAACAAGAGTATCACCGTCTTGCTGTAGATCAACTCGATCAATCGTGAGGGTGAGAGATACTTCAGCATCAGTTGCTGCAAGCTTCAAACGACCGTCTTCTCCGGAAATTCGCACACACTGCAAGGCTGGGGTTGGCGTCCTCGTAGTTACAACACTTGCGATCAATGACATCGCCTCGACGAGTGGATCCCGTTCACATACAGCCTTTAAATTTGTTGCTTGTTTTACCGTCATTTCTCTTATTCCTTCATCAATTTGATACACCTATCAGCAGTTCACACTCCGCGCTCCATTTACACTGGTGAGTGTACCAAGAGAATAGAACATTCTCCTGAACATTCATCTTTTTTCATACTTTCCCATTGAACAAAACCCAACACCATGGGATACTGTAAGTTCCTGCACAGAGGCGATATTTGCAGGTTTTTTCCCACAAAGTACGAGTGAACACTTTTTAGAAACCTAAAAAGAATGGAACCCATCGCCCCCCCCAAGGAAGGAAATGGCGAATATGTCGTTTGAAACAGAAATTCACGCAAGAGCCATCAAACTCGGTGGCATGTCTTTAGAAATGTGCGCAGAATCTGGAAGTGGTCACCCTACATCCGCCTTGAGCATTGGTCACATCGTGACAATTTTAATGTATCGCACGATGCGGTGGCTACCAAACGACCCAACAAACGCAACCTCAGACCGACTTGTCCTCTCAGAGGGGCACGCTGTTCCCGCGATTTATGCTGCACTTGCAGACATAGGGGCGAGAGTGGAGTGGAATGGCGAATCCATTCAACTTACACCTGACCACCTTAAAACATTGCGAGAGGACGACTCTCCACTTGATGGGCACCCAAACCCAGAAGAAGGTGTCCGTTTCTTTGATGCTGCAACCGGCTCGCTTGGGCAAGGACTTTCCGTCGCCGCTGGCGTTGCACTTGCTGCTAGGGCTGATGAAACCGGACGAAGGGTGTATTGCATTATTGGTGACGGCGAATCCCGCGAAGGACAAATTACCGAAGCACTCGATTTCATTATGGACGAGTCACTTGTGAACGTTCTTCCAATTTTCAACTGCAATCAGTATGGCCAAGCAGGCGAAGTCAGCACGCAGCAATCTCCCGAACGATTGACAGCAAAACTTGAAGCGATCGGTTTTGAAGTTACTTGCATCGATGGACATGACCCAGACGCAATCAAAGCAGCGATAGATCGATTCAATACCGAAGGTCGTACACAACCAATGGCGATTGTTGCGAAAACAGTGAAGGGCTGGGGCGTACCAATGTTGCAAGGTGGAAATTGGCACGGCAAACCCGTTGCTGAAAAGGAACTTGAACAAGCACTTGCCGAACTCCGTCAAACCGGATTAAAACTAACCTCCGCGTTAATGACGAACACCATCTCCATTCCAGAACCCCCAAAATGGGCAGATGGTGCAATGGAAACCCCAACCCCAATGACATTTCGTGAAGCGATGGCAAAGTGGGACATGACCTCAGTGTTACAATCTGGAAAAATGGCGACACGCCGCGCATACGGTGTCGCGTTGCGTTCACTTGGCCACACGCACAAAAACGTGTGGGCTCTTGACGCAGATGTGAGCAACTCAACCTTTAGTAATGCGTTTGGGAATGATCCAGAGTTGAATGACCGCTTTGTAGAATGCAAAATTGCAGAACAAAACATGTACTCCGTTGGTGTCGGCTTAAGTGCTGCCGGAAAAATACCATTTTGTTCAACCTTTTCAAAATTTATCACTCGGGGTTACGACCAAATTGAAATGGCGATTAACTCTGGAGCAAACTTGAAGATTGTTGGTTCGCACAGCGGCATCTCACTTGCTGCAGATGGACCGAGCCAAATGTCACTCCCTGACGTTGCATGGTTTAGAAGTTTTGGGACAATAAAAGATCATCACGGTAATCCAGGTTGCTATGTCCTACAACCAGCTGACGCGTGGGCAGCGTTTGCACTCACAATAAAAATGGCTGAACACAATGGATGTTGCTACTTGCGAACATTCCGCCCCGAAGTTGAGATGATTTATGATCAAAATATATCATTTGAACTTGGAGGTATGGAAGTGCTTACTGAAGGTCGAGATCTTCTCATTGTGACGGCTGGGTATATGGTGCACGAATGCAACAAGGCGCTAGATGAACTCGATCGCATGGGTGTTGATGCAACTCTTCTAGACTTATACAGCCTTCCATTTGACGAAGATCGTTTAATGGATATTGCTAACGAAAACAACGGGAACATCTTGGTTGTAGAAGATAATTATGGGGCATCAATGGGCTCAGCGGTTGCAGATGCGTGTGCGACCTCAGGCGATCCATTCACGGTCAAACAAATGTTTGTAAAACGAATCCCAAAATCTGCACGGACACCAGAATCAATTCTTCGAATGTGCGAACTACACTATACTGATATTATAAAATCAGCAGCGTCACTCTTAGGTGTGCACGCGGCCCACTAAGGAGTACGTCATGGCAAGCGAAGCATTACAACAAAAACTGAACGAACAAATCACTCACGAACTCGGCGCAGAGATGCAATATCTTGCGATGTCGTTTTGGTTTGAGGGAGAAAACTTACATGGCATGGCAAACTGGTTTCGTACTCAGGCTGCTGAAGAACACGAACACGCGATGAAGATTGTTAGTTTGTTGAACGAGTGGAATCTACCCATTACGCTAAAAAGTCCACCTGACCCAACAACTAATTTTAAAGATGCTGAATCTGTTTTCTCTGCGGCTCTCGCACATGAACGGGGTGTTACAGAGCAGATAACAAAAATATTTAGCATGGCCAGAGAAGAATCTGCATGGCATATTGAAGTAGCGTTTCAATGGTTTATTACCGAACAGGTTGAAGAAGAAGTTAATGCTCGAGACAATCTGGCAAAGATTCGTTTAGTTGGAACCAATCCAGCAGCGTTGCTAGGGTTCGACCGACACCTTTTAGCGTAACGCGTTGTTTGGATCGCACCTGTCGATTGCTGGGGGAATGGAAAATGCCCTTGTTGCTGCTAAGGAACAGGGCATGGATTGTCTGCAAATTTTTACAAAGAACCAAAGACAGTGGAAGGCCAAGCCCCTTGCCGAAGAAGATGTTGCATTGTGGTTTTCACAACTCCAAGAAAATGACTGGGATAACACAAACAGGGTAGTCAGTCACAATAGTTATCTCATAAACCTCGCCTCGCCGAACAAGGAATCTCGGCGTAAGTCAATCGCCTTGCAGCGTGAAGAAATCGAGAGGTGCGAACGACTGCATATCCCTTCACTCGTTTCTCATCCGGGCGCAAGACTGGGGATTCCAAGAAAAACAAGCGAAAAAAATAATCTTGGCGCCGCCCCCACAAAAGAAGAACTTGCCGGGCTGAAACGAATCGCAAAATCGATCGACCAACTCCACAAGAATTTACCTAACTACAAAACAAAAATTTGTCTTGAAACGACTGTTGGTTCTGGAACAAACCTCGGGTATGACTTCCAGCACCTTGCCATCATACGGAATGAAGTTTCCGAGCCTTCAAGAATTGCGTTTTGTTTTGACACCTGTCACGTTACTGCTGCTGGTTATGACATGCACACGAATAGCAAGGCCGAAGAAGTGCTTCAACAGTTTGACGACGTGGTTGGTCTAGAGCATATCAACGTGTTCCACTTTAATGATTCTGTTGGCGAGGTGGGCTCTCGAAAGGATCGCCATGCGCACATTGGTCAAGGTATTTGCGGCCAGTCTTGTTTTGGGTCTATTCTTAATAGAGTGAAGTTTGACAACATTCCGAAAATACTAGAAACATCCAAAGAGTTGAATAAACAGGGGAAATTGATGGACGTCGTCAACCTTTCAAAACTGCGATCAATGCAGTCAAGGGCAAGAAAACGACGATAGATTCCCCCTCAAGGAACTTTCACGGTACCCTTCCATCCTATGCTTCAAAGAACCATTCTCTATACGCTTCTTATTGCACTGCTTGTGGGCTGTAGTGTTGCTCCAAAGGTAGGGGCGAACCCAAGGGTGCAAGCACTGGAGATCACAACAGAGCAAGAAATGACTATTCAAGCGGCTGAAATTGCTGCGGAGTATGGTGATTATGACGAAGCAATGCGGCTCTTTAAAGAGGTGTTGCAAGATAACCCAGTAGCAACCGATGCTTTTGTGGGTATCGGTGATATCTACCTAGCCAAGAGAGAATGGAACTTAGCAGAACCAGTTTTTGCTCGAGCAGCAAAACTTGAACCGAGAAACCTTGACGCGCAGTATGGGCATGGCGTTTCACTGCAAATGATGAGGCGTTTTGTTGAAGCAATTCGAGCGTATCACAGAGCACTAACAATTGATCCTCATGACACGGGCGCAAACCTGAACATTGCAACAACCTATCTTCAAATCGGCCGCCCTAGTAGTGCACTGGTTTTTGCAGAGCGCGCAGTGGAGGTTTGTGGTGAAGAAGCGCCCCCTCACATCACGCTAGCCGCTACCTATCAATTACTTGGAAGAACGGATGATGCCCTTGCAGAGTACATCGCAGCTTCAGAAATGATGAACAATCCTTCTCCACAGTTGATGCGAAATATCATTTATCTACTTACGCAAGAAAAACGGTACCGCGAAGTTGTAAACACAACCGAACAACTTGTTCGTGTTGATCCAACAAGTATTTCGTATGAGCAACTTGGTTGGGCTCAATTTAGACTTGGCGATTACAGCGCTTCAAGCGAAGCATACAAGGTTGCAGTTGAGTTTGATGAAGAAAATTGGCGAGCAATGAACGGAATTGGAGTCAACGCACTGAACGCATGGTTGCTTGGTGAAAGAAAAAATATTAACGCATACGAAGATGCAAGGGGTGCCTTCCGGCGATCACTTGCTCTCAACCCAGATCAGCCCAAGGTCATCACGCTCGTTTTGCGGTATGGTTTATAGCATGCCAGATGCTTCTTTACTAGAAATCTTCGAATCTCCAACGAGCACACCCTTCACAATTGAACACATCAATGAAGAATTCACGTCGGTTTGTCCAGTGACGGGTCACCCAGATTTTGGGGTCATTACATTGAAGTACGAACCCGCAAAGAGTTGTGTTGAACTGAAGAGTTTAAAAATGTATTACCAATCATTTCGCAACGAGGGTATTTATTACGAAGCAGTCACAAACCAGATTCGAGACGACCTTGTTAAGTGTATGGAGCCAAATTGGTTACAGGTTGTTACTTCTTGGAGGGGTCGTGGTGGAATTCGCAGCAACATTACCGCTACCTTTGGTGACGTCCCCCGCCGTTGAAATTTTACAATGAAAATTCTTCTTGCTACATCGAATTTGCACAAGCTTGAGGAGGTTCGAGCAATCTTGGGCTCAAAAGGAATTGAAGTGGTCGGTTTAAGTGAAAGTGAACAGCGTATCGAGGAACCGGTTGAAGATGCGGACACATTTGCAGGTAACGCGCGGATAAAAGCACTGGGGTATGCCAAGGCTACTGGAAAACGGTGCATGGCAGACGATTCTGGATTGGTTGTTGATGTGCTTGGTGGTGAACCAGGCATATACTCTGCCAGATACGCTGGTGTTGGTGAAACAAGAGAAGAACGAGACGCCGCAAACAATGCGCTGCTTCTTGAAAAACTTTCCTTAACAAACTCTAAAGAACCTGTGGCGCGATTTGTATGTGCATTGTGCGTTGCAGACCCCGACGGGACAATTGTTGCGGAAACCGAAGGTACTTTTGACGGCGTTATTACATCAAGTCCCAAGGGAATCAATGGTTTTGGGTATGACCCACTCCTGTTCTTGCCAGATGTTGGCATGACAAGTGCGGAACTTACACCTGAGGCGAAAAACGCAAGATCTCACCGAGGTGTAGCGGCGAAAAAAATGCTTACGCTGATCGAATTGTCAGAATAGCAACCTCTGCAGGACAGTTAATTCTCAGAGGAAACCAAGCACCTACTCCTACAGTTACAAACAACCTACTTTGTTCAATGTCATACAACCCACTTGAACGCCTGTGCGCAACCGCGAGATTTGCGTTTGGCTTGTCTCGCATTGCAAGTTGCCCGCCATGTGTATGCCCACTAAGAGTGAGTGGAACACGAAGTTTCGCTGCTGCTTGAAATGCCTTTGGGTTATGCGACAAGAGTAAATGTGTTTCGTTATGACAAACTCTTTCAACTTTGTAAGAACATTTTTTTTTCGATTTCGCCCAATCAATTCCTGCAACATGCAATTTAGATCCATTGTGATTAATGGTGCATCGGGCGTCGCGAAGCAGGGAAACACCAGCACACAACGCCATTGAACTCAGGGTTGCGGCGCAATCGAGTTCATCATGGTTGCCAAGAACAAGCATCGTTCCAAGGGGGGCTTGCATGTTCGCCATCGCTTCAAACAAAGGTTCAGCACCAAGTGCGTTGAGGTCAACAATGTCACCTGTACAGGCAACAAGATCTGGCTGCTCGTTCTGTAATGTTTTTACCGCGGCGAGTGCTCGATCCATCGGCATAAGATCACCAAGATGAAAATCACTGATGTGCCCTACTCGAAGTCCGTCAAATTCGTCAGGCCAGAGCGGTGTCACTACTTCAACATGTTTGACTGCGATCCGTTGATCAAAATGTCTTCGGAACAATCGCCCCTTGCTGAGTTTGTTTGGGCCACTCGTAAAGAGCATGTGCCTCATTTTTGCTCTGCGGTATTTGTTTGAAGGTTTGTTAGATGCTTGCATGAAGTATTGAGTACGAAGTGTGTAATAAAGGAGTTCTTCCTAAAAACGAAACTGAATTCCTACGTACAATCCCTGCAACCCCGCATCGAAGGTGTATTCTCCATCTTCGCCATTCATCTCACTTAACCGATAGCCAAAATACCCAGAAAAACCCTCGGTAAACTCAAGCGCAATTCCTCCCTGCACAGACCAGAGTGAACCACCATCATTTCCAAGCAGTGCTCCGGCAGTACATTTAGCCCCGATCGAAAGTGAGTCAATCCAACTGATTTGTTGACGAGTATCCCACCCCAGGTCAAACCGAATCCCGCCATATAGGGCTAACCAAGAATGATCATGGATGATAGACAGGCCTGATGTCTCGTT